>Ga0181595_10005729_pt1 | contig 10911 bp, 6 predicted proteins | sample 041ome_7_FD_145604 | JGI IMG/M metagenome (GOLD analysis project Ga0181595, IMG submission 145604) | Coastal salt marsh microbial communities from the Groves Creek Marsh, Skidaway Island, Georgia - 041401AS metaG (spades assembly) | ecosystem: Environmental > Aquatic > Marine > Intertidal zone >...
GGCAATGCTTGAAGATGAAGTTTGGGTCGATGAGCTGTTCTCAATGAATAGAACGCGTTTGAAGCAATCGCGAGATGTGCTCGTCGCGTCGTTAAATGAAAAAAAGATACCTCACATCGTTCCAAACGCAGGCTTATTCATTTGGATTGATTTATCCAACGAGTTGAAAGAGCAAACATTCGAAGAAGAAAAGAAACTATGGAAAATTTTATTCGAAGAGACGCATCTCATGCTCACTCCAGGTAAAGACGCAAAGAACAAGAAACCGGGGACTTTCCGTGCATGTTTTGCAGCGACGCCGTTTGAGTCTCTGAAAGTCGCAATCGAACGAATATCAACTGGATTGGAAATGTATAGAAATTTGTAGAAACCATCATGTACCCTATTAATTTAAAACATACACCTTCACTTACTATTTGTTGGCGTCATCTTCTACTGATTTCTTTTTTTTCACGGCTACTCCTGTCACTTTCTTCTTCTTTTTCTTTTCCTTCGTGTCGGTCGACTTTTTATCGTTCTCATCAACTGAGTCATCTGACGTTTTCTCTAACGCTTTGACTTTTTTTTTAAGTTCTTCAGCAAGTGTCGGAGGGAACTTTGCGAAAGTTTTGAAAGCCCACGGTGACGTGTTACTCATAGACACCTCTTGCTCTTTTGCCGATGGAACTGCTTTTCCGAAAAAGTTCGAGGAGCTCGACGAATTTTCTCCAATCAGACGAAGAGCTTCGCGAATAGCCGCATCGAGTTGTTCGTCGACTTCGTTCATATTACCAGGTGCTCTTTTCACTTCCACGTCTGGTATGACGCCTGTGTTTTCAACTGAATTTGTCAAGTTGTTGTGTTCATTTTCGTCGTCATCTTGGAGACATACGTTTTGGGTAGGCATGCTCAGAACAGAACCGTCATTTAAGACATCTGATCGGCTCACCGCTAACAACCCTCCCCAGGTCCGTTCGCCAACGACAGATCCGATTCCTAGTTTCTGAAACGCGTGCGCGGCAAGTTCTGCGTCACTTCCAGTATTTTCATCTACTAACGCAACCATTCCAACACTCGAAGGAGAGCGGGGCGGATAAATAAGTGGTGATCCTCGTCGTGGAACATCCATTGCAAGCGCTCGTTGCGTTAATGTTTGTAAGAGGAGTGCGCTGATATTGCCACCTCCGTTACCTCTTAAGTCTATGATTAAAACACGTTGATTAATCGATTCAGTTTGATATGACCGCCAGAATTGCGAAAACCCGAGTCTCTCCATATCACTCAAGTGGAGATAACCTACTTTGTCGTCGCTGGTTTTGTGCACGTACTCTGTTCTTTTATTGATGCAGTCGCGATAACGAGGATCTAGTTCTTGACTCAGGGCGCGTGTGCGTGTCGCTACTAAATCACCGCTATCTTTTTTCAAAACCGAAAGGAGAACTTCGCGGCCTGCGGTTTCGTATAAAAGCATTCCGGGAGTTTTTTCCGGTGTTAAACGAACTCGGTTGATTGCTCCGAGTACGTCTCCTACCTGTATATCAGCACTCGCTCTGTACAAAGATCCAGAATTTTGTGACGACCACGGGTCGCCTTTCACGATTGATTGGATTTCGTAACCACCGAGGGAATCGTCCCACTCAGAGAAATTCGCTCCCAAGAAACCAGGTTGATGGTCGCGATCGAGTTCAGCCCGTCCGTCATCCCCAATTGATACGTGCGCATGTGAAAACCCAAGTTCACTGAGCATATCTGATACTACAACTGCAAACTCCGCGCGTGTATTTATCCTTGGTAGCGTACTCACTGCCGTTCTCAACGCTTCCTTCCAATCAAAGTCTTCACGTGATAACGGGTCGATGAACAAATCGTCGCGAACACGTCGCCATATTTCTAATAACATTTGGGCCCACTCATCTTTTGGGCGAACTAATACTCGCACACGATCTAGAGATATTGTACCTGATTTACGCGTGCGATACAAAAGATCGTCGGAATCTTCATCCTCTGGTTTTGATCCTGCCTTATACGCGGTTAACTCAGACGTGTATCCCTTTTCGGACTTCTCGAGCACCATAATCTTTTTATTCATCGATACGTGAACATCCGTGACTCCACTAGAAACGAGAACTTGTGCCGATAGATCGCGAACGTCGAATGAAATGAGCGAACCGCCTCGTTCCTGGTCCAAGTCATCCTCGCTGCTTGTTAAATTGACTTCTCCGCTCGATATGGTTGGATATTTAACAACCATGAATCGATCGTGTCGTATGGCAACCAAATCGCTATATCTACCTAATGGTAATGGGAGCGCGACAGCGCGCTCTGCTATACCATCAAAGTCAATCTCAATAGGATTTGGCGGTTTGTCCTGGAGTGCGTCCTCCTCCTCCTCCTCCTCCTCGTCATCTTCGTCATCTCGGTTAACATCCTTATCTCTCCTTTCTTTCGATTTCGATTTCATGCCTTTATCCTCCTCTTTTTCTTCCTCTCCCTCTTCCTTTTTATCCTTGCCATCTTCCTCGTCGTTCTCATTCTTATCGTCGTCTAGATCTGCATCGCCGAGAGCGAGGGATTCAGTGTAGGACTCGTCTCCCACCGGGCGAATCTCTTTCAGGTGCGGATCCCGGACGTTTTTACGTAAACGCAAACAATACACGGTTTCGAGGTGAGGAAAGCTCATGCCTTGCAGAAGTGCATCGTACTGTGGCTGAAGCTCTCGCGCGCTGAGAAAAAATAGATAGCGTCCGTCCGGGTCCCACGACGCGCATGAATCTCCTAAAATTGGTTTTGTCACAGTTTGCGTTGCCCCGGTACGGACGTCCAGAATTTTAATGACTTCCGCGTCTCGTCGACGAAACGTGTAGGCTATCCAGTTTCCACACGGCGACCACGAGCATTGATACATTCCACGATCTTCAAGACTTTTATCTGCAAGTTTGGTCTCTCCCGTGTTAATGTCTATTACTAAGAGTTCGGCGCGGTGATTTACTACGCACGCGAGTGGAGCTTCCGGCGATAGTACCATTTCTTCCACGCGTCCAAGAGTTTGGGGAGGAATATTCAGTCGCTTTGGCATTCTCCGATTATCTTCCCAGTGTACTTCTATATCATCCTCACCTGTCTGATCGCTGACAATTACGAGTCGTTCCGCGTCGTAAGTGAACCTCGCGAACCTACTCCTCGCCTGCGCATTCGATTCGCGCATAATTTTTGCGCATAAAGCGCTACCCATAGGATCTTCACTGTTTTCTTCTTTTTCATCTTTTCGAGGCTTTATTGGAGCGTATTTCAAAGCTGGTCCGTCCCAGAGACCAAAAGAGTTTACTTCTCCGCGTACAATCGTCGTCATAAAACGACCGGCGGGATCTATATCCCAATCTTGGACGTAGTGCTCGGCGGTGACGTATCGTTGTTCCAGCTGCTTTCTAGGTCCGGTCCATTTGAACGCAACCTGCTGTATACTATCGCTTCCCTTTTTCAAATCAGCTGTGTAGAGCTGGCCACATCGGGATGCATACGTGCACTTCCCGGATGGTTCTATAGAATACGATTGAATACTCGCGTCCTTCACGAGAAGCGTCGGCTGGCGCGAAAGCTCATTCTGCGCGTTGTCTGCTACAGAAAATGACCACAATCCTCGCTCACCTTGTTTTGACTCGGCTAAGAACACCATCGCGGAGTTGTCCAACCACTTTGGCTGCGATACAAACGTGAAGAAATCATCCAAAGCATCTACTCGTTTAAAGTCTGTGTATGTTTTACCATCTTTTCCTTGAGGATTGGGGCAACTGTTTTTGGCAATCCAGACGTCTCCGCTGGCTCCGCCACCATACTTCCTCCACGGTCTCGTTGCCTGAGTATTACGACCAAACAAAGCTAATGTACCGTCAACATTCACTTCAAATGCAGTCGCTGGTCCCAAGTTTAGCTTTTTCGGATGCATCGCAATGGGCATATCGGATTTTTTTTCTTGATTCTTATAATCCAGACGTAACGTATACACGTCGGTTTCGTCCGGCGTTTGTTGTTGTGAAGAAGATGCAAAGAACAGCTCACTCCCGTCATCCGAAAAAGAAAGTGGTCTTATAAAATCAGCACCCATATACGTGATTTGTTTAACCGCACCTCCCTCAGTTGGAACGAGAAAGAGTTCCATGGCGTAATATTCTATCGCCGCAAATACGACGAAAGTCCCGCATTTGGAGATTAGAGGTGAAAAGCACTCTCCCGTAGCTGTCGTGAGTCGATGCGGTCGTATCTTCTGTTTCTGATCATTAGCATTCACAAAAATGGAATACAGTTCGTCCTCGGCGACAAATACAATTGTCATTTCGTTTTCATCTGATGCGGAAGTCGAGGGCGCTACTTGCGGTTGCTGAACGAACGCGCCGTCGTCGCCGTCTTCGTTGGCGTCGTTCGTCGCCTCAATTGCATTATCCGAATCGCGCAGGCGAGAACCGCGCTCGCGTCGTCGTCGTCGTCGTCTCGCGTTCGTCTGAGAACACTTCGATGGTGAAACCCGAGAGAAAGTAGACACGTCTTGAAAACGCGCGGCCCTCATTGATACCGTTCGGTCAGCGAAGATATGATGGGTTACCTGCTCTCCTTTTTTGTTGTGGGGGTTATTTCTACCACAACCACTTTAATATCACAAAAAGTACAACCACACCACAATCCACATCCTCCAATAATAATCCCCTAAAAAAAGGGCGACAAGGAATCCTCCTTCCTTCCTCCTTTATTTAGTTTGCAGGAAGGCGATGAAGAAAAGAGGAAAGATATTTGTGGGGTTGGGGTTGGAAAGTTGCTTGGATGCGTTTGGGGGCATCGAACAAAACTTTCGAAACGTGTGCGAAGAAATCGAATATGTCGCAACGTATTACGTGATTTTTTCGAAAGCCGATTTGAAGTCCCTCGTGAAGTGTTCGGAAAGATTGATGGTCGATGAAAACGGAAGAGAGAGACACGAAATTGAAAGAAAAGCTGCCATTCGAGCTGTCGAGGCTGTGCGAGCCATTCCAAAGTTGAAATCGAGCGACAAGAAACATCTGGCAAAACGCATCAAGTCAGCTCATATTTCTACTAGGAGAAAGGAAAGAAATACAAAGAATATGGAAAGAGAAGAAGAAGAAGAAGAAGAAGAAGAAGAAGAACAAGGTGAAGCGATGATTGCGCGACTCCCCGACGAAATCATGCGAGAAATATTTGCTCACTTTAGAAGTAAAACGGATGTAGCTGTGGCGTCGTGCGTGTGTGCGCGCTGGAAGCGTATTTTGTCGTGTCAGAAGAAAGAAAAGAGCAATTGGTACGCCGCGTTACATATGGACAGAGAAACCGGACGTTGTACCACGCGCGATGGAAGATTAGTGTGGGAAACGATGGTAAAGAATATTGCAAATTCGGGTGTCGATGATGAGGAACATGTAGCGCTTAAATCCAAGATAGAAGTATACGCCTTCATAAGGGAAAATGTTCGCTCGCAAAGAAGAAGAGAGATAGACTCGGATTTCTCAGACACGACGAGCGAAGACGATGATGAGGATGAGGATGATGAGATGAAGGAGGAGGTGAACGACGTCGACGATACCGACATCGAGAAACGAGTGATGTCGCACCGATTTTGGAACGTCCGTAAATATCTGTAAGTTCGTGTGTAGAAAAAAGTATGACGTGTAAGTTTTAGCGGGGAGAGGGCAATAGTAATAGATTCTTAGGGGTTGTTTTGGATCAAAGTTTGTATGGTGTAGTTTTTGCTTTTACGCGATGAAATGACACTGACTATCCGCCCTCTTGATCTTTTCTGGCCAAAGCGAGCGCCGCACTAACTGGATTTGGAATTTCAGACGGTGAATCAACCGCGTACGCTCCGCCGCTACCGAATTGGTCGTCCGGCGGTTGATACGCCCTCGCCGAAGCGTTGGATAGGGGTGTTACAGTCGGCGTGTGTGGGTTTTGTTCCCCACCTATCGGAGTATGAAACGTAGCCTGTGGAGATCCCCCCATTTCAATTTCTTGCACACCCTTCCTCTCACCAGTTCTATAATCCAATTGCGCGCCATTTTCGTACACATACGCGCCAGGTCCTGGATTTGCGCTCCACGCCGCTCTGCGAATGCTCTGAGCGTTCCTTCGTTTCTGTCTTTGCTTTACGCAGCAAACAGTACCGACGATCGCGAGTACGAGTAGAATAATAACAACTGCAAAACCTATCGTGAGCTCTTTTTTGGTATATTTGGAGGATGTTGTTGAAGAAGTTCCGAGCGGATCGATTCCAATATTTTCGCATTGTGCGCCGTAATATCCCGAAATGCAATTACACCCACTTCCCGCGCACTCACCTCCGTTTTCGCAATATGCCACCGGGTGGAATTCATCGCACTTGTTCACAGACTTCTCGCAGTGTTCCCCGGCATAACTTCCCGTGCACGTGCACGATGCTAATCCACCAGTGTTGCACACGCCGCTGTTTAAGCAATAATGGTTGCTACCATCGCAATCTTCGATATTTTGTACTTCCGTTTGACACTGGTTTCCCGTAAAGTGTGGGTCACAACGGCAGCCTGAACCTGAACCCGAAATTGGGCATAAACCATCGTTGTAGCACTCGACCCCCCCCGGGCACGCGTTAACTTTTACGCCACAATCACTCTGTCCATAATCTGGAGGACATAAACACTTCGTTGGGCTGTCAGGGTCGCAATTTCCGCCGTTTTTACATTCTGTAGTCCCACACGTTTTTATCGGGCACGATGGGCCTTGACAAGTTCCGACCCAGGATGCAGCTCGCACTTCTTTAAAGCCGACAGAAAGAAGAACACAGAAGAACGAGAGGAGCACGACGTGAAACCTCGCCGCGTGTAGATTATTAGTGCATACATATGGCCGCTTCGCGATCATCTTATATATCTATATATACAAACACACGCACTCGCTCGTGGGTTCTTGGGTTCTCGATTCGTCGCTTTTGTTTTCTGTGAGTAAATCAGGAAAAAATGAGGAAAAAGGGGCGTGTGTTCAAGTGTCAGTCAAACTTCAAAAGAATATTTGTAGATTTGCGAGACACAGAGAGAGGAGGAAGAGAAAGAGGAAGAGGAGGAGGAAGAGATCGATAAACGAGTAACGCAGAAGGAACGACACGAAGAATGACTTCAACCTCCTACTCGCATCGTCCTCATCGACACTTGGAAGATGTTCACGAAGACAGCTTTCGCGTGCATTACAGAATAAATGCACTCTCAAAATCAGAAGCGCTATCCATCGTCGACGAACTTCGGTACGAGCAAACCGTGGAGCTTCCCGAACAGCTCGTGCCGAGAGAATCCTGGATTGGACGCAACGTTGTTGGGCAAATAAACGCGCTGGAAGAAGAAAGTGAAGGAGTAGAAGGAGGAGAAGGAAAAGGAGCAAAGAGCGACGGCGCCGTCGGAAAAGACGAAAAAACACGCTTCGTGGCGAAAGTGACATATCGCAACGAAACGAGCGGGAACGAATTGCCTCAGCTCATCAATGTCATATTCGGCAACACTTCGATTAAAGAGAATGTGATGGTGATTGATATAGAGTTTGGGAAACACGTAGAGTCATCGTTTCGCGGGCCCAGATTTGGAGTTCGCGGGTTACGGAAGCTACTGAACGTAAAGTATGGACCGTTGCTGATGACGGCGCTGAAGCCGATGGGGACGTCATCGGATAAGCTCGCCGAAATGGCCTTTGCATTCGCACTCGGTGGTATTGACATCATAAAAGACGACCATGGCTTAGCGAATCAAGTGTACGCACCTTTTGAAGAACGCGTGACGAAGTGTGCTCAAGCTGTACGTCGAGCGAATGATATTACTGGAAGAAACTGTTTGTACGCGCCGTGTTTGAACGCTCCGGCGCACTTAGTTTTAAAGCGCGCAGAGTTTGCCAAGCGCGCAGGGTGTGGTGCAGTCTTGATGCTTCCAGGAATCACCGGACTCGACGTTTGCCGTGCCTTGGCGGAAGACGACGATTTCAATCTTCCAATCATAGCGCACCCGGCTATATCTGGCGCTATGCTCGGCGGCGGATCAAAGAATGAAGTCAGAGGTTTTTCTCACGGTGTACTCTTAGGTTTACTTCCTCGTTTGGCAGGCTGCGATGCGACGATATTCCCAAATTTCGGTGGTCGATTTGGTTTTTCCAAAGATGAATGCAAAGATATCCAAAAAGCGTGTACGAGTATTCTAGGCTCGAAACCGGCTATCTTCCCGTCGCCGGGTGGCGGGATGACTCTCGAGAGGATTAAGAGCATGCGCCAATTCTACGGTGGTCAAGACGTGTTGTTACTCATCGGTGGAAGTTTATACTCCCACTCGAACGACTTGACGGCTAATGCGCGTCACTTTTTACAAATGTCCGGCCGAATTGATGCCTACGGGCCCAACGAGCGCCCCATCGACGGTTTGAATCACAATGGAATTACGAACTTGTACTCTCCACTACAACAAGATGACATAGAAAAGTCAAATTTACGTACGAATATTAGCGATCGTGAAGCGACAGCGTCGCGTTTTGAAAGCATATTTGCAGCGTCTCCTGCGCATTTGAAGCAACGCCAATCTCCGTCTCCGCATCGGCTGTCGTATTATGATGACGACAAAACGAAAGTTACGCCAACGAAACAGAGCGATCGGTACGATGACAATCACCATGGACACCACCGTCTTACAACAACACCTTCTCATTACGCGCCAATGACACCATCGAGTGCTGAAGTGAGCGAATTACGGGAGAAAAATGCCGCTTTAGAGAAAAAGCTAGACGAGCTCACCTCTCTGGTGGCCAAATTAGCGCATAGCGCGGATGCGAAGAGTTCCTCCGCAAATCACAGACACGCCACAGACGGTCCTTTAGAAGGTAACCATAGCAAAGTGCTGATAAAGAAAGAGAAGAAGTTCATGTGGAACCGCGTTGAAAGGGAAATGTACAAAATGGACGGTGGTAGTTTCAAAGGATGTTCGCGAGTTGAACTCATCGGGAAAAGGGGCGAATCGACGAATTTTCATGTTCGATACTTTGAAGTGGCTCCTGGTGGATGGACGACGTTGGAACATCACCAACACGAGCACGTTGTTGTTATCGTGCGTGGTTCCGGGTACATTCAGCTCGGGAGCGAAGCGTATGCCATGCATGTTGGCGATGTCGGTTACACGGCGCCGGGAGATGTCCATCAACTTCGATGCGCCGAGGAAGCGACGGATAATTTTGGGTTTATTTGCATCGTGTCGGCGGAGAGAGACAGGCCAATAGAGGTCGACGCGAGCGAACACTTGATATATTGCGAAAGCGTCTCCGGTAACCATCTCGAAGACGCTATTCGAAAATCTTTGCAAGCGCAAGCGAAACATCGCGCGGCACAGGAAAAGCTGAAAAACCCAGACGGATCCTACGCCGAAGGTAGCGCGTGCGAATGGCGCCCTCCGGGAAAGAAGTGAGCATGGGATGATATGGTAGCAATCGTTGATAGCTTATGACAAAAGCTAATTTCATTTCCTATTTTTTATGTACCTCCTAAAAAACGCTCTGTTTTAATACATTAGTTGCCTTCACTTTTTTTGGACTCTGTCTGCTCCCACGCCGCAACTTTGAAGGAACTCACGGCAAAGTCAATCTCGTCCTCGGTGATTTGGTAGTGGAACGCAACACGAACTGAATTTGGGTCGTTGAAAGGATACGGTGCGCCAAACGCAGTCACCAAAACCCCGTACTTCTTTTTCAACCAGGCGACTATATCGTGGATCGTGACGTCCTTCTTCAAACGTTGGAACGAGAGGATGACCAAATTACTCTCAACAGGTCCACACACTTTAATATTTTCGATTTTCTCCACACCTTTTGCAAACAGAAGCGCTAATCGATTGGATTTCGTTACGTTTTGTTCCCACGCGTCTACGCCAACATCCGCGGCGGCGGCGAGAACCCCTACTTGTCGCATGCCGCCTCCCAACGCTTTGCGCAACCTTTTGCACTTTCGTATGAAAGCTTCCGTACCTAATATGACGGAACCTATTGGTGCGCCGACTGCTTTCGACAAGCACACGGAAACTGAATCGCATTTCGCAACCGCATCTTTTAAGCTAACTTTGTTCTTTATGCAAGCGTTCCATATTCTTGCGCCGTCCATGTGTATTTTCACGCGCTTGTCTTCGTCGCCGCCGTCGGCGTCGCCCTCTCCCTTTTTTGTCGCCGCTTTCACTTTGTCGCAAACTTCGTCCACGTACGATTGCTTTAGTACTCTCCCGCCGCACTTGTTGTGCGTTTGTTCCAAGCACACGACTCGAGTCGTCGGGAAATGATCGTCCTCAACCCGAATAGAGTCTAAAATATGCTCGATGTTCATGGTGCCATCTTGCTCGTTCGGTATTTGTCTCGGGTGTGCTCCTCCTATGGTTGCCCCGGAGCCTTGCTCGTAGAGCGTGATGTGCGACGCAGATCCGCATATGTATTCTGACCCTCTTTTTTCGCAATGCACGGAGACTGCTATCAAATTTGCCATCGTTCCACTCGGCACAAACACCGCTTTTTCTTTTCCAAACATCATCGCCAAGCGCGCCTCTAAATCCAAAACCAATTCGTCGTCCCCGAAAACGTCGTCGCCGACGCCTTCGTCCACGGAGTCGTACATGGCTTGTCGCATTTCTTTATTAGGTTTCGTGACCGTGTCTGATCGACAGTCGATGACGAGAGCAGACATAACGGAAGGCGTCGTGTCCACCATCTTCTACTACCTTTTTCTAATACGACACAGTAAAAGGTCGCGCTCTGATGAACGCCGCTGTTTTTTATTGACGAAACACAAGAAAAACATCCTCACAACTCACATTTCCTCAAAACACCACCGCATCAAAATAAAAATGGCGACAACTGGAGGTGGGGATACACAACAACAACAACAACAACAGAAACAAC
>Ga0181595_10005741_pt1 | contig 10900 bp, 10 predicted proteins | sample 041ome_7_FD_145604 | JGI IMG/M metagenome (GOLD analysis project Ga0181595, IMG submission 145604) | Coastal salt marsh microbial communities from the Groves Creek Marsh, Skidaway Island, Georgia - 041401AS metaG (spades assembly) | ecosystem: Environmental > Aquatic > Marine > Intertidal zone...
TTTTTCTGCCCGTCTCCGGTATGCTTGTGTACCGGAGACGCGATCTGCGATACCAAAAAAGCCACCAAACCAAAACGCCAAACCGCTCTACAACTTACCACGCAGCCAATAGAGATAAGCAAGCAAAAATTCCCGTTCAGTGAAATAGGCAACCGGTAACTTCTTTGTTAAGCTCAGGCAGCTAATCCGATAACCACAAGAACACTGGAGTCCACCTAAATGAAATATGCCGTTACCCTGCTGGCTGCTGCGGTACTGACCGCTTGCGGCGGCCCGAAGCAAGACGTGAAACCGGAGCAAACCGTGACTGTTACCCAACAGCAACAGCAGTTAAATTACCCTGTTACCGCCAAAGGCGATGTCGTAGACACTTATTTTGGAACTCAGGTAGCCGACCCATACCGCTGGCTGGAAGATGATCGCAGCAGCGACACCGAAGCCTGGGTTAAAGCACAAAACCAAACCACTTTCGACTATTTAAAGCAGATCCCATTCCGCGATCAGATCCGCGACAAACTGCAGCAAGCCTGGAACTACGAGCGGGTAGGGGCGCCGTTTAAAGAAGGCGATTACACCTACTTCTACAAAAACGACGGTCTGCAGAACCAGTTTGTACTGTACCGCCAGAAAGACGGTGGTGAGGTCGAGGTATTCCTGGATCCGAATACCTTTAGCACCGATGGCACCACCTCGATGGCCGATATCAGCTTTTCGCGTGATGGAAAATTAGCCGCGTACGCCATTTCCGAAGGTGGCAGCGACTGGCGTAAAATCATTATTATCGACACCGAAACCAAGCAACAAATCGGCGATACCTTAACCGATATCAAATTCTCGGGTATTGCCTGGGTCGGTAACGACGGCTTCTTCTATTCCAGCTACGACAAGCCAGATGGCAGTGAGCTATCGGCCATGACGGATCAGCACAAGCTGTACTACCATAAACTGGGGACGCCACAAAGCGAAGATAAAGTGATTTTCGGTGCCACTGACGAGCAAAAACACCGTTATGTTGGCGCCAGCGTTACCGAAGATGACCGCTACCTGTTAGTGTCTGCGGCCGTCTCAACCTCGGGTAATAAGCTGTTTATCAAAGATCTGAGCCAGCCAGACAGCGGCTTTGTGACCATTGTGGATGACACCACTTCCGATATCGACTTACTGGATAACCAGGGCGAAACGCTGTATCTGGCGACTAACCGCAATGCGCCTAACCGCAAGGTGGTTAAGGTCTCTGCCAAGGCACCACAGCCAGAGAACTGGCAAGATGTGATCCCGGAAACCGAAAATGTGCTGCGGGCCAGCACAGGTGCCGGCTTTATCTTTGCTAACTATATTGTTGATGCGATTGCCAAGGTTAAACAGTATGACTACGACGGTAAGTTAGTGCGTGATATTGAGTTACCAGGTGTCGGCAGTGTTGGTGGTTTCGGCGGTAAAAAAGATGCTGAAACGCTGTATTTTAGCTTTGCCAACTATATTACACCAGGCTCTATCTACGCCTTTGAGCCAAAGGCCGGCGCATCCAGCCTGTATAACCAGCCGAAAGTGAACTTCGACCCCAGCCGTTATGTGTCTGAGCAGGTATTCTATACCTCGAAAGACGGCACCAAGGTACCGATGATTATCAGCTATCGCAAAGACTTAAAACGCGATGGCAGCAACCCCACTATTCTGTACGGTTATGGTGGCTTTAATATCAGCTTAACACCATCCTTTAGCGTGGCGAACGCCGTGTGGATGGAGCTGGGCGGTGTGTATGCCGTGGCCAATATCCGTGGTGGTGGTGAATACGGTAAAGCCTGGCATACCGCCGGTACCCAGCTGCAAAAGCAGAATGTGTTTGATGACTTTATTGCCGCTGCTGAATATCTGCAAACTGAGAAATACACCTCGCCGGCCAAAACGGCGGTGCGTGGTGGTTCCAACGGTGGCTTACTGGTCGGCGCGGTTATGACACAGCGGCCAGAGCTGTTTGGCGTGGCCATTCCGCAGGTAGGTGTACTGGATATGCTGCGTTATCACACCTTTACTGCCGGTGCTGGCTGGGCTTACGACTACGGTACTTCTGAACAGTCTGCTGAGATGTTTAAGTATCTGCAGGGTTATTCACCGGTGCATAATGTTAAGGCGGGTGTCACCTATCCGGCAACCATGATCACTACAGCGGATCATGACGACCGCGTAGTACCGGCGCACTCCTTTAAGTTTGCCGCCGAGCTGCAGGACAAAGCCAGCAAGGCAACGCCGCAGTTGATCCGGATTGATGTCAAAGCCGGTCACGGTGCCGGTATGCCGGTATCGATGGTGATTGATCAGGCCGCCGATATTTACAGCTTTACGCTGTTTAATATGGGTTACAGCAGCCTGCCGCAATAAGTGGCAGTAAAAGTACAAGGGCGCCTGCGGGCGCCTTTTTTCGCGGCGAAAGAATTGCCAAAAAACGGCAGAAAGAGTAAGCTGCGTGCCCTTTTTAATTTATGGTTTCGCCACCACCTCTAAAGTTAATCTAGCAGGTTTGGGAGTATCCAGATGGCAAAAGCAGTAATTTTAGTGCTCGACAGTTTCGGCATTGGCAGCGCGCCGGATGCGGATAAGTTTGGTGATCGCGGTGCCAATACCTTTGCCAGTATTGCCCGGGTGTTTGCAGAAAAAAAACAGCGCCCGTTGGCTATTCCTAACCTGACGGCACTGGGGCTGGCAAAAGCTGCTACCAGCGCGACACCCGGTTTATCGTTAGCGGTACCGCCAGCCCGCAGCATTAACGGTGCCTTTGGTTATGCCCGGGAACTGAGTAGCGGTAAAGATACGCCAAGCGGCCACTGGGAAATTGCCGGGGTACCGGTGTTATTCGACTGGGGCTATTTTACTGAGAAAACCAACAGTTTCCCGCCGGAACTGATTGCAGAGTTATGCCGCCGTACCGGCGTTAGCGGTATTCTGGGTAACTGCCATGCGTCGGGGACCGATATTCTGGTCAAACTCGGCGATGAGCATATTAAAACCGGCATGCCGATCTGCTACACCTCGGCGGACAGTGTGTTTCAGGTTGCCGCCCATGAAGAGCATTTTGGTTTAACCCGCCTGCTGGAGTTTTGCCAGGTCGCGCGTGAGCTGCTGGACCCTTACAACATTGGCCGGGTGATTGCCCGCCCCTTTACCGGTGACAGCGCCCAAACCTATGCCCGCACCGGTAATCGCCGTGACTACTCGGTATTACCTCCGGCCCCGACGGTTCTGGATAAACTGGTTGCTGCCGGCGGCCAGGTAATCAGCATTGGCAAAATTGCCGATATTTACGCGCATCAGGGCATTAGTAAAAGCCTGAAAGCCACTGGCCTGCCAGCCTTAGTAGATACCACTTTAGCGCAGATGGCAACGCAAAGTGCGCAGAGTATTATTTTTACCAACCTGGTTGATTTTGACCAAAACTTTGGCCATCGCCGCGATCCTCTGGGTTATGGCGAAGCCTTAGAGTATTTCGACAGCCGCCTGCCGGAAATTCTGCAGGCCTGTGACGACGACACCTTAGTATTACTGACTGCCGATCATGGTTGTGATCCAACCTGGCCCGGCACGGAACATACCCGTGAGTATGTTCCGGTGCTGCTGTTCCGTAAGGGCATTGGCGAGGTGGATTTAGGCGAGCGGCAAAGCTTTGCCGACATGGGCCAGACACTAGCCGACTTTTTTGGGCTGGATGCACTGGCATACGGCGATTCCTTTTTAGCAAAATTACAGTAAGAGAATTTATGGCTACTCCACATATTAATGCGCCGGAAGGCGCCTTCGCTGAAACCGTGTTAATGCCAGGCGACCCGCTGCGTGCCAAGCATATTGCCGATACTTTTTTAGAGGATGCGGTATGCGTTAATACTGTACGCAATATGTTCGGTTACACCGGCACCTACAAGGGCAAAAAAGTCAGCGTGCTAGGCTCTGGTATGGGCGTGCCGTCAATGTCGATTTATGCCACAGAGTTAGTGAAGTTCTATGGTGTAAAAAACATTATCCGCATCGGCTCCTGTGGCGCTTTGCCGCTGGATGTGAAAGTGCGGGATGTCGTTATCGGGATGGGTGCCAGTACTGATTCGATGGTTAACCGCAACCGCCTCGGCGGCCTGGACTTTGCAGCAATGGCCAGCTTTAGCCTGCTGGAAAAAGCGGTCGCCGCCGCCCGCGCCAAAGATATCAATGTGAAAGTGGGTAATGTCTTTACCTCTGATCTGTTCTACAACCCAAGTGAAACCCTGTTTGATACGCTGGAAAAATACGGCGTACTGGCGGTAGAAATGGAAGCCGCCGGTCTTTATGGCGTTGCCGCCGAATATGGCATTAATGCGTTGGCGATTTTCACGGTAAGCGACCATATCCGCACCGGCGAAGCCTTAAGCGCCGAGCTGCGCCAAACCAGCTTTAACGAGATGGTTGAAGTGGCATTGGGCTGTTTGTAATTCAAAGGGAAGACGCGTTATGTCACTGACTACCAATAAAATGTTTTATGTGTCATGGGAAGCCTTTCACCGCGCTACCAAAGAGCTGGCACGCCAGTTACTGGGCCAGAACTTTACCGCTATAGTGGCAGTAAGCCGCGGTGGTCTGGTACCGGCGGCGATTATCGCCCGCGAGCTGAATATCCGGGTGCTGGATAGCATCTGTGTGGCGAGCTACCAGCACGACAAGCAGGGCAGCCTGAGCGTGCTAAAAGATGCCTCGCTGGCAGACTCTGAGCAGCTGCTGATCGTCGATGATCTGGTCGATACCGGTGAAACGGCCAAAGCGCTGCGCGAGCGTTTTCCTAAAGCCCGTTTTGTTACCGTGTATGCCAAGCCGCAGGGTAAACCGCTGGTGGATAACTATGTTACCGATATCGAGCAAGATACCTGGATCCAGCTGCCATGGGATATGGAACTGGCCTACAGCAAGCCGCTGGCAGAGGAAGTATGAGCCCACAAAGCGTAACGCTGACGCTGCCGGATTGGATTAACGACGTGGTCGATTGGCAGCACAGTTATCAGCACGATGACGAGAAAATGGCGTTAGCCATTGAACTGTCGCGGCAAAACGTACTGCGTGGCACCGGCGGCCCCTTTGGCAGCGCCATTTTTGATTGCGATAGCGGCAAGTTGTTAAGTGTGGGCGTAAACCGGGTAATGCCGCTGCATAACTCCAGCGCCCATGGCGAGATGGTCGCCATTATGCTGGCCGAGCAGGCGCTGCAGAGCTTTAGCTTAAATGCCGACGGCGTTAAACGCGAGCTGTTTACCTCGTGCGAGCCCTGTGCCATGTGCTTAGGCGGCACCCTGTGGAGCGGCGTAAAACGTTTAGTTTGCGCCGCCACCGCCGAAGATGCCCGCGCGATTGGCTTTGACGAAGGCCCGGTATTTGAACCCAGCTATCAGTATCTACGCGACGCCGGCGTCGAAGTCGTGCGTCAGGTACAACGCAATGCCGCCGCCCAGGTACTAAAAGACTACCTAAACCACGGCGGCACCATCTACAACGGTTAACCGCTCTTTGTTTCAGCTCACCGTCTCCGGTATGCTTGTCGTACCGGAGACGCGACCTGCGATAACCCAAAGAGCACCCAAACGCAACGCTAAACCACTCAGCCTCCCGTCTCCGGTATGCTTGCCGTACCGGAGACGCGATCTGCGATCTCAATTAGCACGCCAAGCTAGTATCGTTATAACAGCTGCGATAACGAGCTTTTCACCCCACCTGCGCCACGATTAATGACATGCGTATAAATTTGGGTAGTACGCACATCAACGTGGCCAAGCTGTTCCTGAACCGTGCGGATATCAGCACCCGACTCCAATAAATGCGTGGCAAACGAATGACGAAGCGTGTGACAGGTTACATTTTTGGGGATAGCAGCTTTGCGGGAGGCAATTTTAATTTCACGCCTGACACAGCTTTCATCCAGATGATGGCGGCGTAAGAGTTTTGAGTCCGGATCAATACTCAGCTGCATCGAGGGAAACAGATATTGCCAACCAAATTGCCTGGGCGCTGCAGGATTTTTACGTGCTAATGCATGAGGTAACCAGACACCGGCATATTCGGGATTGGCCAAATCAGCCTGAAAATACTGCAAGACAAACTGGCTTTGCTGTTTGAGTGTTGGAACCAACTCTGGAGCTAAGGTGACGCGGCGATTTTTATTGCCTTTGCCCTGCCAGACCATGACCGACAAATAATCGTAATCTATATCCTGCACTCGTAACCGTACTGCTTCCATTAACCGTAAGCCACTGCCATACATCAATTGAGCTAATAATTTATAGCGCGGATCGATCACGCGCAGTAGCGCCGTAACCTCGGCACGGGTTAGTACAACTGGCAATTTCGGTGAAATTTGCGAGCGGTTAAAGTTAAGGTTTAACGATAGTGGTTGCTGCAACACCTTGTTATACAGAAAGCTCAATGCGTTAAGTGCGCTAGCTTGTGTCCTCGGTGCAACGTTACGCTGATTACTCAAATAAGACAGAAATCTCTCAACATCCTGATCGCCAAGCTTAGAGGGATGCTGCTTTTTGTGATAAAGGATATACAGCCTAATCCAGTGCAGGTAACTCTCAATTGTTCTTTTAGCATAGCGGTGGGTATACATAAATTCGGCAATGTATTGCATAAATGGCGATGACCTCTACCGCTCCTTGAAATAAGTTTAAGTGTGTTTATATACAGTAGTAGGTAAATTTATTGTGATCAAGTGAATCGCGAGTTTTCACCTCGCTTTCAGCAATCAATTCAAAACAGTCCAGAAAAAATCTGTTGATTTACGCGATGTTGTTAGATAGTGTGATTTTATTTACAAAAGATAGAAGGGAGTTTACATGGCTGGAAAGCGTGTGCGCTCCAAACTACAAAGTTGTTAGCAGGTGTTCGGGGTTTTAACGGTTTTCGTCAGTAGTTTTATTCCGGCCTTGCTCGCGTTTAGTTTTCTTAGCGGCAGTGCAAAAGGTTAAGTTCGCCAGTTTGCGGGTTTGCTGCAAACGGTTGTGGCGGTAGCGTTGTTCTTTTTTGCTTCGCTTAACAGTTTTACAGGTTCCGGTTGGCTCGCCGTATCGCAGCTGGCTGGTTAGTTTTTAAATTTGCACAGTGGTGCACTTGTTAAGCTTCGCCAGTGCGGCAACGCCGCGCGGGTTTAAATTCAAGCTGCTAACAAGACGCATCACTCGCGGCCTGCGGCCGCTGGGATGCCAACCGCTACGCGGCCGTCACCCGTGTGCTTTGCGTTAGCAGGCTTTCGGGGTTTATAGGGTTTTAGTCAGTAGTTTTGTTCCGGCTTTGCTCACGTTTGGTTTTCTTAGCGGCAGCGCCAAAAGGTTAAGTCCGCCAGTTTGTGGGTTTGCTGCAAATGGTGATGGCGGTAGCGTTGTTCTTAGTGGCTTCGCTTAGCAGTTTTACAGGTTCCGGTTGGCTCGCCGTATCGCAGTTGGCTGGTTTAGTTTTTAATACCAGCAGCCGTGCCGCTTTTCAGGTTTGCCAGTGCGGCAAGCCGCGCAAGTCCGGTTCAGGCTGCTAACAAGCAAAGCCAGCCGACGCGTACCGCGCAGCTGCTTTGAGCGTTAGCAGGTGTTCGGGTTTTATCGGTTTCAGTCAGTAGTTTTGTTCCGGCTTTGCTCGCGTTTCGAGTTCTTAGCGGCAACGCCAAAAGTTAAAGTTCGCCAGTTTTCGGGTTTGCTGCAGACGGTTGTGGCGGTAGCGTTGTTCTTTTTTGCTTCGCTTAACAGTTTTACAGGTTCCGGTTGGCTCGCCGTATCGCAGCTGGCTGGTTAGGTTTTAATAAAGCAGCCGTGCCGCTGTTCAGGTTTGCCAGTGCGGCAAGCCGCGAAAGTCCGGTTCAGGCTGCTAACAAGCAAAGGCATCTGACGCGTACCGCGCAGCTGCTTTGAGCGTTAGGCCCCTATGGAGAAATGTGCATTTGCCAAATATTCAAAGTCATAAAATTACGGGATTTTCTGGCACGGCGATCGGAACAATTGCATGTTTGGTAGCTTTGTCTCAGCAAGTTAGTGTTTTAACGACTAACGGCATAGTAATTTACTTATGTGTTCCGTTGTTGTCAGTAATACTTGTGTTTTTTCTTTCGCGTGCAAGGATCAAGCCTCTTATCGCAATTGTCAGTATTAATTTAGTAGGACTATTTACATTTTTATATGGTTTATTCATCTTGGTTTTATACAGGCATGTGGCCTAACAAGGCGCTGTTGTCGCCACTATCGTGGCTGGGACGGCTTACGCTGCGCTCCAGCCGCCCCAAAGCTTTGCGTTAGCTGAAGAGGAGAGCGAGTGCGACTCAGCGAACTTACAGACAAAGAGCTTCTGCAGTTGCAAGCATCAGCGACGAATGAGCTTAAAGCCAGGGGTGTAGTCCGGACACAAAATAACCCGCTCGGGGATTATACGGAGTGGCTGGTAGCGAAAGCTTTGGATCTTGAGCTTCAAGCAAATTCTAAAGCTGGGTATGACGGCGTCAGTAAAGATGGTGTTCGTATACAGATTAAGGGCCGCCGCGTTACGCCCACGAATAATTCGCGCCAGCTTAGCGCGATCAGGAAGTATGCTGAGAAAGATTTCGATGCTCTCGCGGCAGTAATTTATGACGAGCATTTCAACATCATTGAGGCGCTGCTTGTCCCTCACGAGGTTGTAGGAGAGTATGCCTCGTACCGTGAGCACGTGAATGCTCACATCTTGATATTGAAAGGGCCGATATTAAGTGACCCAAGGGTTCAATGTATCAAACAGGCAGTGTGCAGCTAACAAACCAAGGCAGCGGACATATTTTTGCTTCGCTGCGCTCAAAACGCAAAAATATGCCCCTGCTTGGAGGCGTTATGCCCCTTGTATCGCCCGCAATCGATAGGAGAACCATCCATGAAGATCGGAACAGAAACCACGCACGTTTACACCACTCAACGCACACAGTCCGTTGTTGCAAAGGATGCCGGTGTACAGACTTTCTCATCTGCATTGGAAATTGCTACCAATGAAACACCAGCCGTTAAGCAAGCCGACTTCACCAGCATGACACGTCAGGAAATGTTTGATTGGATGAATAATCAAATCCGTAGCGGAAAAATGTCACTCGATGAAAGCTCGCCTTTTTTGGGAATGACTATGAAAATTTCGGTCGCAACAGGCCAACCGGTAGATATGGCGACGGATACCACACGCATCAATTTCGTTGAAAAAGCACGCTTAGGGATTGAAGGAGCGCTATCGCGCAATGATCCAGATCTAGCCAAAAGATTGCAGGCAGCTATCGACATCATGAAAAAAGAACAGGGTCAGGCTATCCGTATTAATGCGCAGGCATAACAATTCAATCCAGCCGACCGCCTACAGCGGCGGCTGATTTCAGGCGTTATGTGACTCTCAGCATCAAGCTGATCTTTAAAAAAGGGTATCTAAATGGATTTATATTTTAATAGTTTAAACTCAGGCCAAGTAATGGCGTTTGGCTTAATGTGGAATATCTTGCCAATTATAGGTGCCATCTTAGTTCATCTTGCCTTCAGTGCTGCAGTATTTAACGACGCCAACAAATTACAAAGAGAGCATGGATCTCTAGCATTTGTAAATTCTTGGTTGTGGTCTTTGGCTGTTTTAGTTGGTGGTGTATTTGTTGCTTTAGCTTATTGGGTTATGCACCATTCAACAATTGCTAAACATTAAATGTCACATAACAAATTACTAAATTGCGTTCCGGCCACAAAAAAGCGTGGCCTCCACGGGACTGCCTACGCTGCGCTGCGGCCGCCCATTAGTAACGCGTTATGTCTGTCTGGAGAGCGATTGAGACGTTTAGCAAAAAAATATAAGTTTCCTGAAAATCTGCTGAAAGCAGAGTATCAATATTTGAGCAAAGACGAGGTCGCTAAATTGCTTAGAGGATTATTGGGTGCTGAAAATAGATCCCACCCGACTGCAAAAAGTAATTGGCTAAAGCCATACTTTTTAAGGCTTAAACGGAAAAGATTAAAAGTGGTGACGCACTACGAAAGAATTGGCGGCGAAGTTAGTGTTATTGCAAAGAGTAGGTGCTTGCCATTGCATCGTGACTGGCCAGGGATAATTTATCTTTTAAAGGCTACAAAATGTAATGGGACATAACAAACGCCACCAAAACGCCGCTTCGCGGCTCGACTCGCAACAAGTTGCTCGCGTTTGTGGCGGGCGTTAGCCGGTTCACGGAGTAACAATGAAGTACGATGATGCGTCATGGCACTACGGTGGTGATTTTCCCGACGGTTTGAAAATAGAGGCTGGTGCCACTCATATCGGGATGTTTGTAGCTTGGTGTCTGTTAAATGATCTTGGTGGTGATTTACATATCGCAGAATTTACTGATGATTTTGAAAAGCTCAAGAATAGAGAAGAAACTCCGGGGCAATGGTTTATCAGAAATTGTGATGAAAAATTCACCGATGAAGATTTAAGCCTGATGGGGAACAGATTTGCTGAGTATTTTTATGCTTCAGATGACGTGCCTTATCTGGATATCTATGAATCTACAGTAGGACAACATGCATCACATTTATATGCGGTTCCTGATAATTGGGAAACATATGACAAGCTGGCACCTGAAATCAGCAGAGCTTTTAATCAATGGTCAGCAAATGGCTAACAAGGCGCATCACTCGCGGCCTGCGGCCGCTGGGACGCCAAACCCGCTGGCGCGTTTTTGTCGCCCGTGTGCGCGGCGTTAGCTTTCGCCGGAGTCCAAACGTGGTTTCCAAAGAAGAAATTACAGAGTTCTTAAAAACGGAGTTTCCTCAAACAAAGTGTACGGTCGAGGAGATCGGTTCGCGTGGCGCTACGGTTAGGCATCGTATCGGTTTTGAAGAACTCCGTCCTGGCGGTACGGTCTCCGGTCCCGTATTGA
>Ga0181595_10005742_pt1 | contig 10898 bp, 8 predicted proteins | sample 041ome_7_FD_145604 | JGI IMG/M metagenome (GOLD analysis project Ga0181595, IMG submission 145604) | Coastal salt marsh microbial communities from the Groves Creek Marsh, Skidaway Island, Georgia - 041401AS metaG (spades assembly) | ecosystem: Environmental > Aquatic > Marine > Intertidal zone >...
GAAACGCCCTCGATATATATATATATTCATATTCATACACACGAAAACAAAAAATGGCGAAAGGCGCGACCAAAGCCGGCGCAGTCCTTGTTCGCCTCGTCTCCACGTTAGACACGGGTTTCTTTTACGTGAAGCGTAAAAACCCGAAGAAAATCCCGCACAAATTGGAGTTTAGAAAATACGACGCGAAAGCGAGGAAGCACTGTTTATTCGTGGAATCGAAACAGAAATGAGAGTCATCGCCGCGCCGACGAAAGCGGCGGCGGCGCGCGGGAACCACCACCCGAAAGCGAGGCAAAAGGCGACGCCTCCGGCAAATGTAAACGCGATAGACATATCAGCAAAAAGAAGAAGGGTGAAAGAAAGGAAAAAAAACTTCTGAAATGGGGTTCAAAAAAAGAGAGAGAGAGAGAGAGAGAGAGAGAGAGAGAGAGAGAGAGAGAAGAAAAAGTGAACGATGTCCGGGTAGGTAATGACAAGAGCGCAAAAGCGGCGAATATGGGAAAGAGGTTTGTGCGATATGATCGTCAGTAACGACGAAAGCATTTTCACGCGCATTCTTTCGATATTGAATCAGCAGAATGCTCTTAAATTCTGTACGACGACGTGAATAGTGAAACGAGGGCATTGATGAAGAGAGCGGCGCCTTCTGGGATTGTTTTGGCGAAGAAGTTTAGAGTTGAAGAGATGCTGTCAACATCGACTTTCGAGTTCGCGTTTGAGAATCGATCGTAGTGGCGGAGTTGGTGGGGTGAAACGGTGTTCTTCTCAGAAACGAAGAAACGAGAGTCGCTCAAGCGGGCGCGCGTGAAGAAAGAGTGCAAGTCGGGTGTATGGACGATTGCAGCTCCCCACAACAACTGCGAGGTAATGTAGAAATGGCACAAGTATTGCGTCGCAAATGGGTCTCCTGTTGTAGACTTTGTGATAATAGGAATTAACTTTTTTTCTTTACGTATTCTTTATTTCTTTTTTTCTTTTTCACTTTTTGCCAAAACTGTGAGCAGATAAGGAAAAATTAGTACTTCTGTCTTTGTAATGCAACAATTTACTCACTACACAACATAATACATACACACACTCAACACTAATCTCGACGAGACGAGGGGGAAACAGGCACACAGTTAAACTTTCTCTTCTTCTTCTTCTTCTCCTTCTCCTTCTTGTTCTTGTAGTGGTGGTGGTGGTGGTCTTTTAAGTTACTTTTTTGCGGGAGAGAAAGCACTTACAAAATGGCACCTGCGCACGTGTTATCGTCTGCTTCTGCTGCTGCTAGCGCGACCGCGAATACTTTACGAGCTTCTTCTTCTTCTTCTTCTCCTTTGCGCGGGAACGGCACTCGTTCTCATCTGAAAAGGGCGACGAGAAGAAGAATTAATGGTTATGGTAATGTAAGAGTAAGGACGACGGAAACGAAAGCTTCTCTTTCGTTCGTAGATTCGATAGACTTGACCGACGTCACCGCGTTCGCCGCGAACGGGGCGTTTTTATCCTTATTTGTCGCTTCGAGCGTGTACGGAACCAAAGCCGTATTTTTTCCAGAAAATACCAGCGTCGACGCGAAGAAAGAGGAACAAGAAGAGAAGAAGATGAAGACGAAGAATGCCTTTAGTGTGGAGCGCTCGGCTTTGCAGCTCTCCAACGTCGCTTTGATCCTCGCGCTCAGCAGTCGGTGGGCAGAATCTGGCCATTTCCCATTGTCGAACATGTACGAGAGTTTACTGTTTCTGGCGTGGGGAACGACTGCGACGGCGATTTACGTGAACTCGGACAGTAAAGTTTTTGGGGCGTTAGTTTCGCCGGTCGCTTTGTTCACCGTCGCCGGGGCGACGCTAGGTTTACCGAAAGAGTTGCAAAGAGCGTCTGCGTTGGTGCCGGCTTTGAAATCGAACTGGTTGATGATGCACGTGAGTGTGATGATGATGTCGTACGCGACCTTGTTGGCTGGGAGTTTAGCGTGCATGGGTTTCTTAGCATTGGAACTCGGGAAGGAAAACGAAACCGTCGGGAAGTTGACCGAGAAAATGGAAAAAGCGATGTTCAAAGACACCGAGAACAACGTTGATAATATTAATAGCAATAGCAGTAACGAAGATGAAGACGAAATGTTAGTCATGACGACATCCAGACAGCGTTCGAACAGACCGAAGATAGATGCAAAAACCGGCGAACAAGTCGCCTACGCGATGGGAAGTAGTACTAATAGTAGTGGCAGTAGCGGCAGTAGTAGTAGCAGCAGCAGCAGCAGCAGCAGCGCGACGGCTACGATGAACCCACGAGAATCTCCCTCCTCCTCTTCCTTCCCGGTTGGCTCTAGAACCCAAACCGAACTTGACAACCTTTCCTACAGATGCTTAGGTTTAGGTTTCGTCCTTTTGACCGCCGGTTTAATCTCCGGTGCGGTTTGGGCCAATGAAGCCTGGGGTTCGTACTGGTCCTGGGATCCGAAAGAAACGTGGGCTTTGGTCACGTGGTTCACCTATGCCACCTATTTGCACTCGCGCTTGGTCGCCGAGAAACCCAAAGACGAAAGCGCTAAAATCGGCGCGTTTGGGTTTATCGTCGTGTGGATCTGTTACGTCGGTGTGAACTTGTTTGGTACTGGTTTGCATTCCTACGGCTGGTTTGCGAGCAGATAATTTTGTGTTTTAGAAAGAAATTTATTGTCGTTGTTAACAGTACTGCTGGGTATCAATAGAATGTTACAAGTTCGCAAAAAGTTTTTAAAACTTCTTCTGTGTCACACAACAACAATAATAACAATCGCGCCTTGACGCTAAAAAAATAAACGCTACATATACACACACAAGTACATTCATGGCTGGGTTCTTCGCCGTCCTAGTAACTATCCTCTCTTCCACGTCCATAAATATCGGGAAAGCGTTGCAGAAAAAAGGCACGAAATCGTTACCGAAATTGACGTTTAAAAAAGACATCTTAAAGACATATTTCGAAAACGATACGTGGAAATTAGGGCTAGTGTTGGACGTCTTAGGCGGCGTTTTGATGATTTTAGCGCTAGCAATCGCGCCGGTGTCGGTGGTACAACCAGTCGCGGCCGGTGGGGTTGCCATTCTCGCCGGGTTTAGTCACGTCTTCTTGGACGAGAAATTGAAAGAGAAGGAGTGGGTTGGAGTGTGGTGCGCGGTGGTCGGTACCGTTGGTATCGGGTGGACAACCGGCGTAAATACCGCCGCTACCGCCGTTTCAGAAAAAAATGGGAACGTAGAAATTAACGTGAGCACGTGGAGGTACGTTTTAGGCGTATTTGTGGTTTTAGGGAGCACGTATTTGTGCATGCCTTCGACGGCGTCGGGAACGGGAAGCGGGGGAATGTTAGCGCCCGCTGGGACTGGCAAGGTGGGTGGTTCCAACGCCGCGTCGTCGTCATCGTCGTCGACCATGCCCGACGTAACGCCTGGGACCACGCCGCAGAAAGGATCTGGGCACGGAAACAAGAACGACCACTTTTTGAAATCACCGCCGACAAAAGAGAGTATGAACGCATCAATGCTGACAACGCCACCGAAAAAAGATAAAAATGACAAGAAAGATAAGAGCGAAAACGCGAGCAGCGTCAGTGCTGAGTTCAAGCAGCAAAGGTTCAGAGATATGCTCGCCGGTGCCCGCGCGGGTGCGTTGTTTTCGCTTTCCGCTTCTTCAGTTAAATTAGGATTCCAACTCTCTCGACGATTAGCATTCATATGGGCCTTAATTGGCCTCGCCGCCTCGGTTTCGTTGACTGCTTTAGGACTCTTTTCGCAAACAAAAGGTTTGAAAGAGGGCAACGCGGTCGTTGTCGTTTGTTCTGGAAACGTCGCCCAAATGGTCACCGCCATCCCGTTCGGCATCTTGTGCCTCGGCGAAAGCCTCCCGGGTATCGGTTTTCTCTTCGGCGCAAGGGGTTTGGGCGTCGGTTTCTTCCACAACGTGTTCACATTCCTTATATGGGCTTTCAGTTGGTGGCTCATCCTTTTTGGCGTCGTCATCGTCTCTGGTTTGAGTACGCACGACGTCGTCGCGACCATCGCTGCGACCGGTGACATTCGAAAATCCGTCGTGTTACCCACGACGATGGGAGAAGCCAAAGCGATGCTGTTGAGCAAGAAAGAGAAGAACAAAGATGCGAGCAGGAAAGAGTAGAACGAACGAACGAACGAACGAACGAAAGGCATATAGTTTTAGCGAAATTAAGTACCTTAGTTATGTGTATTGTAGTCTAATTATAGAGCGTATGGCATTTGAATTTTCCATATACCAATATATCGTGTTACCAATATGCAATATCACATAGCAGCTGTAAAATCTCAAAACTCGAAATAAGTACACCACAAGACACAAACTTACTCTTACAACACAAAAAAAAGAAGAGAGATGAAGAAAGGGCCCCGCTTCGATACCACTAAACTCGCCGAGTGGACCAAGAAAGTGGGGACGAAGATCAAAGAAACCGCGGAGGCTTTGGAGGTTGAGTTTAATGACGACGGTGGAGGCGGGAATCGAGCAGACAAAGTGCATCAAAACAAAGTGGGGTGGGGGCAATTCAACAACACGCAAAATGCAAGCACCACCAATAACAATCGGTTCGCGGCGTTACAACCGTCCTCCGCGTCGAACTCTCAGTCCTCGTTCATCGATGAAAATAATAAAGACGACGTCGAAAATGATTCCACCACTCCAACGGTGACTTTGAATATAAATGTATTCGAAACCGCGGATATCGTACAGGAAAAATTGCAAATTGAAAAAGAGTTGGAAGCGTTGAAAGAGGAGAGGAAAAAGCGCGAAAAAGAATTCGAGAGTAAACTGCGAGAGATGGAGGAGAAGAGATCAGAAGAAATGGAGAAGAGTAAAGCAAATAACAACGCGCTGCCGGCGTCGCCGAAGAACGGCGGCGAAAGTAAGAAAACCGATGACGATGATGCAGCCGTGCCCACTTCTCGTCAGCCAGCGTCTTCTCCGTTGTCACTGGAAATTGAACTGAAGGCGATTAAAAACGTCGCGGAAACGTTAAAGAATCAGTTGAAGGAAAGAGATGAACGGATAACGAAAATGATTGCGAGAGAGAAGGAAACGAAAGAACTGAACGAGAGTTTAACGCAAAAGAATTCGCAAATGCAAACGTCCTTGGATGTTTTGAGAAAAAAGCAGAAAGAAAATGACGCAGCCAAGGATCGGGACATGTTAGAGACGAGCCAGTTGAAAGATGTAAAACGAACGAAAGAAAAGCAAGAGAAAGAGTTAGAGCGAGAAAAAAAAATGAGGGAAGAGGTTCAAAAAAAGTACGAGAAAGCGCACAAGGATTGGTTGGATTTAACCACGAATCAAGCGAAAGAAAAGAAAGAGTTGTCGAGATTGCAAAAGAGCGAAGAAATGAAGTCAGAAAAGATTGAAAAGTTAGAGGAGCAGCTGTTGCAAACCAAGTTAGAGCTGGAAGATTTCAAGTTGTGCAAAAAAGAGCGCGACGACGCGTTGCAGAAACTGAACGAAGTGCGAGAAGAAATTGTAGATTTGAAGCACGAGAAGAGCGCGTATGAGAACAACACGGAAGATTTACGGTTAGTGAATGAAGCCAGAGAAGTAGCAGAGAAAGCATTAGTTGAAGAGTCCAAGAAAACGATCGAATTGGAAAAAAGATTGAGAGAGTTGAGCGAAGAGAAGGCGAATAATAATGATAAGAATGGTGATAGAGATAATAGCAGCAATAGACATGACAGCACGGGCACGAGGAAGAAGAACATGAGAACGGATGAATACGAAAATCTTGAGAGTGCGAGCTCGACGCCAAAGAAAGACAATGATGGTATTTTTAAAACAACTTCATTTAGTAGCGGTGGTAGTACAGCTACAAAATCTGACAACAGCAAGGAGATGACGACGACGGTGCAGGGTAGTAGCAACGACGAATCATCATCCACCATCGCGGAACTCAAATCTGAAATTGCCGCTTTAAAGAACCAGCTCGAATTGCTATCGCGAGAGAAAGAGGATAAAATAGCCGTCATTGATTCTGACCGCGCTCAGTTACAGCGACAACTCGAAGAGGCGAAAAAAACTGCCGCAAAACTAATCAAAGAAAAACTCGAATCAATTCAAATCGATTTCAAGCGCTCCAAGGAGAAACACGCGAAAGAAACTGGATTGTTGAAGGAAGAAATTGAAGACCTCGAGGAAGATCGAAACGAGTGGAAGAGAAAGTGCGAGAAAGCGAGAGATGAAACGGAGTTAGTTCGGAAACGAGCGCGAGAAATGCTCGTAGAGAAAGAGGAAGAGTTGGAGAGAGCACTGTTCAACGCCGACGCTCTCGCAGAAGGAAAGAAAATATCACAGAACTGTCGAAAAGCGTCGGCGAGCCGCCTCATGTTCCTCGATGATGACGAAGAAACGGAGGAGAAGAAAAAAAGTTTGTCTTCTTCGAAACCACCGCAAGCGCCAACGACATCCTCTTCTCCTCCGAACGAAAACGATTTCCTCTACCTCAAAAACGTCCTCTTACAATACCTCACCACGAACGAGCGTCTCGTTCACGAGCGTCTCGTCCCAGTCGTGACAACTTTATTGAAGTGTTCGGACGAAGAGCGTGCAAAAGTCATCGCCGCTCGAGTGAACATGAAACCACCCTCCTTTTCCTCGGTTAGTCAACCAAACACGCCCACGCGAGGTGGTGGTATTCGTCTGTTGAACACTTTCTTTAGAACGTAGCAGAGTAGTAAAATGTAGATTGTTTTAGATTGTTTATGTATTGAAACCTTGAAATTTCAGAAGAAGGAAGAACGCTTACACGGTCAAAACGATAAAAAAATTGTTCCTCAGTAAAACACCCCCTCACTCCAACAAGAGCGCGCATAGAAATCAAAACGCACTCAGCCACCAAAATCAAATACTTTAACGTCATAATAAAGATGTCATCACTTTATTTATCGTCGTTCTCGTCTTTATTTGCTTTGAGATGTAGTAAAACTACGAGTAACAACAGCAACAACAAATTCGTTCTTCAAAGCCGAAAACCTTCTTTTCACGAGCGCCGGCGGCTAGGTACGCGAAAAAAAGCGTCGTCGTCCTTTTTCTCTACGGAAGAAGAACGAAACGACGACGACAACAACAACAACAACGATGACAACGACAAGCAGCAGCAGCAGCTGCAGCACAAGAACATGTCGTTTAATTCGATGACGACGACGAGTAGTAGTCCGAAGGAAAAACAACTCCTCCGTAAACTTTTACTCGAAGAGGGCCAATCGCTGACGAAAGCTCGGAAAGAAGACAAAAGATTGAAAAAACAGGTGGAAAAGAGGAAGAAAAAAATCGTCCTGAACGCATCCGAAGTCGGGTCGATACGAATGCCGTCGGAATTGTTCGGGATGCGCCGAGTGAAAGTTCCGGGGATGTTTGACGAATGCGAAGAAGAGGAAGAAGAAGCAGAGAGAGAAGGGGAGGAAGATGAGACGGATAATGGCCATGAAAATGGCAACCGATTGACACAGACGAGCACAATGAAAAAGAAAGGCGTTTCTTCTTTGAAAGGAACTAACAAGAAAAAGAAAAGCGGCCAAAGGAGAAAGATTTTGTACTCGGCATCTGAGTGCAGCGATTTCGGGCAACGATTTCCGATCGATTCTATCGTTGTCGTTGATCCCGAAAACGGAGGAGAAGAAACGATTTGTATTTCTGATTTTACCTTGAAAACCTTCCTACGAGACGCCGTGGAGCTCCTCCCGCAGTGCGCGCCTTTCGGGTTACAATTCGGTGATTTTCGTTCGGCTGTGTCTCAGTCTTACGATTCCAACGACGAGGACAAAGAGTCCTGTTTTCGTGGCGACGTTTGTTATCGGTTCCTGAAAACGAAACGAAACGAAGAAAAAATTGTTTGGCATCCGATTTCGTTTGAGCGCAAAGAACGCACAAAAGAGGAGAAAGAGTTCGAGTGCAACTTGGAAAGTAACGACGGATGGCCTTTCGCGTTTCGCTTGTCACTCACCGAAGATAAAAAATACTTGCAACTGGAAATGCGATTATTCTGGCCGAAAAACGAGCTCCTCAAATACGGCAAAGAAGCGTTAGAAAGAGACGGGAAGCACCGCTTTGACGTTTTCGGCAAAAACGTCGAGTCGATGTTGTATTATATGGAACGCGGTGTCATCGGGAGAAGCGCTTTAGAAGATGGAAATGGAGTTCAAAAAGAACAAGATAGCAGCGACGTCGTTAAAGAACTGAGCCAAAGAATGAAACGTCGGTTAGGTCGAGCGCCATTCGTGACGGAAATAGCCAGAGAGCTCGAGCGTTTGTAATTTTATTTATCGTCGTGTGTAGACATGTATTTTAATTTTACCCCTGGCTGGTAACGTGACCACGGGGAAATCGTATTCGCTCGCGTACCCTTTCTTTCCGCCGATATCAATCAGTGATTCATCAGTGTTAAAGCGGTGAGCTGAAAAGAATCCTGATTCCAGGAGGGCGTGGACTGAAAATTTTGAACCACACAAATCCAAAAGGCATACGCACGCAGAAGATAAGAGACAAAGAGAGAAAACGAATTGTCTGCGCTGTTATTCGCGGAAGAAGAAGGAGAAAGAGAAGATACATGTTTTAAAGACATATAGAAAGATATACACGTGATAAGCGCTTTCTTACTCCGTTCAAAAATCAGAAAATGTTGTCGTCCGCCGTCGCAGCGTCACCGTTTAAAATTACGAATAGTACTGTTTTGTCCTCGACAAAGTCGACGACCGGTGTCTTAAAGAGTGACGGGTTAGTCTCATCTTTGAGAAGAAGCGCGATCGTCGGGAGGAAGTGCGCGAGTAACGAGAGAAACGGTAGGAGAGAAAGAGTTTTACTATCATCAGCAGCGTTAAAATCAGAAGGAGAACTGATAAAGGGTATCACCCCGTCCGAGGACGTTAAAAAAGCCGCTCAGTTGGCGGTGAGTTCGTGCGTTACCTCGACTTCGCTGCCAATCTTGAAGGAGAAGAATTTCAAAAGATACGAAGGAAAAGTTCGAGATACGTACGTGAACGACGATATTTTAATTGCGGTGACGACTGATCGTCAATCCGCGTTCGATCGACACTTGGCGAACATCCCGTTTAAGGGAGCGGTGTTGAACATGACGGCGTTTTGGTGGTTCGAACAGACGGAGAAGATTTGTCCGAACGCAGTTTTAGTGAAACCGCCGGTGCACCCGAACGTGTCAATTATGCGTAAGTGCGATGTGTTTCCGATTGAGTTTGTCGTTAGAGGATATTTGACGGGATCCACGAGCACGAGTTTATGGACGCACTATAAAAACGGAGGCCGCAACTATTGCGGGAACCCGTTGGAGGACGGGATGGAGAAAAACGCAAAGTTGCCGAAGAATATCGTCACGCCGACGACGAAGGAGAAAGAACACGACCGGCCAATCAGTTTAGGAGACATCGTGAAAGAAAATTGGATGAGTGAAGAGGATTTAGATTACTGCGTGCAGAAAACGTTGGAAATTTTCAACTTTTCCCAAAAAGTGGCCGAGGAAAGAAACTTGATCTTGGTGGACACGAAGTACGAATTCGGCAAAGATCCGAAAACTGGGAAGATTTATTTAATCGACGAAATCAACACTCCAGATTCCAGTCGGTACTGGATTCGAAACACCTATGAAGAGCGCGTGTTAAAGAACAAACAAGAGCCGGACATGATCGATAAAGAATTTTTGCGCCTATGGTTTGCAGACAGATGCGATCCATATGATACGTCCAAACCGTTGCCAGAGGCTCCGACTGAATTAAAATGCGAATTAAGTTCCCGATACGCGCTGCTCTACGAGATGATTACGGACGAGAAGTTCCAAATACCGGATTTGCAATCCAACACGGACGCCAACGCCAAGGTCAACGAGATGATTCGCCAAGCGTTGGAGAGCATGTGAAGAAGAAGAAGACGAGAAAGAAGATAGAGAAAGAGTATCAAGAGAGAAATAAGGCTGACTTTTGATTTAATACAAGAGGAAGTAGTATTACGACTTCTCAACCGTATTATAACTCGTTAAACGAAACTCCCTAACTCGTAACTCCGCCGCTCCCCCGCGTGCTCTCAGGGGTTCAATTTTTGCACGTACTTCAAAAACGAGACGACAACGACGCGCGAAGACACACCGCGCGTCCGAAAGCATGGGCCTGAAACTATTATCTGCATCTCAATCGAGAAACGCGGGACATAAGATCAATTCGAAGCGAATGTTGAGATATGTGATCTTATTTCTCATCGCGGGTCTGTTTTTGACCATCGGGAGGTTGTTTCGACAGTTGACAATAAGCATCGCGTTTCGTGGTGATGATGAAAGCGTAAAATCAACTTTTTTCCCGTTGGCGTCTTCATCATCAGTGGGGATGGGAGTAAATGTGAAGAGAGCGAGGAAGACGATGCGCACAGAGGAAGGTGAAAAGCACGCTTCGAGAGTGTTTAGAGACGAAAAGCAAAGAATAGATGTTACGGAAGGAAGAGAAGAAGAAGAAACCAAAACGAGGACGACGGTTCGTCGTCACAAACTGGACGAACACGAAACTGCAAAGAAAATTTTACGCGCTATCGATTCGAGACTCGCCGATAGGCTCTATCCTCCCTCCTACTCAACTCCTACTACCTTAACGCAACATGAACACGTTCATAATCATCAACAACGAAATAATTTATCTTGGTGGTCGCTCACGTCCTCGTCCAGGTCGATATGGAAGTCTGACGAGGAGTACGCCTCGAAATGGAAAACCTTTCGCGACGACTTCGACGAAGAAAAACTTGGCGGCGGCGGCAGCAAAGGTGGTGATAATGGTGGCGGTTTTGATGACGGGAGCGAGAGCTATCACGAAAACGGGAAAGAACATGATATAGATTACGAAATTAATAGGAAGAGAATCGGAATCGTGCAT
>Ga0181595_10005749_pt1 | contig 10886 bp, 8 predicted proteins | sample 041ome_7_FD_145604 | JGI IMG/M metagenome (GOLD analysis project Ga0181595, IMG submission 145604) | Coastal salt marsh microbial communities from the Groves Creek Marsh, Skidaway Island, Georgia - 041401AS metaG (spades assembly) | ecosystem: Environmental > Aquatic > Marine > Intertidal zone >...
CGCTCAAACCACCGCAGAGGCCGTTTTGTGGACCTTTCGCGATTTTCCAACTGAAAATCCGGTTTCACCTGCCTTCTTGAAGGGGCGCAGTGGTGCAATTTTCTGGAAGAGAGGCCGTTCCTCTCGGCTTGAACCGTGGAAATCAACCGGGAAGGTGAATTACAATTTATCAATTGAAAAATCAAATCTTCAATTGATTTAATTTAAGAAAAAAAATCGTGAAAAACCCTCTCCCGGCCGCTCATTTGAAACGAGACGCCTTGCGAGCGTGAACCATGCAGGGCGAGGTCCCCCTTCCGTTCACCGTCCCTCGTTGTGATTCGTGCGACAAACCGGCCGTGGTTGAACAAGCCTATTCGGGTCGAATTCTTTGTGGAAAGCACCTTGCGAAGTCCGTTCGCAAAAAGATCAGCAAGGAACTGCGGCTTCAACTCCCGCTTGAGAAAGGCAAGCACACCACCGTTCTGGTCGCTGTTTCGGGTGGAAAAGACTCGGCGGTGCTCCTCGATGTGCTCGTTGACCTGCTGGGGAAACGGCCGGACGTCACCATCGTTGCCGGGACGGTCGACGAGGGCATCGAAGGTTATCGGCCGCCCTCGATCGTCTGTGCGGGTTCGTTGTGTGAGCGTCTTGGGGTTGAACACCACGTGGTGACCTACCCCGAACTTTCCTTTCTTGAAATGGATGAGGTGGTTCAGCGCCTACCGATGGTTGTGGAAAAAGACAACGACGCCCCCCGAATGGCGTGTTCCTATTGCGGCGTGTTCAGGAGGCAAGGCATCAACCACCTCGCTACCAAGGTGGGTGCTGATGTGATCGCCTTGGGTCACAACCTGGACGACATGGCACAGACCGTGTTGATGAACTTGGCCAATGCGGACATCGAACGAACGTTGCGCCTTGCCCCTCATACGATGACGCCGGTTGACGGGCTTGCGCCCCGCATCGTTCCGCTTCGTTGGGTTCCTGAACAAGAGGTTCACCTCTACGCTCTCCATCGAGAACTTCCGTTGCACCACGAGGAATGCCCCAATGCACGGGGCGCCCTGCGATGGCGTCACCGTGAAATGGTCGCTCACATGGAGGCCGATGTACCCGGTACGAGACACGGTTTGGTGCGCATGGCCGACCACATCAAATCGTTGCGGGACGAGGTCGTCGAATTGGGTGGAGGCGACTCCCGTCCGTCCCCTCCAGCGCCTTGTCCCCGTTGCGGCAGTCCGAGCTCGGGAAACCAATGCAAGGCCTGCGATATGCGGGACCTCTTGGGTGTGAAGATCGACTAGATCAGATTGCGGACGAGGGCCTCAAGGTCTTGCGGGCGTCCGCAATAATGGCAGCGAAGTTCGAGCGGCTCGGTCGAGAGCACCTTCAATCGGTGGGGTAGCGGTTCCCGTGGGTTGGTGGTGATGCAGTTGGAGAACGTGCATCGGACGACGTTCTTGACTTCGTTGCCGAGCTCAATGGTCATTTTTTCTGCCACGCTGTAGGCTCGGATGATGGCCACGTGGGCATCGGGAGCGACCAAAGCCAACCGGCTGAGTTCGTCTTGGTTCAATTCTCGGTCTTCAACCTTAATGATGTCCTTGGTTCCCATCTTCTTTGAGGGGACGTTCATGACCATGGACACCGGCACGGAGCTGGTCCGGTCGATACCGAGCATTTCGAGGACACGCATAGCGTGACCTGCGGGAATATGGTCGATGACGGTGCCGTTGCGAATGGCCGTGACACGGCGCATGTTGTGCTCCTGCGACATCAAGCCTCACCTCCGATGTTTGCGGGGACATCCACGTTCAAGAGTCGGCAAAGCAGCGCCATGCGGGCGACCACCCCGTTGAAAGCCTGTTCAAAGTACCGTGCATGGCGGGTATCATCAACCGAAGGGTGGATTTCGTCGACTCTTGGAAGCGGGTGCATGATGATCATGCCTTCCTTGACGTGTTCCAAGTTGGATGCGTGGAGTTTGTACGCCCCGGCCACCTTTGCGTACTCATCCTCATCTGCGAAGCGTTCCTTCTGAATCCGTGTCATGTAGACCACATCTGCTCCAGGGAGCGACCCGAGCAGGTCGTCCGTTTCAACGACGTTCGCGCCATGAGCCCTCAGGTCGGAAACGATTTCAGCGGGCATCTTCAACAACTCGGGGCTTGCAAAGGTGAGCGTGCATCCAAAGCGCGTGAGGGCGTGGCTCAACGAATGCACCGTGCGGCCGTAACGCAGATCGCCTGCCAGCACCACATTCAACCCTTCGAGACGACCGTGGGCCTGACGGATGGTGAAAAGGTCGAGCATCGTTTGCGTGGGGTGATGTCCAGCGCCGTCACCACCGTTCAAAATCGGTACCCGGGCGGCGTCTTGTGCGTATTGGGCGGCGCCTTGGCGGGGATGGCGCATTGCGATGATGTCCGTGTACCCGTCCACCATCTGGACGGTGTCAAAGAGTGTTTCACCTTTGACCACTGAGGAGGTGTTGACGTCGCCGAGGTTCACAACATCGCCGCCCAGCCGCTTCATGGCCGTTTCAAAAGACATCCGGGTTCGGGTGCTGGGTTCGAAGAAGAGGTTTCCGAGAATTTTTCCTTGAAGCAAAGGCAAGTAAAGTTCTCCTCGGGCGACAGGGAGGAGGCGTTCTGCATCGTTCAGAACCTGAAGGATTTCGTCGTTGGTCAGGTCATCCATGGTGATTAAGCCGGGCATGGTGCTTCCTCTCTCTCTTCTACATGCGAAAGACACCCTTGAACATTCCCGCTCCTCTGTTTCTTCAACCGAAGCCACATCAGGAGGACGGAGTGATTATGACGGTCATCTGCTGAGGTAGGAACATGGTCTCATGGGCGGATGCAGATGCGGCCATTGAAGCCGAACGTGCCGCCCGCGTCAAACGCGTGGAACACATGACGTTGTTCACGGCCCTGACCTTGCTCGTTTGCGCCGTTTGGTTGGCGTGGCCGACGGTCAAAGCACTCATCGCTGGTGAGGGCATCGTCCTGTCGGATCTTGGTGCACCTCTGCTTCTCGTCATTTGGGGCATCTTCGTCCAGGATTTGACGCTAGACGACCCCGCCGCTCGAACCCGTGTAGGCTCAGTAACCTCGATTTCATGGCCGGTTCTCGCCGTCTTGGGGGCCCTTGGCATGGACCTTAGTGACCGACTTACTCTGGTTGGTAGCGGGCTGTTGCTCGTCGTTGGAGCGGTCTGTCGGCGCACCGCCTCCACCACGATGCGTGGCCATTTCGGCGTGCTCCGGTACCGAGCCGTTCTGACTGGGATCGGAACCGCTTCCGCTTGTGTCCTCGCTCTGACGCAATCGGTGCAATTGAATTCGGTGGCAGGGGGAGGTGCTCTGGCGGTTTGCCTCTTGGCCGTTGGGGACACCGTCTACGCTTGGACGGTCGGTGATGAACAGAAAACAGAGCGAAAGGCGTTTCGAAAACGGCTTGACCAGCTTGAAAACCGACTCTTGGAATTGAAGGCCCAAGGAGCAGCGGTCGCCCAAGCGGCAAGTCTGATCACGACGGCCAAGGAAGAAGGACATCTCGACCCCGAATACGGCATGCGACTGCTCGATGAGAGCGAGGAAGACATGGACCGGGCGTTGTCCTTGGCAGATGACGTTGAGATCATCCGTTTGGACGCTTTGAAAACCGTTCAGGAAGCTGCTGCGGTCGCTCCGGTCGCCCGTCGTCCACAGAAGGCGTACGACATGGGTGAGCGGGAGGTCCAACTGGGTTCGTTGCGGGAGGGTGAGTTGCTCTTTCGGCAGGCGAAGAAACGTGCAACGGAGATCCTCACCTGGTGGACCCGTGCCGAGCAGGCCATTGCAGAAGCGACTCGAGGCCTTGACGGCAAAAAAGGGCAAGCGATTGAGGATCTGCGCGAAATGCTCGACCGAGCCAAAGCCAAACTTCAGCAAGAACAACCCAAAGATGCATTTGAATTCGCAGTAACCATCCCCGCTCAATTGGAAGCAGGTGAAGGGGCACTTGACCGGGCTGTGGACGCCATCAAAGAAGCAAAAAGGCACCTCAAACAAGCCGATGGTTTGGACAAGGGACTGTTTGATGAGCGCCTTGCTCAAGCCCAACACGCGTTGGACGAAGGAAACGCGAGCCAGGCCATTGGGCTGGCCGACGGTGTGGTCCGAACGCTTGAACGAGAGCGGGCTGCCATGGACGATGTACTGCGAGCACTCAAGCAGAAGAAACAACTCGTCAAGCGCTTTGAAGGCCGCGACGACGAAGCCTCCTGGCGTCGTGCGTTCGATGAGATTGTTGAGGCTGCTGATGAGAAGCAATGGAGCCATGCGGGGATGTTGCTCGAACGAATGACTGCAGGACTTGACCGGGAAGGGCACGCCAGCGATGAAGCCTTGGAACTCTACGATTTCGTCATGGACCAGTGGAGGGTGCTTCGAAACCAATGCGAAGCGGCTGGCATCGGCGTTCAAGACGAGGACCGTCGTGCGTGCGAGCAAGCCATCGCTGAAGCTGAATCCATGCTCGGCGTGAGTAAAATTGAGGCCTGCCTGGAGGGGTTGGCTGAAGCCGATGCTGCGATGGAGCGTCTGCGTCGCCGAATCTGATCAAAGGTTCAGCAAGCCGGCTTTGACCGCCTGTTCGTGCTGATACGAGGCAGGCAGTCCCAGGTCAACGGGCATACCCCCAACGGTGACCATGATGCCAGCGAGGTGGGTGTAAAGCCCCAATGGCAGCTCGGAGCGCAAGGTGCGATGACCGTTTTTGCTCTTCAAAGCCTTCCGGGCATCAGGGGTTAACAACGCCGTCCACGCGTTGTTTTGGAGGGCGTGGGCCTTGAGGTCGTCGTTGTCCAGAACGGGCGGGATCTTGACGTTGTGACGGCTCCATTGCAACCGCCAATCGGTTTCTTGGTCGCAGGCCCATTCAATTTTTGTCGGTTCTGAAGACGGCAAGGGGACCTTCCCCTTTCGGGCGAACTGCATCATCACGGTCTTCACGTTGGGGTCGCGTGGATGTTCCTTTGCCAGCTTTTCCAAGGTTGAAAGGGCCGTCAGGGTTCGACCGTCGTCATGATTGAGCAGGGCTTTGACCAAGTGGCCTTGCACCCAACCCTCGGCTTCTGCAGCGCTCAGATGACGTTCAAGGTGGTTGAGCGCTTCCTCGCTCCGGCCAAAGAGGCGCATTCGACCAATGTCGGCGAGGAACATGGCTCTTTGGGCCGGCGTTCTCGGTGTTCGCTCGCTCATGCGTATTTCGAACCTAGCATAACGCTCCAGCATGCGGATGTTGTCTTTTGTGAGCGGGTCAACACTCAACATTGACCGTGCTTCTTCATCGAGTTTAATCTTGGGCGAGAACAGGCTCGCAACCCACTTCAAACGGACGGCTTCCACATCGTCGTTGGTCAGCAGGTTGAGCCTCGGTAAGGCTTCACGATAGTCCCGTTGTGCTAAACTCGCAGCGCAAAGCACCAAGCGCGAAATCTGGGCATCTCGGCCTCCTTGAAGGGCAAGCAGGTTCACGGCGAGTTCTTCGGCCTCGTCCCAACAACCCATGGCGGCTTTGAGCATCATGCTGGCTTTGGTTTGAAGAACCATGTCAAGGCCAATCAACATCTCTTCTCTTCCTTGAGACATGGCCTCATACCGTTGAATGGCGGTTGTCCACTCGTCGGCGGCGACCAATTCCTGAACCTGCCGCTGCTTGAGGTAAATCATGTCGCTCATGCCCCGCAAGCGAGTTCTGTCCTCGTCCATCGATGCGTCAAAAGTGATTTCGTCAAGTTGTCCGGCTCGTCGCCACGACAAGGCCCAAATCGCCAAGAACGCGACCTGGCCGCCGGAGGCGAGCATCCAGGTCAACTGCTCCAACGTGTCCTTTTCAATCACCGTGCAGACGCTTGCTTCCCAAGAACCGCATTCAGCACCTTGAGGCAAGAAACTTGAGTCCCAAAAAGTGATCATGGCCAAGGCCAACAAGAGCATGGATTGGCCGGCAAATCCCGTAAAGCAGAAGTTGAGCACGTTGGCTTGTTGCATCGGCTCGGCCCGCAACAAACGGCTGTCAGCAAGGCGAATCCCGCCAACGCCCGAGATGTCCTGAACGTCGAGAAAGAGAATCCTTGCGACTTCGTAAACGAAGAGGAAGCCAATAGCGGCGACGTTCAAGAGCAGGAACAGCAACAGCGTGGTGACGATGGGGACTCGAATACCCGCTTGAGGAATGTTGGAAAAGAGTTCGATAAGGGCAAAGCCCAGCAAGCCCCCCTCTTCCATGTAGGTGGTTTGGGGCCGGTACTCAGGGAGGCTGAGCACCCGGTCGGAATGCGTGAACATGGTCGGGTCCCAGAGCAAGACCACCAGCGAAATCAAGGTGTTGAGGGCGACAAACGGCATCGCCACCAGGTTGAGATGCACCACTTGCGCAATGAACTGCTGCCGGGCGTTGGGCAGATGGTTGTGGAAAGGGGACCTGCCGCCGTTGGCGATTTGTTTCGAAGATTGTTTCAAAGCGTACCAGGCCGAGCCCAAAATTCGTCCATAGGCGAGCACGGCTGGCGAGAAGGCAACGAAGGCAACGATGCTGTATCGGTTGGTCTGCGAGACGTTTTGTGCCTCAAGAACAGCATTGACGGCTACGGTGAGGGCGAGCCATGCCACCGTCAAGGCCACGTAGGCCACAGATCGGGCCTTGGTGCTGTTTTGCAGGGTCGCTCGACTGACACCCATTGGCTGAATGACCTGTGCCCCGAGGGATGTCCCGCTGGACACCACGGCGGGCAAAACGATGAGCATCAGCGCAAAAGCCACCGAAGGTGCGTGGTATCCGGTGGCGTTTCCACCTCGAAAGTTGAAGAACTCAAACAACAGGATGAGGCTGCCGCTTAAGGCCATCAAGTAGGACACCACGCCAAATCGCGTGCCTCGTTGAGCCAACAAGCGTTTGACGTCATCGACCGTGGTCGTGATTCGGTGAACTTCGTAGGTCTTCGTTCCGGTTTGGAAGGCGACTTGCAAGCCTTTGAGTTGCCTCGGGACGACGTTACTCCAAAAGAACCAAGCCGCAAGGAAGGCCAACACCAAGGGCCCTAGCATCGCTGTGGAATATCCTTGGATGATGACGGGTGAACTCATGCCAGATCACTCTTGTTGGTTCGGTACCAAGGCGGGTTGACTCACTTTGGTTTCGATTTCAAGCATCAATCGGTCAACGAAATCCTGCAGCGGAATGTCGGCGACCTGGTCTCCGTTCCGGGCGCGCAGACTCACCGTTTCGTTTTCCATCTCCCCGTCGCCCAGAATCACCATGTAGGCGGGTTGGAGTTTTCGATGGTTGCGAATTTTCTTCATGATGTTGTTGTCCGAATCGTCAACCTCCACCCGCACACCGCGGTCTCGCAAGACCTGCGCAACCCTTTCGGCGTAGGCTTTGTGTTCGCCTCGAATGGTGATGATGTGACAGTGCGTCGGCGTGAGCCATGTGGGGAAACGGCCAGCAAAATGTTCAATGAGCACGCCGCAGAAACGTTCCATGGAGCCAAAGGGCGCCCGATGGATCATGACGGGACGATGGAGTTCGCCGTCGCTTCCCTTGTAGGTCAAATCAAAGCGCTCTGGCAAGTTGTAGTCGACCTGGACGGTTCCGAGTTGCCATTCCCGTCCGATGACATCTTTGACGACGAAGTCGATTTTCGGACCGTAGAACGCTGCTTCACCCTGCTCTTCGGTCCATTTCACGCCCAAAGAAGCGGCGGCGGCTCTGCACGCATCCTCGGCTTTGTCCCAGCGTGCAGGGTCTCCAACATACTTGGTTGAATCGGGGTCGCGCAAGCCAACTCGTACCCGGTAATCCTCCATACCGAGTTTCTCAAAGATGATTTGAACCAACTCGATGCAGCCCAGCACCTCCTCGGCGATTTGGTCTTCGGTCACAAACAGGTGGGCATCGTCTTGGGTGAAACCTCGCACACGGGTCATCCCCGAAATTTCACCCGATTGTTCCCAACGGTACACGGTGCCAAACTCTGCAAGACGCAGCGGAAGGTTCCGGTAAGAGCGGGCTTGGCTTGCGTAGATCTTGACGTGATGAGGGCAATTCATCGGCTTGAGCATGTAGCCGTCGATGTCACCCGTTTTCATCAGGTTCGACAATTCGCTGCACGTGCAGCCTTCGTCGGCGAGTTTGAGCATCAAATCGCGTTCCACCAACGGCGGATACTGGGACTCCTGATAGTAGGGGAAATGGCCCGAAGTGCGGTACAGGTCCAGCTTCCCAATGTGGGGCGTGAACACTTGAGCGTAGCCTTGACGGCGTAGGTGGTGAGAAATGAAGTCCTGCAGTTCTTGACGAATCACCGCACCTCGGGGCGTCCAGAGGATGAGGCCTTGGCCAACATCCTCGTCGATGTGAAAGAGTTGGAGGTCCTTGCCCAACTTCCGATGGTCACGTTTTTTGGCTTCTTCCATGCGGTGCAGCGTTGCTTTCAACGCTTCCTTGGTCGGTTCAACCAAACCGTAAATCCGGACGAGTTGTTCCTTTGATTGGTCACCTCGCCAATATGCAGACGACACCGAGGTCAGTTTCACGAACATCAAACGGGCGGTGTTGGGGACGTGCGGACCCAGACACAAATCGTACCATTCGCCTTGCTTGTAGATGGTTGAACCGTCACCCGCTTCCAGTTTATCGTCGATGATCTCCACCTTGTACGGGTTGTGTTCAAAGTGTTCTCGCAGGCTCTCTTGGTCGAGTTCAACACGCTCAACGGTCAGGTTTTTCCGAGCCAATTCCTGCATCTTCTTCTCGATGGCCTTGAGGTCGGTTTCGGCGATAGGGTCCATCGCGAAATCGTAGTAGAAGCCTCGGTCAATGGCGGGCCCGATGGTGGGCAAGGCGCCGGGGTACAGGGCCATCACGGCTTGGGCCAGCAGGTGGGCGGCTGAATGCCGCAAGATGTGCATGCCTTCCTCGGATTCAGCTGCAATTCCCTCGACCGAACATGCTTCGGTAAGGGTGTGGGACATGTCTCGTTCCGTTCCGTCCACCTTGGCCGCCACGCAACCGTGTTTCTTGCCGAGGGCATCGGTGATGACTTCAGCACAGGTGATGCCCGCGGCGTACTCGTTGACCGTTCCGTCCGGGAGCGTGATGTTGATCAGGGTCATGGTCACCGTTTCTCCGTCAACCCCTATGGGGTTGAACCCTCGCTATGAATCCCGCGCATGCTTCATCACCTTGCAAGGGTTTACCAGGCAACATCAAAGTCGTCACCAATCGTATTTGTGGGGGTGGGGAGGATTTGCTGCTCTGCAGATTTGTCATCGCCCGCCTCCTTGTCATCGGCCTTGTTCTCGGTGGGTGGTGCTGGCACCGAAAAGGACGGGCGGTCTTCCACGGCGTTGATGGGTTGGTTGTAAGCGATAGGACGTTGAACGGTTTCCTCCTGTGGCGTGTCCGCTGCAGGTTCGGTTTTGGTCATGATGTTTTTTTCCCCAACCTTGAGTTCGGCGAAGTCCCGTGCGAGGACGTCGTCTAAGTTGGGTTTGGCGTTCGGAGGCCCCTTCATGGTCATGAATGAACGGTTCTGCTCAAGAAGGCTGGGGTGGGTTGTGTGGTTCCAGCGTGGATTTGCTTCGCGGGTCTTTTTGAGGGAGCGACAAGACCGTCCACCATGCGCCTCGGCTTGGTGGTGAATCCCGATGCAGGCCTGGGCGGGAAATTGGGGTTCAAGGGCAGCGACGGTCGGGCAGCGGAAGCCCGTGCAGCAGGGGCTCAAGACCGGGCTGGCCCGCGCATGCAACGGTGTTTGGAGCATCTTGATACCTTGGCCACCTCCTCGCTCAACCGTACCTCCACCACCGTGACTTTGGTCGGTTGGATGGGCCGGATGGGTTCTGCATGGGCGCCTGAATCGTCCTCTTTTCTCAACACGTGGACCGAAGCCACACCCGACACGACCACGCCTTCGGACACCGCCCGCCTCGTCCAAGAATTGGTCGCTCAGCAGGTGGATGCCATCCTCTACGCCGGTGGTGACGGCACGACGAGAGACATCGTGAACGCGCTCGAAACCTGCGGCCCCGAGGCCATGAAAACGGCACTCATCGGGGTTCCAGGGGGCGTGAAAATGCACTCCGGTTGTTTTGCGACGACCCCCAAGGCGGCGGCCGAAGTGGTCCTGGCCTACGCCATCGGCGACCTTCGCACGGCGATCACCGAAGTCATGGACCTCGACGAAGATGTCTACTCCCAAGGCGAATGGAAGGTCAGGATGTATGGCGAGGCGTGGACGCCCTCCTCTCCTCGGTTCATGCAGGGAGCAAAAGAGCAAGTTGAGCGGGTAAGCGAGGAAGACACCATTGAAGGCTTGGCCAAGCACGTCGCCGTCTTGCTGGAAGACGAACCGGACTTGATGCTGGTTTGGGGCAGCGGCGGTACCTTGCGCCGGATGGGCGAGCATCTCGATCTTGAACTTACGCTCCTCGGCATTGACGTCCAGCATGCCGAATCGTTGCACACCGACTTGAACGAAGCCGCACTTCTGGACATCATCGGTGGCCACATTGACGCTTCGGGAAAACAACGCCCCCTTCTCCTCCTGCTTTCCCCGATGGGCGGTCAAGGCTTTTTGATCGGAAGAGGGAACCTTCAACTTTCACCTGATGTCTTGCGGTGCATCGGCCAAAACAACATCTTGGGCGTGGCGACGCCTTCGAAACTCATCGGCCTTGAAGCGGTCCGAATCGACACCGGTGACGAACGGTTGGACGAAGCGTTCCATTCCAAGCGATTCGTCAAGATTCTTCAGGGATTCCGCACGACGAGACTTCTTCGTGTAGCGGAGTTGTAGGTTGACATCCCAACCGATTGTGTGAAAAATGGCCGAACAAGAGCGCCTCTTGACT
>Ga0181595_10005766_pt1 | contig 10871 bp, 7 predicted proteins | sample 041ome_7_FD_145604 | JGI IMG/M metagenome (GOLD analysis project Ga0181595, IMG submission 145604) | Coastal salt marsh microbial communities from the Groves Creek Marsh, Skidaway Island, Georgia - 041401AS metaG (spades assembly) | ecosystem: Environmental > Aquatic > Marine > Intertidal zone >...
GCCCGGCCTTGGCGCAAGAGGCACCAGCGCACAGCGTGTTCATCTTGAACTCGCTGCTGTTCCTGATGTCTGGCTTTTTGGTCATGTTCATGGCCTGCGGCTTTTGTATGCTTGAGGCGGGCCTTGTTAGAGCCAAGAATACCTCGATGCAATTGACGAAAAATGTGGCGCTATTCTCACTTGCGGCCATCGGTTATTACCTTATCGGCTATAATTTGATGTACCCGCTTGGGACATGGTCGATTGAGGGTATTTTGTCCGGTGTTTTACCTGCGGTGGCTGTGCTTGAGGCCGTTGGTGTTGCACCTGATAAGGTTGACGACCTTAGCTATGCTGCAACCGGGTCGGATTTCTTTTTCCAGTTGATGTTCTGTGCGGCAACGGCGTCGATCGTGTCGGGTGTGGTGGCCGAGCGGATCAAACTATGGCCGTTCCTGTTGTTCACCTTCATCTTGACAGCAGTTATTTACCCATTGCAGGCTAGCTGGAAATGGGGCGGCGGATTCCTTGACGCCATGGGCTTTCTTGATTTCGCTGGATCGACGGTCGTACACTCGGTCGGCGGCTGGGCAGCGCTTGCCGGTGTGTTAATCCTTGGCCCGCGTATTGGTAAATATAAGGACGGGCGTGTTGTGCCGATGCCGGGCGCAAACCTGCCGCTGGCAACGCTTGGAACATTCATCTTGTGGATGGGTTGGTTCGGGTTTAACGGTGGCTCACAATTGGCAATGGGCAGTGTTGGTGATGTTGCCGATATCTCGCGGATCTTTGCGAACACGAATGCGGCTGCTGCTGGCGGCGCGCTTGTGGCCCTTGCCCTTACTCAAATTTTCTATGGCAAGGTTGATCTGACCATGGTGCTGAACGGCGCGCTTGCTGGTCTGGTGTCAATCACTGCCGAGCCGCTAACCCCAACCCTTGGCGCGGCAACTCTAATCGGCGGTGTTGGCGGCGTGCTGGTAGTGTTTGCGGTGCCGTTCCTTGATAAGATCAAGATTGACGACGTCGTTGGTGCGATCCCGGTTCACCTTTTCGCCGGCATTTGGGGAACACTTGCGGTGCCGTTGACAAATGGCGATGCCAGCTTTGGCACCCAGATCACCTCAATAGTCATCGTCGGTGCGTTCACCTTTATCGTCTCAGCGATTGTTTGGTTTGCGATTGATAAGATCATGGGCATCCGGGTTAGCGAAGAAGATGAATTGGCGGGTCTCGACAGCGCCGAACTCGGCATGGATGCCTATCCCGAGTTTTCACGCTAAGCACTAACGCGGCACTGCCGCACTGACCTAAAATAGCAGCCAGCGCCGGTTTGATCGGGGCTGGCTGTTTAGGTTGCACCCCCCCATTTAGGTTCGAGGAAACCCAAGTTTTAGGTGAGGAAAAACATCATATTTCAGCCCTCATTGAACCTTTACAGAAGTTGTTCTTTTCTCCTATTCTGACGGCTCAAGTTCCGCGGGCGGAATGTGCCTGATGTTAGCGGCGCCCATACCGGATTTAACATGGGTGCCTAACTGAGCTGAGAGACGTATGTCGCAAAAATCAAACGCAAGCGGTTCGCACCCACAGCCCCTGTTTGAAGCGGTTGGCATCACCAAGAAATTTGGCGATTTCACCGCCAATGCTGATGTGTCCTTTCGCATCCATCCGGGGGAAATCCATGCGCTTTTGGGTGAAAATGGCGCCGGTAAATCCACTTTTGTGAAAATCGCTTACGGTCTTTTGCAGCCAGACAAGGGTAGATTGTTCTGGAATGGTGAGATTGTGTCAATCCGCGGGCCGCAACAGGCGCGCCAGCTGGGTATCGGCATGGTATTTCAGCATTTTTCTTTGTTTGACGCCCTGACTGTTGCAGAAAATATCCAGCTTGCCATGCCCGCCGGCGAGAGTATCGCGTCATTATCTGCCCGTATTTCAGGCATTTCCAAGGATTACGGGATCGAAGTTGATCCGGCGGCTCGCATCCATAATCTTTCCGTCGGCCAGCAACAGCGTGTGGAAATTATCCGCTGTTTGCTGCAAGATCCGAAATTGCTGATCATGGACGAGCCAACATCAGTGCTGACACCGCAGGAAACTGAGCAGCTGTTTTCGGTGCTGCGGCGGTTTGCCGAAAACGGTTTGGCGGTTCTGTTTATTTCGCACAAGCTGGATGAAATTCGGGCATTGACCAGCCGCGCTACGGTGTTGCGGCGGGGGCAAAATGTTGGGTCAGTGACGACCAAGGGCCGTTCAAACCGCGAGCTTGCCGAGATGATGATCGGCACAAAGGTCAAGGATGTGGCGCGTCAGCGAGCGCCGGCAAATGCTAAAATACTATTCGAGGTCAAAGGGCTAAACCGGGCGAAGGCGAACGCGTTTTCGGTGGCGCTGCGGAATATTTCGATTGCGGCGTACTCTGGCGAGATTTTTGGGATCGCCGGTATCGCCGGTAATGGGCAGGATGAATTGATGGCCGCGTTAACCGGTGAATGGCGGGCGCAACAACCCGGTGTCATTGCGCTTGATGGTATCGACATCAGTATCAGCGGCCCAGCCGAGCGCCGTGTGGCAGGTATGGGATTTATTCCAGAAGAGCGCAACGGTCATGCAGCAGTGCCGTCGATGAGCCTTGCTGATAATGCGCTGCTGACAAATCATTCGCTGGCAGGTGTGGTGCGTGGTGGGGTGCTTGACCTTGCGGGAATGCGCGCCAAGGCCGCCGCAATTGCCGCTGATTTTGATGTTCGTTTGCCCGAACCCAACCCGCTGGCATCATCATTGTCGGGTGGCAACCTGCAGAAATTTGTTGTCGGCCGGGAAATTATCAAGGTGCCGCGCGTGCTGATCGTATCGCAGCCGACATGGGGCGTTGATGTCGGTGCGGCGGTGTTTATCCGCACGGCAATGCAGGAACTCGCCGCAAAGGGATCGGCGGTCGTGATGATTTCGCAGGATCTAGAAGAAATTTTTGCAATTGCGCACCGGATTGCGGTGCTGCATGACGGGGTTTTGTCGCCAGCCGTTTCAGCCACAAAATTAACCGCAGAACGGGTTGGCCTGTTGATGGGTGGTGATTTAGCAGATGCCACGAATATGGCATCGGGAGCAAGCGCATGATCAGCATGACGCCGCGCAAACATATTCCGCTGTCACTAACGCTGTTGACGCCAACGATTGCGATTATCCTAACGCTGTTGGCTGGGGCGGGTATCTTTGGCCTGCTCGGGTTTAGCCCGCTTGGCTCGCTCTATACATTTTTCATTGCGCCGATTTCACGCCCTGACCAGATTGGTGATTTGCTTGTTAAGGCCTGTCCTTTGATCATCACGGCGACGGGGTTGGTGTTCTGTTTCCGGGCGAATGTCTGGAATATTGGCGCCGAGGGTCAGCTGGTCTTTGGCGCGATTTTTTCCGGGTGGGTGGCGTTGAGTTTTCCCGATTGGCCGGCGATGACGCTGATGCCGGCGATGATAATGGCAAGCATTATTGGCGGCATTTTCTGGGCGATGATACCAGCCCTGCTGAAGGTGCGGTTCAATACTAATGAAATTCTGGTTTCTTTGATGCTGACTTATGTTGCCGCTTTATTCATTGATTGGCTGGTTCGCGGGCCGTGGCGTGATCCGATGTCATTCGGGTTTCCGCTGACAAAAATGTACAGCGACGCAGCGTTAATCCACCGGATTGACGTGCCGTTTGTCGGCATGCTGGGGCAATTGCATTGGGGCGTTGTTGGGGCATTGATTTTGGCGATTTTTGGCGGCTTTGTGTTATCACGCACAATTCTGGGATTTCAGATCAAGGTTATGGGCGATGCGCCCCGTGCTGGCCGGTTTGCTGGCTTTAGCCCACATCTGGTCACCGTTGGCGTTATGGCGATTGCTGGTGCGGCCGCTGGACTTGCCGGTATGGTAGAAGTCTCGGCCAGCATGGGTCAGCTGCAGCCTAACGTGTCATTTGGATATGGGTTCACCGCAATCATCGTCGCGTTTCTGGCGCGGTTAAATCCGGTGGGTGTGATATTCGCTGGTCTGATTGTGGCCTTGGCCGAACTGGGTGGTGATCATGCGCAAATTGCGCTTGGTATGCCCAAAGTCGTAACAGGCGTTTTCAAGGGGATTTTGTTGTTCATGCTGTTGGCTGGTGAAACCTTTAACCGCTATCACATCACGCTGCGGCGCGCGGCACCGGTATCCGGGACACAGGAGCAATAGAATGGAAGCGTTGATCCTGACAGTATTATTAACGTCGGTGCCGTTGATTTTCGCGGCGACTGGCGAACTGGTTGCCGAGCGAAGCGGGGTGTTGAATTTGGGGGTTGAGGGCATGATGCTGATGGGCGCGGTTTCGGCATTTGCAGCGACGGCCATTTTGGGCAATCCCTATCTGGGGGTGTTGGCGGGCGCGGTTGCCGGGGCGATGACAGCGGTGGTGTTTTCGCTATTTGCGCTGGGACTGGCGACCAATCAAGTTGCCACCGGGCTTGCGCTGACCATTTTTGGGACAGGATTATCAGGGCTTGTTGGTGCGCCGTTTGTTGGCGGCACGATTGAGGGGCTGCCGAACCTCGCAATTCCGCTGCTGGCTGATCTGCCAATTGTCGGGAATCTGCTGTTTAATCATGATTTGATGGCGTATCTATCGATTGGGTTTTTAGGGCTTGTCGGCTGGTTTTTGAATCGTACCCGTGCTGGCTTGGTGCTGCGGGCGGTTGGTAACAGTCACGATTCGGCTCATGCGCTTGGCTATCCGGTGCTGCTTGTGCGATTTTGTGCAGTGTCTTTTGGCGGTATGATGGCGGGACTTGGCGGGGCCTATCTGCCACTTGTACTAACGCCACATTGGTCTGAAGGCATGACCGCCGGACGCGGCTGGATTGCGCTTGCACTTGTAGTCTTTGCATCATGGATTCCTTCGCGTATTCTTGTTGGTGCGTTATTATTCGGTGGGATCACCATCATGCAGCTGGCCGGTCAGGCACGCGGCTGGGCGGTACCATCTCAGATGCTGTCGATGTTGCCCTATATCGCAACGATTATTGTGTTGGTTGTGATTGCGCGAAATCGGGAATTTGCGCTGGCAAATTCGCCAGCTTGTCTGGGCCGTTTGTTCATCGGGAATAAGTGATTTTTAAAAAATTTCGTGTTGTCGGGATTGCACGAAGGTTTCAGTTTTAGGAGGAAACAATGAAAACAAAATCTATCCTTTCATTCGGTGCGATTGTCGCCGTTGCCAGCATGGCCATCTCGGCACTGGTCGGTATGACAAGCATCACAGCCGCCAATGCAGCGGACAAGGTCAAGGTTGGCTTTGTCTATCTGACGACGCCAGGCGATCATGGCTGGACCTATGCGCATGAGATTGGTCGCCAGCAGGTTGAAAAGCATTTTGGCGATAAGGTTGAAACAACCTTTGTTGAAAATGTGCCAGAAGGCCCAGACTCGGCGCGCGTCATCCGCGAATTAGCCAAGCAGGGTAATGATATTATTTTCACCACATCATTTGGCTATATGGATCATACGATCAAAGTCGCCAAGGAATTTCCAAATGTGAAATTTGAACATATTACCGGTTATAAGCGGTCGCCAAACGTTGCCACTGGCAATATCCGGTTTTACGAAGGCCGTTATGTTCAGGGTGTTGTTGCTGGTCTGATGACCAAATCTAACAAGATTGGCTATGTCGCATCGTTTCCGATTCCTGAAGTGATCCAAGGCATTAACGCGTTTGGTCTTGGGCTGCGTTCGGTCAATCCAAAGGCCCAAGTTTCAGTGATCTGGGTGAATTCTTGGTATGATCCGGTTAAAGAAGCGGACGCCGCCAAAGTGCATATTGCCGAAGGCGCTGATATTCTGGCACAGCACACTGACAGCCCTGCCATGTTGCAGACCGCCCAGAAAGCTGGTGCGCTTGGGTTTGGCCAGTCAAGTGACATGAAAGCATTTGCCCCAAAGGCACAGCTGTTTAGCTCGGTCAATAACTGGGGGCCTTATTACGTTGATAAGATCCAGCAGTTGATGGATGGCAAATGGTCAACAGGCGATGGCCCTGATCATTGGGCGGGCAATACATGGGTTGGTATGTCCGATGATTATCTGGTGCTGTCACCATTTGAAAATATGCCTGCCGATGTTGCCGCCGCCGCGGCCAAGGCTGCGGCTGATATTAAATCAGGTGCGAACAAGATCTTTACCGGCCCGATCATGGATAATACTGGCAAGCTGCGTGTGCCTGCTGGCAAAACCTTGAATGATGGAGAGCTGTTCACGACCCTCGATTATTATGTCGACGGAATTGCTGGCAAGATCCCTGGCTAAGTATCTGGCGTTATGGTCAGGCAATTATAAGGCCTGATCTGTTAAACATCACGAAAGAGGGGCGCTCGCTTGCGGGGGCCCCTTTTAGTTTGCCTAATCCTATTTTGCTGGGCTTTTTCTGTTATTGGCGCCAGTGCTGATCCCTCGTTTCAGCAGAAAAACCTTTTTAATTCGGGTTAGGCAGGCTAGAAAAAGGCAATCTTTTCACCCGTCCCAGCACAGAATGTAGTTATGACACAGTCCGACAAACCCAGTATTTTTGTGACGCGCCGTTGGCCAGCTGATGCCGAAGCTGCGCTGTCTCACTATTTTGCACCGACTTTTAACATGGCTGATACGCCGCTCACCGCCGCTGAAATGGCCGCCGGCTTTGCTAGTCACGACGCCATTGCGCCAACAGTGTCTGACAGGATTGGCGCCGATATCATTACCGCTGGCGCAGCGGGCAAAGGGCGGCTGATCGCGAATTTCGGTGTTGGCACAAATCATATTGATCTTGGCGCGGCGGCGGCGGCGGGCATTGCAGTTAGCAATACGCCGGGGGTGCTGACCGATGCCACTGCCGATCTTGCGATGACGTTGATCTTGATGTTGTCGCGCCGTGCAGGCGAGGGTGAGCGCGAATTGCGCGCTGGTGACTGGCATGGATGGCGGCCAACACATCTGATGGGGCGCTCGCTTCAGGGGAAAACGCTGGGAATTGTCGGGATGGGCCGGATTGGCAAGGCGGTGGCACAGCGTGCGGCTTTGGGCTTTGGCATGGAGATTGTTTTCTATAACCGGTCGCGGGTTGACGATATTTCGGCTTATCCGGCGCGTCAGCTTGATGATGTTGAAAGCGTGTGTCAAATGGCCGATTGCCTGTCGCTGCATTGTGCTGCGAGTGCTGATACTTTCCATATTTTGAATGCTGACCGATTGGCAATGATGAAGCCTGATGCTTATGTGATTAATACGGCGCGCGGCGATGTTGTTGATGAGGCTGCGTTGGCGGCGGCGTTGGCGGCAAACCGGCTTGGTGGGGCGGGGCTTGATGTTTTTCAAGGCGAGCCGGTTATTGATCCGGCATTACTGGCCGCGCCAAACACCGTTTTATTACCGCATCTTGGATCGGCAACAATTGAAACACGGACGGCGATGGGGCTGAAAGTTGTCGAGAATGCCCGCGCTTTTTTTGCCGGAAACCCCCTCATTGATCCGGTTTAGAGTGGCAAGATAATGCAGGCTGACCTCAAGGGCGAACAGCTGGTTCGCGATAGCTTTACCGCGGCACTTGCGGCCGGACAGCCCGGCCTCATTACGTCATCGGCCTATAACCGGTTGCCCCAGACGCCGACGGCGATCATTGCGCTTGGCAAGGCTGCGGGTGCGATGGCGGCAGCGGTTCGTGACGCGGGTTACCGAGGGGTGGGGCTTGTTATTACCACTGATGAAAACCATCGCCAGATCGCCGGATTTGAGTGTTTTGCCAGCGCCCATCCAGTGCCGGACGAACGCGGGCTTGCTGCCGCTACGGCGGTTGAAAAAATGGCTTTGGGGCTTGGTGCCAAAGACCATCTGTTGCTGCTGATCAGCGGTGGTGGCTCGGCATTGTTGCCGGCGCCAGCGATCGGTATCAGCCTTCGGCAAAAAATTGCGCTGAATGACGCCTTATTGGCCAGCGGTCTTGATATCCACGCGATGAATGTGGTGCGGCGATTGTTTTCACGCCTGAAGGGCGGGCAATTGGCGCGACTGGCGGCACCTGCGGCAATAACCCAGTTTCTGTTATCTGATGTCCCCGGCGATTTGCCGCAATCGATTGCCAGCGGGCCTGCGGTTGCTGATCCGGTGCCGTTTGAAGAGGCGGTGGCGCTGATCCACAAACATCATCTTGACCGGCTGGATTTTGTCGCGCCGCATCTAGATGCCATTAAGGCAGGTAAAATCGCCGGGCCGGTTCGCCCGGGTGATCCGGTGCTGGCAAATGTGAAAACGCATATTCTGGCCAGTAATGCGCAATGCCGTGATGCGGCGGCGGCCTATATCCGGCAGGCTTTACCGCATATAGAGTGTCTTCCGGCGCCAGCTCTTGATGGTGAGGCTAGCCAGATGGCGGTAAAGCTGGCGGGGCAAATCATTGATCATTACCAGCGTGGTGGCGCTCAGCCTTATGTGCTGGTGGCTGGCGGCGAGACAACGGTGACGCTGGATCCGGCAAAGCCGGGCAAGGGTGGCCGCTCGCAGGAATTAGCGGTGGCGTTTGCAGCGGCGATGCAGGCAGCAGGGACAAAGGCACCGCGCACTTGGGTTATTTTGGCGGGTGGTACTGATGGCCGCGATGGGCCAACCGATGCGGCAGGCGGGGTTATTGCGTCATCGCAGGGCTTTGATCCCAACGCGGCGGCGGCGGCGCTAGCATCACATACCAGCTATGAGTATCTAAAGGCGCATGATCAGCTATTGATGGTCGGTGCAACCGGTACCAACCTTGCTGATCTGGTGGTGATTTACGCGCAACCTTAAAGATCCACTACTGACAAACCATTCAAAAAGAGTCCGAAAGGAAAAAGGGCCGGAAAGGCATAAAGCCTGACCGACCCCCGTTTGCGGATAGGGCTGGCAAACCAAACAAACTCCCCCAAGCTGGCTTCGTCTGCCAAAACCCTATATCGCAAAGCTGTAAAGCAACGTGACAAGGATTTGCGCCGCCGCATCTCGCGACTGCGATCCGCCTCTCTTTTGTGCCTTTTTGCTGCTGTTCTGAGCAAGGAAAAAAATGCAAATTTGAAAATTGTAAAATATTTACATTTTCTCTTTACAGGCTATGCTTGGCAGATGATTATTTTGAGGTAATCGCCATAAGAGGCAGTCAAAAAGGGGGGCAGCCAATGCAGGAAAAGATCCTTGTCGGGCATAAATTGCGGCGGTTTCGCAAATCCATTGGCTTGTCGCAGACGGCGATGGCGGAAACGCTAGAGATTAGCCCGTCCTATCTGAATCTTTTAGAGCATAATCAGCGCCCGTTAACGGTGGGTCTGTTGCTGCGGCTTGGTAACAGCTTTGACATTGATCTGAAAGATTTTGCCGAGGATGATGCGGCCAGCCTTTCGACTGGAATGTCGGAGATATTCGCCGATCCCCTGTTAGCAGATGAGCAGGTGCCGCGCCGCGAAATTCAAGATATGATTACCGCTGCGCCAGGGGCAGCGCGTGGTCTGATTACATTGTTTCAGGCCTATCGCAAAGTGCGGGACGAACTGGAGGCTACCGCCGGCGATGGCGGCGGTGTGCAGATGAGCAATCCGGTTGAAAAAGTAAGGGCAACGCTGCAACAGGCCAATAATTACTTCTCCGGTTTAGAGGATGCGGCGGATGAATTGCGGCGTGCGGCAAAGATTGAATCTGTCAGTGATTTTGGCCTGACCGGCGATAATACACTTGCCAATCTTGCTGCCCATGTAAAGGAAACATTTGGGCTTCGGGTGCGGATCATGCCGGTTGAGGTCATGCAGAACCAGCTTCGCCGTTATGATCTACATCGCCGCGAGATTCTGATCAGTGAGGCGCTGCGGCGGCCTCAACGCCAATTTCATCTGCTGATACAAATGGCACTTCTCGGCCAGCAGGCGGTGCTTGACAAGATTTGTCAGGAACAGTCGGTAAATGATCCGCAGGCACAATCATTGTTGAAAATTACGCTTGCCGGCTATTTTGCCGGTGCGGTGATGATGCCTTATGCGGCATTTCTGGACTCGGCAAAAAGCCTGCGCTATGACCTTGACCTGCTGGGGCGTCGTTTTGGCTGTAGCTTTGAGCAGGTTTGCCATCGCCTCACCACCTTGAATGCACCAAATGCCCGGGGGATACCGTTTTTCTTTATCCGGGTTGATGATGCCGGCAATATTTCAAAACGGCTTGCCGCCGCCGGTATGCAATTTGCCACGCATGGGGGGACCTGTCCGAAATGGACGATGCACAAAGCATTTCGGACACCTGAGAAGATTTTGGCGCAGGCGGCTGAATTGCCGAATGGGCAGAAATATTTCATGCTTGCACGAACGGCGCCGCCGCTATGGTCGCCAACATTGGCGCAATCGCCTGAATTTGCCGTGACACTCGGCTGTGAATTGCATCATGCCCGCGATATGATCTATGCCGACCAGATTGATATTTCGAAATCGGCGCGCCTTGATCAGATCGGCGTTGGCTGTTCAGTTTGCGAGCGGATGGAGTGTACCCAGCGCGCGCACCCGCCCATTGGACATGAATTGCGCTTTGATGGGCCGATGCGCCGGATTGGGCTTTATGATCTCGGTGCAAAGGGGGCGGCGCCCAAATAGCGCTGCCGCTTTCGGGCAATTGCCGTTTGAAATATTATTACAAAAACGCTGATTTTTGAGTTTTGTAATAATATTACAGAGCGAAATATGTCGCGGCTTTTTGTCATGTGTTGTTTTAAAAATATCCATGATCTGCTAGCGTGCCCGCTCATAGGTTTGACGCTGGGTCGGTGCGGTTCGGCGGCATAGGCATCCGGTCCAACGCTCAGAATGATAGCGCAAGGCAATGGTGCAAAGATGATGGCGC
>Ga0181595_10005772_pt1 | contig 10862 bp, 10 predicted proteins | sample 041ome_7_FD_145604 | JGI IMG/M metagenome (GOLD analysis project Ga0181595, IMG submission 145604) | Coastal salt marsh microbial communities from the Groves Creek Marsh, Skidaway Island, Georgia - 041401AS metaG (spades assembly) | ecosystem: Environmental > Aquatic > Marine > Intertidal zone...
TGGGCTTGCCATGGGGCCTCGATGGCGGCGGGGTCGAATGATTTGGCGAGTTCAGCCAAGCCTGGCTGTTCAACAGAGGGTGTGGGTTGCGGCATGGCGCCGATTTTAGCCAGTGGTATGGGCGCGCGGCGGCTCGGGTAGGTCGGGTGTGGTGCGGGCCAGTTGCAAGCACTCGGCCAGCGCCTGGGGGTTGGCCACGCGATTTGCCAACACCAAAATCAGCCGTGCGTTGAGCAGCGCGCTTTGCTCGGTGGTGAGCCCATGGTGGGCATCGAGCAAGGCCTCGTAAAAGCCATCGGCGTCTTGCAGATGCACGGGCTCGGGCGGCAGGGGTGAGGTGGCTTGGCTCATGAGCGGGCAGTCAACGAAGGGGTGAAGGATGAAGCCAACAGCACGCGAGTCATGGCCGCGGCCAGCGATTGACCGCTGCCATGCCCGGTGGCCGCCACATAGGCGTCGGGACGCAGCAACGCCCAATCGGCGTGCTCGGCGTGGCAGGCCTGGCGCAGTTGGTGCTGGGGGTCAAGAACCAGTTCGCGGCAGGCGTTGCGTTGCACATTGGCCAGTACCTGAACGCTGACCACCCCATGGCGCTGACCCCGCCGGCGCAGCGCCGCCGCTTGGCGCGGGTCGAGCGCACCAAACCACAGCAGCAGCGGACGGTGCGCGGCCCACTGCAGCAGTTGGTTGAGGCTACCGGCTTGGCCATTGGCCCAGCGCAGCGCCACGTTTTGCACGGTGGTGCCGGCGTGCGGCTGTTGCGGGTCGCATAAGGGCGAGCGGGTGTACGGGTTGGCCTCGGCCATGCGTCCGGTGTTGACCAAGGCTCGCCCCAGCGGGTGCTGTTTCGCCAAACTCACCACCGCTTGGCGAAACAACCACTCGGCCGGATCGTGCGGCCGCAAAAAGCGGGTCGTGCGTGCCGTTACGCGCACGTTGGTGCGCGCCGCCTCATGGCGTTCGTGGTGGTAGCTTTGCAGCAGCGTACGCGGTGCGGCTTGGTGCACCACGGCAGCGATTTTCCAAGCCAAATTGTCGGCGTCGGCAATGCCGGTGTTGCCGCCGCGCGCGCCAAATGGGCTGACCAACTTGGCGGTGTCGCCGGCAAAAAATACACTGCCCACGCGCATGCGCTCCACACACTGGCTGCGGTAGCTGTAGGGCCCCACCCACACCGTTTCGTATTGCACATTGGCGCCAAATTGCCGGGTTAAGCGCTCGTGCAGCACGTCTTGGCGGGCCACGTACTCGGGGTCGGCATCGGGTGCCATTTGATAATCAATGCGCCACACGTCGTCGGCCATGAGGTGCTGCCATACCGCGCGGTTGTCATTAAACGGGGCCTCGAGCCAGGTGTGGCGTTCCGTGGGCGGGCGGTGGCTAAAACGCACATCGGCAATACACCAACGGTCGTCGCGCTTGACTTGCGTCATGGGCACCTGACACCACGCATGAAAGGGGGTGTGAGAGCCGGTGGCGTCCACCACCATGTCGGCGCGCAAGGTGTAGTTGCCTTGTGGCGTTTGTATCTCCAGTTCGGCGCCGTGTTCGGTGTTGCGCGCCAGCTTGGTGACGCGCGAGCGCCAGCGCATGTCCACGCCACCGAGTTCGTTGAGGCGCTCAACCAAAAAGCCCTCGATGTAGAACTGTTGGATGTTGATGAAAGCCGGCTGTTGCGACAGGCGAAAGTCGTTGCGGGTTTTTAAATCAAACGCATAAACCTCGTCGTTCCCAGCAAAGGTACGGCCCACGTGCCATTCAATGCCACGCGCTTGAATGCGCTCAAAAATGCCGATGCGGTCAAAAATTTCCAGGGATTTGTTGGTGTAGCAAATGCCACGCGAAGACGCGCCTTTGACCCCCACGGTATCGTCTTCATCCAGCACCACCGCTGCCACCCCCAGTTGTGCCAGTCGGCACGCCAGTGTCAGGCCAGTCAGTCCGGCCCCAACCACCACCACCGGGTAATGGCCGGGGCGGCCACCGGGTTGCAGTTCGGGCGGTAGGGTGAAGGGGTAGTGCGGCAGGTCGTAACCGCTGCCTTGGGCAAACTCGTAGCCGTTGGTGTAAACCGGGTCGCGGTACGTCATGCCTGATCCTGTTCGGTCCGGGCGCGCGCCGCCACTTCGGGGCGGTCGTTAACGGGCGGCTTGAGCTTGGCGTCACCGCCCCCTTGGGCGCGCTGGGCCCGCCACTGCGCCTTGCGATTCGACCAGTCGGCCAGGCGCTGGTGCGCCACTTTGCTTTCTTCAAGCATCACAAACTCGTCGGCCAGTTGAGCCGAGAGCTCAAGCCGGATGCCGTTGGGGTCAAAGAAATAAATGCTTTTAAAAATGTGGTGGTCCACCACGCCCAACACCTCAACGCCGTTCGTTTGCAAGCGTGTTTTCATGGCCTCGAGCTCGGCCACCGAGTCCACACGAAACGCGATGTGCTGTACCCAGGCAGGGGTGTTGGGCGAAGCCGCCGCGGCCTCATCGTCGCCCAAGTCAAAAAACGCAATGAATGAGCCGTCTTGAAGGCGGAAAAAAAAGTGGGTGTAGGGGCAATACTCACCGGTGCTGGGTACGTGGTCGCTTTGAATGATGTGGTACAGCGGTAAGCCCAGCAGGTCTTCGTAAAAATGGCGGGTTTCTTCGGCGTCGCGGGCGCGATAGGCCACGTGATGCAATTGTTGAACCGGGACGGGCAAGGGCAGGGCGGCGTGGGCCCCGGGTGCAGACGTTGAGGCGGGCTGCAGCTGAACGGTCATGATAATTCCACAATGCGTAACACGTTCACCATATCGTAAATGAGTTCCGGGCTTTTGACAAGGCTGTGAGGGCAAGCCGAGCGGTTCAAGGCGCGGGATAACCCTTAATAAAAAAGGGGCATCATGGGGGGTGGTCAGAGGCATCGGCTTGAAAGCCTTTGTTTATCGGCATTTGGGCTTTCATACAAAAATTCTATGAAAAGCATTGCAACAACCAATTGGACGCGCGGGCCGCTGGGGGCTATCGTTCGGCCCGTGTCCTGTGGTCACCATCACGTGGCGCAGGCGCATTTGTTCTAACTGTATTGGAGAGAACCATGGCAAATTTGAAAGGCTCGAAGACCGAGCAGTGCCTCAAAGAGGCCTTTGCTGGCGAATCGCAGGCCAACCGTCGTTACCTGTACTTCGCAAACAAAGCCGACGTTGAGGGACAAAACGACGTGGCGGCGCTGTTTCGCTCGACCGCTGAGGGTGAAACCGGCCACGCCCACGGCCATTTGGAGTTTTTGGAAGCCGCTGGCGACCCCGCCACGGGCCTGCCCATTGGTGCCACGCGCCAAAACCTCGAGGCCGCGGTAGCTGGCGAGACGCACGAGTACACCGACATGTACCCGGGCATGGCCAAGACCGCCCGTGAGGAAGGTTTTGACGAAATCGCCGATTGGTTTGAGACGCTGGCCAAGGCCGAGCGCTCGCACGCCAACCGCTACGCCAAAGCTTTGGCCGAGTTGGTTGACTGATCGCGCGTTGATGCGTTGAGGGTTGGGCGCTGGCGTTGCCCGTGCCCCTCCCTGAGCGCAGCCGCATGTCGCTTACGACCACATTAAATAATTAAGGAGTTAGTTATGTCACGCGAAGGGAACTTGGAGGCCCCCACCCGTCACCCGTTGGGATGGCTGGACCCAGGCTTTTACGACGAGCAAGCCTGCATGACCGAATTGGAGCGGATTTTTGATATCTGCCACGGTTGCCGCCGCTGCGTGAGCTTGTGCAACGCGTTTCCCACGCTGTTTGATCTGGTGGACGAGAGCTCGACCATGGAAGTCGATGGCGTGGATAAAAAAGACTACTGGAAAGTGGTTGACCAGTGCTACATGTGCGACCTGTGCTACATGACCAAGTGCCCATACACCCCGCCGCACGAATGGAACCTGGACTTTCCGCACACCATGTTGCGCGCCAAAGCCATTCAATTCAAAAAGGGTGAAGTGAAGGCGAGCGCAAAATTTTTGGCTTCCACCGACACCCATGGCAGTTTGGCTGGCATTCCCATCGTGGTGCAAGCTGCCAATGCCTCGAACCGCAGCAAGCCGGTGCGTGCGCTGATGGAAAAAACGCTGGATGTCGACCGCAACGCCTGGCTGCCCGAGCTGGCGAGCACCAAGTTTCGCTCCAGCGTGCCGCACCATGCCGAGCAGGCCCCGGTGCGCGACGGCGAACGCACGCCGGGCAAGGTGGCCATTTTTGCCACGTGCTACGTGAACTACAACGAGCCTGGCATTGGCCACGACTTGCTAAAAATTCTGCAGCACAACCAGGTGCCTTATGTGATTGTGGAAAAAGAGCAGTGCTGCGGCATGCCCAAGCTGGAGTTGGGTGATTTGGATGGCGTGGCCAAAAGCCAGCAGGCCAACATACCGGTGTTGGCGCGCTACGCCAAAGAGGGTTACGCGATTTTGAGTGCGGTGCCCAGCTGCACGCTGATGTTCAAGCAAGAAATTCCGCTGATGTTCCCAGACGATGCCGATACCCAGTTGGTCAAGGCGGCGATGTGGGACCCGTTTGAGTATCTGATGGCGCGCAAGCGTGACGGGTTGCTCAACACCGAATTTCCGCAGTCGCTGGGCAACGTGAGTTATCAAATCCCTTGTCATGGCCGGGTGCAAAACATCGGTCGCAAGACCGAGGAAATGCTGAAACTCATTCCCGAGACGCAGCTCAACACCATCGAGCGTTGCAGCGGTCACGCAGGCACGTATGGCGTAAAGAAAGACCACCATCAAAACGCCATGAAGATTGGTAAGCCGGTGTTTAAGCAAATGGCCACCATGAAAGACGGCAGCAAGCCCGACTACATCAGCTCAGATTGCCCGCTGGGTGGGCATCACATCGCACAAGGCTTTGACGTGAACCAACTGGGTGAGCCCACCTTGGCGCATCCGCTGACCCTGGTGCGTACGGCCTACGGATTGGACTGATTCAATATTTTTGGAGCACATACCATGCAAATCACAGGAAACATCACCCCCGACAACCTCATGACGCTTGAGGCCTACGCCAAGTACCGCAAGCAGCACAAAGCCGAGGTCATTGCGCATCGCAAGCTGCGCACGGTTACATTGGGCGAGCACATCACCATGCAGTTTGAAAGCGAAATGACGATTCGCTATCAAATTCAGGAAATGCTGCGGATTGAGAAAATTTTTGAAGAAGAAGGTATCTTGGCTGAGATTGAAGCCTACGCGCCGTTGGTACCCGATGGCGGCAACTGGAAAGCGACCATGTTGATCGAATACACCGATATTCACGAGCGCAAGCGCGAGCTGGCGCGCTTGATTGGTGTTGAAGACCACATGTTTGTTGAGGTGGAAGGCTACGACCGGGTGTACGCCATTGCAGACGAAGACCTTGACCGAGAAAACGACGAAAAAACCTCGTCGGTTCACTTTGTGCGTTTTGAGCTCACGCCAGCCATGCGCGAGGCGGTGCGTGCCGGCGCGGCAGTCAAGCTCGGTTGTGACCACACCAATTATCCGGCGCACACGGCGATTGAAGCGGAAACATTGGCAAGCTTGGCGGGTGATCTGCGCTAGACGCTAGACTTTGGTTGGTCCGCTTGAGGGAGGGGCAACATGCTGTTTGTTTTATCGCCAGCCAAGACGCTTGACTTTGAAAGCCCAACGCCGGCCGGGCTTAAGCCCAGCAAGCCGGCGTTTGTGGCGCAGTCGGCGCAATTGGTGCAAACCTTGCGTGAGCGCTCGGCGGCCGATCTTGCCCAGTTGTTTGGGGTGAGCGACGCCATTGCGACACTGAACCAACAACGTTTTGCCCAATGGTCCACGCGGTTTGGCGCAAGCAACGCGCGCCCCGCGGTGTTGGCCTTTAACGGCGACGTGTATGAAGGCCTGGATGCCAAGCGCCTAAGCCCCAGCCAATTGCAATGGGCACACCAGCACGTGGCCATACTAAGCGGCTTGTATGGGGTGTTGGCGCCCTTGGACTGGATGCAACCTTACCGGCTTGAAATGGGCACCGCGCTGGCCAACGCCCGTGGCCGCAACCTGTATCAATTTTGGGGCGATGCCATTGCCAAGCACCTGAACCAGTGGCAAGCCAGCGAGGCCAAGCCTATATTGGTGAATCTGGCGTCGCAAGAGTACTTTAAGGCGGTGGACCGTAAGGTGTTGCGCGCGCGCGTGGTGCAGTGCGTGTTTGAAGACCTCAAGGGCGGCAAGTACAAAGTGATCAGTTTTTTGGCCAAGCGTGCCCGGGGTTTGATGGTGCGTTACGCGGTGACCAAGCAAGTGACCACGGTGCGGGGCTTGCAAGGCTTTAACCTTGAGGGGTATCGCTTTGAGGCCAGTGTCAGCGATGAGCAGACGCTGGTGTTCCGGCGCGACGCCAAGCCCTAACCTTTGGCTCTAAATGCTGCACTAAAACAGCGCCAGGTTGGGGTCGGTGTCGGTGCTGGGGTTTAGGCGTTGTAGGTTGCCTACGCGCACACCGAGCAGCCGCAGGCTGCGGCTGAGGTCGGCGCGGCGCAGGCATTGCGTGGCGGCCTGTCGAATTGCCTGTGCGCCTTGTACCGGCAGCGGCAGGGTGTGGTCGCGTGTTATGCCTTCAAAATTTTGGTAGCGCAGTTTGATGCCCACGGTCTTGCCGCTGTAGCCTTTGCGCTGCAAGTCTTGCGCCAGTTGTTGGCAAAGCTGGTCAAGGTGTCGGCCCAGGCGTTTGCGGTCGTGGCGTGGGTGCAAGTCGGTCTCAAACGTGGTTTCACGGCTCATTGATACCGGTTCGCTGTGCACTTGCACCGGACGTTCGTCACGTCCCCAGGCGGCGTCGTGCAGCCACTGGCCGTGACTGGCACCAAATTCAGCGCGCAGCCACTGCACCGACTGCGCGGCGAGTTGACCAATGGTGTGAATGCCGTGTTGTTGCAGCCGCTCGCTTGCCTTGGGGCCAATGCCGTGCACTTTGCGACACGGCAGCGGCCACACCTGGGTGCGCAGATCTTGTGGCTGCCAGACCGTGATGCCGCCAGGCTTTTGCATGTCGCTGGCGATCTTGGCCAACAGCTTGTTGGGTGCCACTCCCAGCGAACAGCTCAAACCGGTTTGCTCGCCAATGGTGCGTTGAATGAGGCGCGCCATGGCTCGCCCCCCGTCGCGTTGGCCGCCCGGTACATGGGTGAAATCCAGGTACACCTCGTCGATGCCTCTGTCTTCCATGCACGGTACCACCTCACGCGCAATGCGCTTGAACGCCGCCGACCAGCGGCGGTATTCATCAAAATCCGCTGGCAGCAAGATGGCATCGGGGCACAACCGGGCGGCTTGCATCAGGGCCATGGCCGAGCCTACGCCGTGGCGGCGGGCGGCGTAGCTGGCGGTGGTAACCACCCCGCGACCGGTGTAGTCGCGCAAGCGGGTAAAGCTGTGCAGGTCCCAACTGGCGCTGGGGCCAACTCCATCGGGTGCAGCCACTCGGCGCCCACCTACCACCACCGGCAGTTCGCGCAGTTGCGGGTAGCGCAGCAGTTCCACGGACGCATAAAAAGCGTCCATGTCCAAATGGGCAATACGTCGCGGTGGCGTGACCGACATGCCCGGCGGGCACCGCGCTAGGCGGTGGGAAACGTACCTGGCAACAACACGCTGCGGTCAACATCGGCCACGCGGGTGCGGCCGCAAAACGCCATGGATAAATCGAGCTCTTTGTGAATGATTTGCAGCGCTTTGGTTACCCCAGGCTGTCCCATGGCGCCCAAGCCGTATAAAAACGCCCGCCCGATGTAGGTGCCTTTGGCGCCCAGCGCAAGCGCTTTGAGTACGTCTTGGCCGCTACGGATGCCGCCGTCCATGTGCACTTCAATGTCGCGGCCCACGGCGTCAACCACCGCCGGCAGCGCCTCGATGCTGCTTTGGGCGCCGTCGAGTTGGCGCCCACCGTGGTTGGAGACAATCAACGCGTCGGCACCGGTTTCTACCGCCAAGCGTGCGTCCTCGGGGTCTTGGATGCCTTTGAGAATGAGCTTGCCGCCCCAACGCTTTTTAATCCATTCCACATCGTTCCAGTTCAGTCGCGGGTCGAATTGTTGCGCCGTCCAGTCGCCCAAGCTGGTCATGTCCGCCACGCCCTTGACATGGCCAACGATGTTGCCAAATTGACGTCGTGGGGTGCCCAGCATGCCCATGCACCAACGCGGCTTGGTGCACAAGTTGATGAGGTTGGCCAGCGTCGGCTTGGGCGGCGCGGATAAGCCGTTTTTGATGTCTTTGTGACGTTGCCCCAAAATTTGCAGGTCCAGTGTTAGCACCAACGCGCTGCAGCCGGCTGCCTTGGCGCGGTCGATCAGGCGCTCAATAAAGTCGTGGTCGCGCATCACGTACAGCTGGAACCAAAACGGATGACCGTCCGTGCCCTGCGCCACGTCCTCGATGGAGCAAATGCTCATGGTCGAAAGCGTAAACGGAATACCAAACGCCTTGGCGGCGCGCGCAGCCAAAATCTCGCCATCGGCGTGTTGCATGCCGGTCAGGCCGGTGGGGGCAATCGCCACCGGCATGGCCACGTCTTGGTCAATCATTTGGCTGGCGGTGGTACGCCCTTCCATGTTCACAGCCACACGCTGTCTGAACTGAATGCCTTGAAAGTCTTCGGTGTTGGCGCGGTAGGTGCTTTCGCTCCAGCTGCCGGAGTCTACGTAGTCGTAGAACATACGTGGCACACGCCGCTTGGCCAAAACGCGTAAATCTTCGATATGGGTAATGGTGGACATGGTCACAGGGGTGGGTTGACTAAGAGGAAGGGGCAGCTGCCGGCGGCACAGCGTCCAGTCGCTGACGATGACGCTGCAGCTGCAGGCGAACCTGCTCGGGTGCGGTTCCGCCCACGGTTTGCCGGGCTTGCATGGCGCCTGAGGCCGCCAGCACCTGCTGTGCGTCGGCTTGTATGGTGGGGGCCAGTTGTTGCAACTGTTCTAAGCTGAGTTCAGACAAGTCCACCCCCAAGGCCTGGGCTGCCTTGACGGCGTGTGCCACAACCTCGTGGGCGTCGCGAAAGGGCATGCCGCGTTTGACCAAATAATCGGCCAAGTCGGTGGCGGTGGCGTAGCCCCGTTGCACCGCGGTTTGCATGGCCTCGGCGTTGATTTGCATGCCCGCCACGCGTTCGCCGGTTGCTGGGTTAAGCTCGCCGCCAATCATTTCGGCAAAAATCAACAGCGTCTCACGCAGCGTATCCACGGTGTCAAACAGCGGCTCTTTGTCTTCTTGGTTGTCTTTGTTGTAGGCCAGGGGTTGGCCTTTCATGAGTGTGAGCAGCGCCATTAAATGGCCATACACCCGCGCGGTTTTGCCGCGTGCCAGCTCGGGCACATCGGGGTTTTTCTTTTGCGGCATGATGCTGCTGCCGGTGGTGAAGCGGTCGGCCAAGCGCACAAAACCAAAGTTTTGGCTCATCCAAATAATCAGCTCTTCGCTTAGGCGGCTGATGTGCATCATGCAAAGACTGGCCGCTGCGGTGAATTCAATGGCAAAGTCACGGTCGCTCACGGCGTCCAGGCTGTTGAGGCACAAAGCCGCGGCGCCGGTGTCGTCGATCATGCCCAATTGGCGCGCCACGCGTTCGCGGTCCAGCGGGTAAGAGGTGCCTGCCAAGGCGGCGCTGCCCAGGGGTAGACAATTCACTCGACGCCGCACCTCGCGCATGCGCTGGCTGTCGCGGTCAAACATTTCAACGTAGGCCAACAGATGGTGCGCCAAGCTGATGGGTTGTGCCACTTGCAAGTGGGTAAAGCCAGGCATGACCGTTTGCACATTGGCTTCGGCCACGCTGAGTAAAGCGCGCTGCACCTCCGCGAGTGCCTGCAAAATCAGGTCGATTTCTTGGCGTAACCACAAGCGGATGTCGGTGGCCACTTGGTCGTTGCGGCTGCGCCCGGTGTGCAAGCGCTTGCCCGCGTCACCAATGAGTTGCGTCAGGCGGGCCTCGATGTTGAGGTGCACGTCTTCGAGTTCCAGCCGCCAAGCAAACGCACCGCTTTCGATCTCTTGAGCGATTTGCTGCAGGCCCTGGGCAATGGCTTGGCCATCGGCTTGCGCAATGATGCCTTGCGCCACCAGCATATCGGCGTGGGCCAGACTGCCTTGAATATCGGCACGCCATAGCCGGTGGTCAAAGCCGACACTGGCGGTGTAACGCTGCACGCGCACGCTCATGGGTTCGGTGAACAAAGCCGACCAAGCCTGTTGTTTGGATTCGAGTTGGGTGGTGGACATGCGGCAGCAGACCCCTAGCAGGTAACGGCCCATTGTATAAACACGCCGTGCTAGTATGCTTTGCGTTGTTTTCTAAGCAAAGGAATCGCGTGAATCCCCAGTCCCGCCCCCTCATCATTGCCACACGTGAGAGTCGTTTGGCCATGTGGCAAGCCGAGCATGTGCAGGCCATTTTGCAAGCGCAGGGGCATAGCGTGGCGTTGCTGGGTATGACCACGCGCGGTGATCAAATCTTGGACCGGTCGCTAAGCAAAGTGGGCGGCAAGGGTTTGTTTGTAAAGGAACTGGAGCAGGCTTTGCACGACGGCCGCGCCGACTTGGCGGTGCATTCGCTCAAAGATGTGCCCATGGACTTGCCGTCGGGGTTTGATCTGGCTTGTGTGATGACCCGCGAAGACCCGCGCGATGCCTGGGTGTCACCGCATTGCGACGGGCCCGAAACACTGCCGCCAGGGGCGGTGGTGGGCACCTCAAGTTTGCGCCGTATGGTGTTGTTGCGCGACTGGCTGCACCGACTGGGGCGCAGCGATGTACGTATTGAGCCACTGCGAGGTAACTTGGACACCCGTTTGCGCAAACTCGACGAGGGCCAGTACCACGCGATTGTGTTG
>Ga0181595_10005793_pt1 | contig 10842 bp, 6 predicted proteins | sample 041ome_7_FD_145604 | JGI IMG/M metagenome (GOLD analysis project Ga0181595, IMG submission 145604) | Coastal salt marsh microbial communities from the Groves Creek Marsh, Skidaway Island, Georgia - 041401AS metaG (spades assembly) | ecosystem: Environmental > Aquatic > Marine > Intertidal zone >...
ATGTGAACACTGATTCTGGAAATCGGGCAAAAGTGTTCACTTTGCGCCAGAATAGGTGTTCACATTAAATCAGAATGGGTGTTCACTTAAAACCAGAACGGGTGTTCACTTTGGGCCAGAATACGCACTTTCGGTCATTTTAAAAAATTGTGCTGCAAGTTCGAGTATATAACCGTGGTTAAAAAGCTGAGTAAGACTGTCTGTTTTCATCTGCATCCGTAATCGTCTGCCGCGACGGATCCGGCTCTTGATTTGTCTTATCAATATCTGTTGATCCGTCGTTTTACACATCACATCATCAGAACCAGATTCAACCAGAGTGGTCTTCAAACGGTCAACAGACTCAGCGGTTAAAAACAAAATAGGTGTCGCCTCATACTCCTGTAATTGCCTGATAATCGCCGCTATTTCATCACCTGTGTAACCCTTCATATGGTAGGCGAGCAAGAATAAATCTGGTTCAATACGTTCCATTTCTGTTAAAAGAGATTCAGGATCTGAAACACCTGTTAATTCAATTCCGTGCTGTCTCAAAAGTTCTTTATAGTAGGATGTAATTGATCGTTGGTCGTCACACATCAACACACGGTAAGTGGGTTCCTTTTCAATATCCAGAACTTCTTTAAGCTTACTTATTAACGTATTAAAAATAACGGGTTTCGTAAAATAGCATGCTGCTCCGCTTCTTACTGCCCGCAAACGATTTGAGAACCCACCGCTAGAAGACAGAACAATAAATGGTACTTGCTGAGCAGATGCTTCTTGAAGAAATTCGAAGACATCTCGGGGTACAGCGTCAGGTAAATTAAGGTCTGCAATAATCAAGTCAGGTCTTTTTTGACGATAAGCATCTTTACTTTCTTGCAAACTTACTTTCCAACTCACTACAAAACCAAACTCACGCAAATTACCCGACAATTGTTCACCGTAAAACAAGTGGTCTTCTATTAACAAAAGCTCAATAGGGCCATCAGCCCTGTTATTCACTTTTGATTTTATAGTTTTTAAAGCAACGCCACCTTTCTCAGTCTTCAACTGAGCAGGCACTGCGTGTCTGAATTTCAACATTTCCTGACGCAAGAGCTTAATGATCTGAGATTGGTCCACGGAGTTATTTGCATCAAGTAGCCTAAGTTGTTGCTCCAGATTCATTGCAGCAACATGAATATGCTTCAAGCCAAAGGTGCCACTCGAACCTTTGATTTTATGTAGGGAAAATAATAAGGCTTCAATTTTTTGATGTCTCTCAATAACGTCAATACTGTCATTAAGCTGGTTGTAGAGCACGACAATAGCGTTCACTTGCGAAGGTAACTGCGTGAGGTACTCTTGCTTCAACTGAGTTAGTTGATCTGCTATTTGCTTCAAGTTAGCGCCATTATCAGTAGTCATTGCGGCTCTTAGTTCAATACTTTTTTGTCTCAATTGATGGAAAATAAATATCTAAACAGAGACTTTCACATTCCTTGTCGTCTAGATTTAAAGCACAGTCAGGCTGCGTAGATGAGCCAAGCGTATCGCTTCATGTTCCCGGACTGAAGGTTCAATCATCTGCAAACTCCGCAAAGCAGAAGATAAAGTCGACTGATTACGCACAACGTAATAGCTGATGAGTTATTAAGATTTTTTAGCACGACCAAAGAATCTAAACATAGTGCAGTTTTTATCAATTTTAAAGCTAAAGCAAGGTTAAACCTGCATATTCTTACTGATTTAACAAAAAAAACTCCACGTCGTTTATACCCAAGTTACTTGAAGTTGCGGCGAGGCGACAAGCCAGCGAGGCCCCAGGAGCATAGTAAACCTATGTCACTGGGGCGAGACGGGCGCAGTTAACAAAGCCGCAGCTTCAAGGACGACGGGTCATGTGGGTTTGTCTAAACAACCAGCGCTTTTAGCATGCTTCTCGCCTGCTCTTTAGTTAAATAACAGGGCACAGCGTAAGTGCCATGCGCTTCGCTAAAAGCTCTGCCAATAATAGTGTCGATATCATCCAGTTGTAGCTGTTGGATTTTTTCAGGGATGTGAAGCGCTGCACAGAGCCACTTGATATGCGCAATGAATAACTCTGCGTTTGCTGCATCGCTATTGCTCACTTGCCCAAAGTTCGCATCAATGGCTAACAGGGCAAGTTTTGCCTCACAGGCATGTTTCATCAGTTCTAATACTGGCGCGAGCATCATTGCATTGGCTAGTCCATGCGGTACTTTGTAAAGTGCGCCCAATTGATGAGCAAAGGCATGAACATAACCAACCCCCGCCCGGGTGAACGACATACCTGCAAGGCATGACGCATACAGCATATTTTGCCGAAGCGCAGTGTTTGTTCCGTCATCAACAACTTTAGGCAGGTTGCTCAGTATGAGCTTCGATGCTACACGCGCCATTCTGTCTGTTTCAGGTTGGGCCATGGTCGAGATGAATGCTTCCACTGCGTGTGTCAGCGCATCCATCCCGGTACAGGCGGTCAGAAATAGCGGCAATCCCAAGGTTAAATTGGCGTCCAGAGCAACCATGACCGGAAGTAATTTTGGATCAATAATTGCTTTTTTGGTCTGCGCCCGATGATCTGATAGCACCGCAGCAATGGTCACTTCTGAACCAGTCCCTGCTGTTGTTGGGATAACATAAAGCGGAACGCCTCGCTTACGAGGCAGCGCATACAACCATAACCCGGTCAAAGCTGAAGGATGGCGCCGATTGGCGCTGGTATAAACAATAGCCTTGGCACAATCTATGGAAGAACCTCCACCAATAGCAATGACGGCAGCGGCTTCAGAGTTTTCTAATCGCTGTACCCCCTGTAACACAGAGTCGTAATCAGGGTCCGGACTGACATCGCTATACACTGAAACAGTAACTCCTTGTTGCTCCAATTGAACCAGCAGAGGATCTAACAAAGTTGCGTTAAGAATGCCTTTATCAGTGACCAGCAATACCTTGCAAATGCTGCTAGCGGCTATGTGTTCGCATAACGTAGAAGCTGATCCTGCGCCCACCAGACAAAATGGCGTTGGGAACTTTAAGTGTTTAATCACAAAACGATTTAACGCAATACGTAAGCGGCTCAAAACATACTTCACACTATTTCTCCCTTTCTGTTATTGAAATATCAGGCTTTTAATTTAAAAAGCAGATTAAGCAGTTGCGTCGGCACTGAAAGATAAGGCGGCTGTAAGAAATCCAGTCCCCTAAAAATGCCTTGTTTAAAGACTGGCCGGAGTTTTGAGAAGGTAAGAAAGCCCTCGTATCCATGGTAATGCCCCATCCCACTCTCACCTGTACCACCAAAGGGCAAATGATGTAACCCTGCCTGCACTACAGCTTCGTTGATGCCAACACCACCTGAAATACTGTTGTTTAGATACAACTGTTGGAGTGGTTTGTTGTTCGAAAAAATATAAAACGCCAAAGGCCTTGGTTTGCTGTTGATATAAGTCAATACGTCCTGCGGTTTGCTGTACAACTTGATTGGCAGCAGAGGGCCAAAAATCTCTTGCTGCATGATCAGCATGTCATCCGTCACGTTCAAAAGCAGACAGGGCGCCATGATCCTGCGTACGGTGTTAGCAGCAGGGCCTTGATAAATGGGTACCAGTGTCGCCCCTTTGGCTTCTGCATCCTGAATCAATCTTTGTAAGCGATGCCAGCTTTTATCATCAATGATTGCGCTGTAATCGCCATTGTTTAAATCCGGGTAGTGCGCAAGGCACCAGGCTTTGGCGCTTTCAATAAAAGCTTCAAGCATAGGTTGTTGCAAAAACAGATAATCAACGTTGGTACAAATCTGCCCTGCGTTGAGCATTTTTGCCCAAAGAATGCGTTCCGCAGCCAGTTTCACCGGAAAATATTCGGTAATTACAGCGGGAGATTTACCCCCAAGCTCAAGGGTAACAGGAGTAAGGTGAGGTGCCGCATTTGCCATAACTGCGCGCCCTGTTGCCGCAGAACCTGTAAAAAACAAATGGTTCCAGGCTAAACGGCTAAACGCTGGTCCTAGTCCTTGCGCAGCCTGAACGTTTTGTGGATCATGCCAGACTTCTAACGATGGCCAGTTATCCTGGGGGTCATCTGCAAGGAAAACTAATTTATCCTCGCTGAAATATCGTGGCGAAATTTCCCGCAGCAACAAGGCTAAATGCCTCGAGTTACAAGACATCTTCACCATTGCCCGATTTCCGGCTGCAAAAGCACCTATCAATGGTTGAAACGCCATAGCAATCGGAAAGTTCCATGGCACTATAATGCCAACTACACCCACAGGCTGCGGAAAAGTCCATGCACGGGCAAAAGGATACTGTAGCGGGTCTAACTTACGCCGTTGCGGCTTTAGCCACTTTTTTAGCTGTTTTACCGCATCCAGCGCTGCTTCACATGCAAGAAAAACCTCGGCAAATCGTGTTTCAAATGCACTGCGACAACCATAATCACGGTTAACCGCTTTGATTAATTCAGCTTCATTTTCTCTTAACATCAGGTGCAACTGCAGTAGTGCTTTCTTGCGTTCGTCTAACGAAGGAAGCATGTCTGACAGATAAGCCTGTTGTTGAACGTCAAACATAGTTTGTAAGTTATTGTTCAAAATCTCTGGATAGTTTTGCATCGATTGATTCATAAGTCTGATAGGTCCACTGGTCAGGTTGCTCCGATGAATTGCCTGTTAGTCCGCCGAAACAATGGCAAAGTTATCTGGCGCTTTATCGATCAAACGCAAAAAGTTAACAAAATCGATGGTGCTGCCATCCAGTTGAACAGCGTCACTGCCCAGTAAATCATCAATGCCAGCCGCTCCGGCTAATAGTTTTACCAATAGCTGCTTGCTAAGTTTTACTGTTGCATTGGCTTTATCAGTGGGGGGGCTGGCCCTGTGGTGTAACACAGAATTTTCAATCCAAAGCACATAAGACTCCGCTGTATCCGTTAGCTGCAGATTCAGAACGAAATTTTTGCCATCGGCAGCAGGCCCATTCAGGCTGGCGGCAATGGCTTCAAGAAAACGTTCGGTAGGAGTTCGTTGCATTAATCCCATTAAATGATGCCGATTCACACCTTGTTTGGGCGAACCTTGATCTAGTTCTTTTGATGCAGACAGATAACTGTTTCGCCAGGTCGATGCCTCCGACTGATAGCCGAGCTGTTGATAGGTTTCAATCAATAGGGATTTTGCAGCCTGATTGTCTGGCTCAGAAAACACCACATGATTTAACAGCTCAGCCACCCAGCGATAGTCACCTCGGTCAAATGCCAGCCGGGCTGACTGCACAACCTGCTCACTGCCCCCCATCAGCGCTACATATCTTTTTGCACTTTCTGCCGGCGGTAGTGGATTCAGGTTTGCTGGGTTACCGTCGTAAGCGCCGATGTAATGTTGATAAATGGCTTTAACGTTATGTCGCAAATCGCCATAGTAACCACGTGTCCCAAAATAGCTTGCAAGAGATTTAGGCAGTTTTATTTGTTCAGCAATTTCTTTAGGTGTGAATCCGGCATTTGCCAGACGAATGGTCTGATCGTGCATGTATTTGTATACATCCCGATGCTTTGTAATAAATTCACGGATCTGTTCCTGCCCCCATACCGGCCAGTTATGTTGACCAAAATACACCTCCGCGTTGCCGAGCTGGTCAAGTGCGTTTTGCATATAAGCGGACCACCGCAATGCGTCTCTCACTTTGGCGCCCCGGACTGGTAAAAAATTATGCATAGTTTGGGCTAGCAACTCAGCGCCACCATAAGCTTTATATAAAGGAATTGAAAACGTAAGCTCTGAAGGCGCCTCAGCGCCTGGCGTGTTGTGAAAAACGAACTGAATGCCATCAAGTTCAAGATGCTGTATTGGTTGATCAATGGTGTGAGTGGGCTCCAGTATCCCTATCGTGCCATACGCGACCCGCTTACCTAAACCTGCATCAACGAAGCCAGTCGCGCCGCTGCTTAAGTTTTTGCCAAACTGATACATGGATCGCCTTGACATCGCAGGTCCAACCAGCACATTTTCACTGGTCGCCTCTTCCAGAAAACCAGCGGGGGCTACAATAGGTATACCCAAGGTTTTCACTGCATCAGCCGAAACAACGCCTAATACGCCGCCGAAATGGTCAACATGAGAATGAGTAAAAATGACTGCTGTGACAGACTTTTCTCCCAGGTGCTGCCTGGCAAAGGCTAGTGCAGCTGCAGATGTTTCCTCGCTGGTTAATGGGTCTATAAGGATCCAGCCCTTGTCCCCCTCTATTAGTGTCATGTTTGCTAAGTCAAAACCACGCAATTGATAAATCCCAGTCGTTACTTTGAATAACCCTGCCTGGGCATTCAATCTGGCATGTCTCCACAAACTGGGATGAACCGTAGAAGGTGCCTGACCATTCACAAAATTAAACTCTGAAAAATCAATCAATACTTCACCAGCAGGGCCTATTATTACGCCTGATGGTCTGGCAATTAGTCCACGGGTCGCATCATTTTCTTCACTGGGCTTCGTTAGCGTAAGACCCGCTGTTGTTTCTGTGTGCACATCAGTTGTTGCCATTGTTGCCGTTGAGTCATGCTGAATTGATCGGGTATCACAACCACTGAGCATAAAAATCACACCACAAACAAAAATAAGGCCTGTGTTTCGCATAACTGTATACTCCCGTCAAACTATGAAAAGTAACCAAATACAGAGACTAGCTAATATAAAATCATGCATCCAATGCATTGTTGACATCAATGTGATGCACCACTAGCATTGGCTTATGAATTTAAAACGACTTGAACATCTGATAGCGCTGGCAGAAGAGCTTCACTTTGGCAGAGCCGCAGAGCGAGTTCACTTAAGCCAGCCAGCGTTCAGCAGGAGCATTCAAGCTCTGGAACATGAAACAAATTTACGCTTAGTTGACCGTGAATCAGGCGAGGTACGGCTGACACTAGCAGGTCAATTCCTGCTGGAAAGGGCAAAAAGCGTTTTGTTTTCGTATCGGGGCTTGCAACATGACATACAACTTTATAGCAAAGTCGAGTTGGGTAAGCTGTCCTTTGGGGTTGGTCCTTTCCCTGCTGCGATGCTTATGCATAAAGTTGTCCCTGCACTGCGCAAAGAATTTCCCAGTCTTCAGCTCATTATTGATGTGCACAATTGGCAAATTCTGATGGAGCGTTTAAAGCTGGAACAAATTGAATTTTTTGTCGCAGACAGCCAAAACTTTTCAGAACAGGATCCGGAAGCACAGATAGAAATGCTTGCAGAAGTGAGCGCAGGCTTTTTTGTACATAAAAGTCATCCACTTGCTCATAAACACATTGTCATGCGCGACCTGCTCCACTATGGAATTGCAACCACCTTTTTACCTGCAGACGTCAGGAAAAAAGTGGCTATGGCGTTTGGACTTGTATCAGAGCAGCAATTAATTTTGGCGTTAGAATGTGATGATGTTGATTTGTTGAAGACTGTCGCAAAACAATCAGACACAATACTTGGGATGATACATGGAGCTATTCGGGACGATTTAAAAAAAGGTGAACTGGTACAGTTAACTATCATCGATCAGCCACCCTTGTTTTCGGGCCTGGGCTTAATCTCGCTGAAGAGACGAAGTCAATCTCCTGCAGCCATAAAAGTGATCACAGAAATAAAAAAGGCCATAGCGCTGTGCTGAGTAACAAAATATCTGCAGTCTATACCCAACTTACTCCAAGTTGCGGCGAGACGGCGCAGTTATCAAAGCAGCAGCTTCAAAGACGATGGGTATATACCCCATTTGTGGGACAATGGCATGTACCAAGAAGTCTTCACAACACACTTTGACATGATCATCGACCACCGCCAGTCTGCAAAAATTACCTCTCCTTTATCTGATGTTTTATTCCTAACCCTATGGGACCTTATTGCTGGCACAGATGGCTGGTCCGAGAACCATGATTAGTCATCGAAAATACAAAATTATGTCGTATTGATTCGATATTTCACTAATACATGTCACCAGTGAGCTTTTGTGGTCACTCCGATTGAATAATTGTGGTTGCCTCCTATGCTAAACGTGGAGCATTTACCAACTTGGGTCGACTATGCGAAAACTTTCAATAATTCTGTTAGTTACCAGTTACAGTAATGTGGCTCAGGAGAGCGATTTTTTCGACATGTCTCTTGATGAACTTCTCGCGGTAAACTTGGCCGGCGCTATTGTTAAATCAATCGAGCTTCAAGGAAGGCCTGTCTCAGGAAATACTTTTCAACGTTCTAACCTCGTACTTCCACGATCGATTGAGGTCATGAATACGGACTCGATTAATGCTCGTGGGATAACGAACGTTATCGAAGTGGTAGAGAGCATGACAGGTATATTGTCTGGAGAGTCGCCTTCAGAGCCTTACAGTTTTAGTTTTAGAGGGTTTAGCAGAGACTCGGTAAATGTCGTCTATGACGGAATTTCAATGGGTCTCGCAACCTTTAACACGCGCCCTCTGAACACCTTCGGCATTAAACAGGTTGAGGTAATAAAGGGGCCCGTAGAATTGAGCATGGGTCAAGGTGGCGCTAGCGGCACAGTGAATATCGTGACCAAAAAAGCCGAACTAACAAAGCACCATACCAGGGAATTGTTAGTTTCAGCAGGAGAATTCGGCGCACTCTCAACTAATTTTGGCATAGCAGGACCATTATCAGATCAATTGGCATATCGCGTTGACTTATCCCGTAATAGTTCTGATGGCTGGGTTGATGATGCAAGTTCTCACGCGAGGGATATATCAGCATCGATTTTATGGCAGGTTACGCATTCACTAGGTGTCTTGTTTTCATTAAATCAGCACAAGGATAACTTACCTGCCTATTGGGGCACACCTTTTGTTCCTGCCAATGCAGCAGCTCGTCCTAATGCAGATATCATTGAGGATGAGCGTGGTTGGGTAATTGACGAAAAAACACGTTTCACGAATTATAACGTGAGTGATCACGAAATTGCCTCTGACAGCATGTGGAAACGTGTGGACGTAACCTGGCGAGACAGGCCCGATTTGTCAGTCAAAGCATCCTTGTATTCATTCTATGCTGACAGGCTTTGGCGAAACGCGGAAAACTACCTGTTCAACCCGGTTATTGATTTAGTGGAACGCGACAGGTTGCTCGTTGAGCACGACAGGGATAATTGGGGAGCGCAAGTTGAAGTGGCTGTTGATCATGAACTATTTGGCAGAGTCAGTGCGACAAGCATAACCGCGGCTCACCACGAGATAGAGTTTGATCGCAATGTTGGGTTTAATCTTGATAGTCCCTCGCTGTACTGGGATGCTGTCGATTTGTATGATCCACAACCCGGTCTGTTCGGTGAGGTCGATTTGCGAAGCGATGCGCTTTATCAAAAGACCCGTAGCGTAGTTGCAAGTAATATCAGCGAGATTGATGGGGCGCTCACACTCCATACGCAACTGAGGTATGAGTCCATATCTTTCGACAGGCGATATATAAACTGGGATGGTACAGTCAGAACACGTTCAACCATTGATACGGTTTTTAATGAATACAGCGTGAGTTTAGGGCTTAACTACCTGCTAGATGAAAACGCGTCGATTTACACTCACTATGCTTTATCACACGACCCTATTTTTACTGACTATCGATTTATTTATGATGTGAACAATCTAAAGCCGTCAGATGTCAGGCAATGGGAGTTTGGGTACAAAGGCTTATTGAATGATGGTAAATCTGAGTTAACAGCTGCATTTTATAAAATCAATAAAAGTGTCTATACCCAACCCACTTCCCAGCCGACTTTTTTTGAGAGTGAGATCGAAAGTCATGGCCTGGAACTGTCGTTGAACAGTAAATTGACCAAGAATTTGAGCATAGGCGTAAATGCTGCTTTCAATCACAGTGCTTTTGGGCGTTATTACGACCCTGAAATTGGCGTTACTGTTGATGGCAATGAGCCAGTAAATGTGCCAGATCAAATGTTTAATGTAAGACTGGCATATCAGTTTGATGCAATCCCGCTTGAACTCGGAGCAACATCTAACTACGTATCTACACGTTGGGCGGATACGCAAAACACGGTTAAACTGCAGTCATATTACGTTCACAGGCTGTTTTTGGCCTATCACGGTGAAAATTATTACGCAGGGCTTCATTTCAATAATATAACAGACGAGGTTTATGGCCCATGGAGCGACATTTACTATCCTGACCAGGTCATTCTGGGTAACCCCAGAAATTTAAAACTGACCTTTAAAATGAACTTTTAAATGTCAGTCATTCGTTATGATTTAGGTCCGCTTAAGTTTACGAGCAAACAGCTCGCATACGCCTGTGATCGCCAGTTAAAGTGAAAAGGGTAATGACACACTGAAATTGGCTACCTGATTTGAGAATACACTCTGGGTTCTCGGAAAAACGAATGTCTGCAAATAAGGCAAAGGCGACATTTATTTTTATCGTAGTTATCGCATTTAACAATGGATTCTTTTTTACTGCAGAGCAGCGGCATCCCGAACAGCGATATTGGCGTGAAACTACCAGAAAACATAAACTGCTACCATATTTCGAAAATATTATCTGCGAACGGCTCAGTTTATGGGATTACTAATTAATAGCTTTTTAGGAGACGGCCATGCTTTAACAGAGAGCAACCGACTGAATTGCTGTCGCCAAACAGCCGAATATTAGACATAAAAAAACCAGCTCAAGGCTGGTTGTTTTGTTTACTGAGTCATTAACCCAGTAAAATGGCGGAGCGGACTGCGTATTTCGGTGAATCCGATCAGCGATTCCGGAGTTATCCGATCACCTGCTAACCGTTCTTTTTCTTGATGGTATTTTTACGCTAAGTGATCGGATTGGTCTAGTTTTCTCATCGACTCTCCTGT
>Ga0181595_10005804_pt1 | contig 10819 bp, 10 predicted proteins | sample 041ome_7_FD_145604 | JGI IMG/M metagenome (GOLD analysis project Ga0181595, IMG submission 145604) | Coastal salt marsh microbial communities from the Groves Creek Marsh, Skidaway Island, Georgia - 041401AS metaG (spades assembly) | ecosystem: Environmental > Aquatic > Marine > Intertidal zone...
ACCTGATCGGTCAGTTCATCATATTCTACGTCATTCATCGGTTTCACCTGTTTGCTTTTGCTGTTAAGGATGCGATTATAGAGCGCAAAATAATTAATGAAATAAAAACCATGAATACAAAGCGACAAAGACTGGTGTGTATCCTGTTGCTCAGCCAATGGTTACTGGCCTGTGGCCAAAAAGGTCCTTTGACATTGCCTCAAACCCCACAACCCAATAAAGCGCAGACCAAACAAGCTGTGCCAGCCGATCAGCCAGTAGTTTCAAAGGAACAGTAGTGGATTACTTTAATTATCAGAATCAGAACTTATTTGCCGAAGGCGTTGCGTTAGCCGATATTGCCGCAGAATTTGGCACGCCCACTTATGTCTATTCCCGCGCCACCATAGAGCGCCATTACAAAGCTTTTGCTGAAGCTGCGCCAAGCCGTGACTTACTCGTTTGTTACGCCGTCAAAGCCAACAGCAATATAGCCTTATTAAACCTGTTGGCCAGGCTTGGCAGTGGTTTTGATATAGTGTCTGAAGGTGAATTACGCCGCGTATTGCAAGCCGGTGGCGATGCAAAAAAAGTGGTGTTTTCCGGGGTAGGTAAGTCCGTTACTGAAATTGAGTTTGCGCTGCAAACCGGCATCAAGTGCTTTAACGTCGAATCTATTCCCGAGCTTCAGCGTATTCAGCAAGTGGCCAGCCGGTTGAATATCATTGCGCCTATTTCTATTCGGGTAAACCCGGATATCGACGCCAAAACCCATCCTTATATTTCTACCGGCTTAAAAGCCAATAAGTTTGGTATCGATATTAACGACGCGCTCGCCATGTACCAGCAAGCGGATGCCGCTTCGCATTTAAAAGTCTGTGGTGTGGATTGCCATATCGGTTCACAGCTGACCGAAACTCAACCCTTTTTAGATGCCTTAGATAAGTTACTGGCATTGATCGACAAATTGGCTGCTGTAGGTATCCACTTAAGCCATATCGATATAGGTGGTGGTTTAGGTGTGCCTTACGATGGTGAAACGCCACCACATCCTGCTGAATACGCAGCTAAAGTGGTCGAAAAACTGGCAGCATATCCACAGCTGTCACTGATTTTTGAACCGGGCCGCGCCATTATGGCCAATGCCGGTGTACTGCTGACCAAAGTGGAATATTTAAAGCCAGGTCAGGAAAAGCATTTCGCTATTGTGGATGCTGCAATGAACGACTTAATTCGCCCGGCACTGTACAGTGCATGGCAAGCTATAGTGCCAGTACAGCAAAAACCTGATGTTCCAGCCGTGACTTACGATGTAGTAGGTCCGGTTTGTGAAACCGGTGATTTCCTGGGTAAAGACCGCGTCTTAGCCGTGGAGCCCGGTGATTTACTGGTGGTGCGCTCAGCCGGTGCTTATGGTTTCACCATGAGTTCCAACTACAACAGCAGACCCAGAGCCGCCGAAGTGCTGGTAGATGGTGAGCGCAGCTATTTAGTCCGCCAGCGCGAGCAATGGCAAGACTTGTGGCGCGGTGAACAGTTGGTACCCTAAATGATCCCAGACAATAAGTTTAAAGATCGCAACCATCAAACCTTAGTGCATTTCTCAAAAATGCACGGTTTGGGCAATGACTTTATGGTGATAGACGCTGTCAGCCAAAATGTGTTCTTAACCAAAGAGCAAATCAAAAAGTTGGCCGACCGCAACTTTGGAGTGGGTTTTGACCAACTACTGATGGTGGAACCACCTTACGATCCGGATCTGGACTTTCATTACCGCATCTTTAACGCTGACGGTTCAGAAGTAGAACAATGTGGCAACGGTGCGCGCTGTTTTGCTAAGTTTGTCCGCCATAAAGGCCTGACCAATAAATATAAAATTTCTGTCAGCACTAAGTCTGGCAAAATCACTTTGTATATAGAGCAGGATGGCCAGGTGACGGTCAATATGGGCGTGCCGCAGTTTGATCCGGTCAAAGTGCCTTTTAAAGCACAGAAACAGGAGCTGAACTATATTTTGCACAGTGAAGACGCCACCACTTTATGTGGTGTGGTATCTATGGGTAACCCTCATGCCGTGATACTGGTCGATGATATTCAAACAGCTCCTGTGCATCAGTGGGGGCCAGTGTTTGAAAATCATGAGCGTTTCCCTGAACGCGCCAATATAGGTTTTATGCAGGTGCTATCACCTTCTCATGTCAAATTAAGAGTATGGGAACGTGGCGCAGGTGAAACGTTGGCTTGTGGCACAGGGGCTTGCGCTGCAGCAGTGATTGGCCAGATGCAGAAAAAATTACAAACCCAGGTAAGGGTGGATTTACCAGGCGGTTCTTTGCAAATCCGCTGGCAAGGACCTGGCCAACCCGTCAAGATGACGGGGCCAGCCGAACATGTTTTTGATGGACAATTATTCTTATGAGCGACCTTCCTCTAGATACAACAGTGGCGAATCCTGAACTGGCTGAAGCCAGCCTGATTGTTGATTATCTGTATGATCACCCAGAGTTTTTTCTTCAGCACCCGGAACTGTTAAGCCGGTTACGTTTACCTCATCAGCAACGGGGTGTGGTGTCTTTAGTGGAACGTCAGCTGGAATTACAGCGCGAAAAAATCCGCTCTTTAGAAGACGATATTACTCGTCTGATGGGCATAGCCCGCCAGAATGAACAGATTTTTTATGCGCTGAACGATCTGCACTTAGAGTTGTTAAAAACCACAGATCAAACCGCCTTATTAAGTGCCCTGCAGGCATTTACCGCCAAAATGCCGCATGTGCAAAGCTGTGTTCTGGTCGATTTGCAGCAAAAAACCGATCAAGTCGCGCAGTTACAGCTGATTTTGCAGCGTCGTTTAAGTGGAAAAACCTATTATTTTGGTCGGATGAATCGCGACGAAATGTCAGCGCTGTTTGAATCTCATATTCACTCAGTGTCTTTGCAACTGTTAACACTTACCAATGATCAACAGTTCCTGCTGGCCTTCGGCAGTGACTCAGACGAACATTTCCAGCCAGGCATGGACACCTTATTTTTGGACCATCTGGCTAAACTGGTGTTGGCCGTTTTACCCTCTTATGTTGCCGCCTGAATTAGACCACTGGCAAGCCGACTTGTCGGCTTTCCTGGCGTATTTAAAACATGAAAGGGGTTACAGCGATAAAACCCTCACCAGCTACCAATTACAGCTTTGCGCTGTCGCCAGCCAGCTTGCAGAACAAGCACAACATTGGGTCGAGCTGACAGAAACCCAGCTGCAATTGCATATTTCCTCGTGCCGAAAAAGCTTAAAAGCCCGCAGCTTAGCGCTAAGAGTGGCCTCACTGCGTAGCTTTTACCGTTATCTGGTGCAACAAGGCAAACTAAAAGAAAACCCGGCGTCCTATTTACAGGTGCCCAAATTCGACAAACCTTTGCCCAAAAACCTCGATGTCGATCAGGTCAATCACCTGCTGGATTTTGACACCAGCGAAGACACCCTCGCCTGCCGCGACAAAGCCATTCTGGAATTGTTTTATTCATCGGGTTTACGGCTGGACGAACTGGTCAGCGCCAATCTGCAGGATATTGATTGGTCCGAAGCCTTGATAAGGGTGCGCGGTAAAGGCAATAAACAACGGGTTCTGCCTATAGGTCGTATGGCTGTGGCGGCTATTAAAGACTGGCTGAAAGTACGGAGCGCTTACGTCGGCGCAGATCCGGAGGCGTTGTTTTTAAGCAAACAAAAAAATCGCATCAGCCACAGACAAGTGCAACAACGTGTCAACCTCTGGTCTGAACGTCAGGGTTTAACCCAGCATTTACACCCGCATATGCTACGCCACTCCTTCGCCACTCATATGCTCGAATCCAGCTCAGACCTACGCGCCGTACAAGAACTACTGGGCCACGCTAACCTCAATACCACTCAGGTGTACACCCACCTGGATTTCCAACAGCTCGCCAAGGTGTATGACAATGCGCATCCAAGGGCGAAGAAGAAGAGTTGATATTTCAGCATCGACTGGCCTAACGGATACCTGGAAAAAAGCTAGATGCTCTGCAATTTTCCTTGTATACAAACAATGTAATAAAGCGACTCCGAAAACCCTAACTGCAGCCCCATCTTTTTTCATATCCGAAGCAATAAATAACGCCGTATGGCTTAGGTCGTTATTCTTGTCTCAACTATGCAAGACATCATTGCCTCACTTTTCCTTTCGTCACAGTGAGCACGTCGAAAATAAAAAACATACAAAATCATAAGGTTAATAAATTTCTGCAGAATAATTGAAAATTAAACTTGCGAAATAATAGTTATCGCAATAATATAATCGCAACTCGGGTCGAACAGCTGGTGCAACAGCAATAAAACGACTGGATACAGAAGGTAGAAAAGAGTTCTTAAGCAGTACAGATTAGGTCCATAAGGACTGGCAGTAACAGTAGTAAAACCGGGTGAGTTCACCCATTTTTTCAAATCATAAAGTTATCGCGATAATACATATCGCAAACAAATAGACTTAACAGAGGAATACATCATGCAAGTACTTTACAAAGCAGTAGCAACTTCAACTTCAGGTCGTGACGGTCGTTCTGTGTCTTCAGACGGCGTATTGGATGTGAAATTAAGCACTCCTAAAGAATTAGGTGGCGCTGGTGGTGCAGCCACTAACCCTGAGCAGTTATTTGCCGCTGGTTACTCAGCTTGTTTCTTAGGCGCCATTAAATATGTCGCTTCACAACAAAAAGTGCTGATTGGTAACGATGCAAAAATCACAGCTGAAGTGGGTATAGGTCAAATCCCTGGTGGTTTTGGTCTGGATATCGAACTGCAAATCAGCCTGCCAGGTGTGAGCTTGGAAGTAGCTCAGGACTTAGTGACGAAAGCTCACCAGGTCTGCCCTTACTCTAATGCAACCCGCGGCAATATTGATGTGCGTTTAGTGATTGTTAGCTAACAGCACAACACTTACCCAAAGAAACTGAATTTTTTTAACCACTAACATGTCGCGATAACAGTTAGATGAATAAGCATCCTGTTATCGCCACTCAATAACCGCTGCGGCGAGGAGATTAACATGAACACATTTCGTAAAGTTTTAGGTTTAACCGTCATTGCTTTAGGTATCAATAGTGCATTTGCTGCTGGTGGTCCTGCTCTTGATTTACACGTAGAACAACAAACACAGGGCTTCTTAAATGCTCTGGCTCAGGGCGGTGGTAAACCTTTAGAGCAACTGTCGCCTAAAGATGCACGAGCTGTATTAACAGGTGCTCAGGCCGGTGCCAAATTACCTGCTGCTGATGTCAGTGAAAAAACCATCACTATCGATGGTAAACCATTAAAACTGGTGGTGGTGCGTCCTGCAGGCAGCAAAGGTGTATTACCCGCCTTTATGTTCTTCCACGGTGGTGGCTGGGTATTAGGTGATTTCCCAACCCACGAGCGTTTAATCCGTGATTTAGTCAGCCGCTCTGGTGCAGCTGCAGTGTATGTGGATTACACACCATCACCAGAAGCCAAATACCCAACGGCTATTAATCAGGCTTATGCTGCAACCCAATGGGTGGCAGAACATGGTAAAGAACTGAACATCGACAGCTCACGTTTAGCAGTAGCCGGTAACAGTGTTGGTGGCAATATGGCGGCCGTGGTAGCGTTAAAAGCCAAAGAAGCTGGTACACCTAAACTGAAATTCCAGTTGCTGTTATGGCCTGTAACGGACGCGAACTTTGAAAATACCTCGTACAACCAGTTTGCAGACGGCTACTTCCTGACCAAAAACATGATGCAGTGGTTCTGGGACAACTACACTACCAACCCTGCAGAGCGGAACGAGATTTATGCCTCACCACTGCGTGCCAGCACAGAGCAGTTAAAAGGTTTACCGCCAACTTTAATTCAAACTGCAGGCTTAGATGTACTGCGTGATGAAGGCGAAGCTTACGGTTATAAACTGGATGCTGCTGGTGTGACTGTCACTTCAGTGCGCTACAACGGCATGATCCACGACTTCGGTTTGCTGAACGTGCTGGCCGATGTACCAGGTACACAAGCCGCTATGGACCAGGCAGGTCAGGCGCTGAAAAAACATCTGAATTAATACCTGAATTAAGAACTTTTTTGACTGGCACCTGAAGCCTCCTGTGGGAGGCTTTTAATCTAAATAACAGAATGAATTGTAAGATTTAAAGCGTTTTTCGTTCTGAGTTGTGCGCCCTAAAATGGCGGGCAATTCACAACAAAAGCACGAGTAGAGGTCTGTATGAAAAAGTTGATCATGGCATTATTGTTAGGTTTAGGTAGCACTACAATAGCTACCGCTGATGAAATGGCAATCGATTTACTAAAAGGTGAGGGGAATGTCACAGGTATACGACTGGCTTACAGACCTTATCACAGCACCATCACAGATTTACCTTTGGTCGGGGATGCAAGCCTTTATCTGGAACTCAGTGCCAATAAATGGCGTTATGGCGATCCGGCCGAATATGACGATAATCTTGCTATAGCTTTTTCTCCAGTACTGACACGACAGTTTGCGACACTCAATGACAAGCCACTGTATTGGGAATTTGGTATTGGCGTTAGTTTTTTGGATAAAAAGCGCTTTGCTGGCAAAAACCTGGGTTCCTATTACCAGTTTGAAGATAGATTAGGTTTAACTCTGGCGCTGGACCCTGCGAAAAAACGCAGCATTTCACTACGTTATTTCCACTATTCCAATGGCGGTTTAGAAAAACCTAATCCAGGTATGGATTTTTTAAACTTATCTTACGCCTGGCGTTTTTAAGCCAGGCGCCAGGCTCGTTTTAGTTTTTCGGTAAAATCAACCAGATTTTGCCATAGTGCCGCAAACTATCACTGTGCTGCTGCGCTTCATCACCAATGCCTTGATAGATATCAATCCGGCCCGGTGTTTTAATCGCTGCGCCTTTATCCTGTGCCAGCATTAATCTGAACTCGTGGCCTTGAAGTTCTCCTTTTTTATCAAGCACAGGGACTTGCGCCAGTAAAACTGAACCTAAAGGCACAAAGGCCGGATCCACTGCTATAGAGTGCAAAGGCGTCAAAGGTACATTGGCTGCACCTACAGGTTGATCCAAACCTGCGGAAAAGAAGGTATAGCTTGGGTTGCGGCTCATCAGCTCGCGTTGTCTGTCCGGGTTTTTCGCCAGCCATTCTTTGATGGCTGTGGCAGAAATAGTTTCTGCTGTGTATTCACCCATTTCTATCAATACTTTGCCGAGACTACGATAAGAATGGCCATTGCCACCGCCGTAACTTAATAAATGCTGTTGGCCGTACTCATCTTCAACTACACCAGAGCCCTGCACCTGCATAAAGAAGTTATCGACCAGGCTCTTGCTGTAAAACAGTTCCAGTCCCTGACCGGCCAACGCCTGTTCAAAATCAATTTGTTCGCGGCTTGGGTATTGACTCAGGCCAGCTGGTTTGCGGTAAATAGGGTATTTGTATTCTGCATCAGGGGTGGAGCGTACTTTAAACACTGGTACGTAATAGCCGGTAAATTGCACATTACCTTTGCCATCTTCGCCGGAGAGCTGGTGCAGTGTGAAGCCTTGACCTGCTTCAGCAGAAGGTTGTTCTGCCCAGCGTTGTAAAGCGTGAATAGTCTGTTGTAGCTGGTTTTTGTTTAGGGTGAGACCAGGTAATAAATATTGCTGTGGCACTGACTTTTTGTTCAGGTATTTTAATTGCTGTTCAAGACCTGTTAAAAATTCAGCTGTCAGCCACTGGCTTTTTAGAACTGCGCCTTGTTGCATCTGATAAGTACCGGTAAAGGTTTTTGCTTTGTGGTCCAATCCGTTGTTGGCAAACTGATTCGACTGATGAATACCAGAGGTTTGGCTACAGGCCGTTAAACATAAGCAGGCTATACCAAGCCATAAAAGCTGTTGTCTCATAGGCTAAGAAAATTCAAAAATAGTGAAGTGTGGCGGCACTCTATGTCACTGAAGTCAGGCTGACAACTACCAGACTGATTTTTTTCAGGTTGAGCGGTTTTAAAACAACTATTTGATAAAAATACTAATACTTGTATTATCGGACAACAGCTTCTGATCAGGTGGGGCAGACAACAGAATGGAACTATGGAAAGTATATAAGATGATGCTGCTGGCAGTATGGACTTGTACTGCCGCGGCACAGGCCCAGTCTAAACCTGTGGAACTGAAGTTTGTGCTGTACTACCCTCAGGTCCCACCTTATATGTACCAGGATGAAAATACGCAAAAAATAGTTGGATTGGTGCCTGAGATACTGCAGGATTTTTTTCAACAGCAAAACATTGGCGTGCAGTATGTCGCCGACAATAGAACCCGGGCCGAGCATCGGCTTTATCAAGGAGAGGTCGACGCTATTTTACTGGCGAAAGAGTGGACACAACACCCCGATAAGCTTCTATTTTCTGAACCTTTGCTTGAACACAGAGATTATTTATTTGCTCGTCAACCCATGGACGAGCAAGCTAAACTGCAAGATCTAATCAAAGGTAAAGCAGTATGCACCCGGCAGTATTATATCTATCAGGCGTTGGAGCCTTATTTCAGCAGCAATGAGACGGCACGGGTTGATGCGTCCAGTGAGCTTGCACAGTTAAAAATGTTACTCAATGGCCGTTGTGATTTTGCCTTTATCAATGAGCATGTCGCGGATTGGTTACTACACCATCACTTTCCTGATGAGTTATTGTACCGCTCAGCACAAGGTTTTAACCCCGTGGCGTTAACAGTGGCCTTTCATCCGCGTTGGAAACCTCAATTGGCAGATTTTAATCACTATTTGCACGAACAGCAGCAGCAGGGAACCATAGCGCAGTGGCTGAAGTTTTATGTGGCCAAGCCCAGACTGCAGCACTGACAAGTACACTGCTGTGCGTTGAACTTGCCAGTTGAAATGCGACCAAGTCTGCTTTAGATCAATTCCAGTTCGTCCAATTTCGTCCATACTCCGTAGGCTATCTATCAGAGGGCAGAACACTCTGATATCAAGACAACAAAAACGGAGTAACAAGATGGGAAATTTAGACAGACGTAATTTTTTAAAACTATCGGCGTCGACCTTAGTGGGTATCACTTTAGGTGGCACTGCACTGCATGCCTTGGCACAAGAGCAGGTAAAAGCCGATGATCCTATGGCTGTGGCGATGAAATACGTAAATAAATCCACTGTGGCAGGTTCGAATTGTGCCAACTGCATGCAGGTGCAGGGCAATGAGGGTGACGCTTTACGAGGTTGTAATATCTTCCCTGGCAAATTGGTCAGTGCTGAAGGTTGGTGTGCAGCCTGGGCGAAAAAAGCTTAAGTTCAGCCTGAATCAGACATACATGTGTATAGAAGAAGCCGGTGTAGTGAAACACTGGCTTTTTGTTACCTCCAAGCCAGTGCTCAGGTTAAAATCGATAGCCAACAGATAGGCGCAGCATACGAGGTTCTAACGGATGAAAGTGTAAGTCGTCCTGCTCCATTGCTTCGTCTGGTAAACGTGATGGGTAAAAATACACCCTATCCGCGATTTTCCTGTTGGTCAGATTAAATAGCTCAGCACCAAATTGCCACTGTTGCCACTGGGCGCTTGCTGCTGATTGAAGCTGTCGAGGGTTTGATGACCGAAATGCCGTAAACGCAGATTGGCATGTAAGCTTTTATCAGCTTACAAGGACACAGAGCTTTGGATGCACTCTGGTGAAACTTTTTTGTTGCCGCTAAGATAGCCGCCAACCGAAATAACAAGGCATTTGTATGGCATCCTGGATAACAGCTTTATTAGATTCTGCGCTGGGCCGCTGGTGCGGTGTGCCACAGGCTACTGTGTTGCAGCGGCCTCAAGGCGAAGCGCAGTGTTTTCGTGGTTCTGTGCTGCTATGTGGAAAAAGCTCTGAACACTCTGTGTTGTTACGCCAACATCTGAGCGCTCTGCCGGATGTGAGTTTTGACGAGAATTCAAATCAGCCATTACAGGCCATTATTTTTGATGGCACAGAGTTGCAAAGCAGCACAGAACTAGATTTACTTTGGCAGCAACTGCACGCTGTGTTGCCTCGATTAGCCAAGAATGGTCGTTTGATCGTGCTTGCGCGGTCAGTGCTGCATGCCGCAGATGCCGACGCAGCCGCAGCTGCCGGGGCTTTATCAGGCTTTACCCGCTCCATTGCAAAAGAACTTGGCCGTTTTGGCAGTACTGCAAATTTATTCGCAGTCGATCAGGGCGTGCAGCAAAGTCTGTTGCCTGTAGCTGAGTTTTTCCTGTCCAAAGCTTCGGCTTATGTCACAGGGCAAGTTCTGGCTGTGCGTGCAGTGGATGTCACAGCATTAAGTTCATGGCAACAACCACTTCAGGGGAAAACCGCTTTAGTAACAGGGGCTGCCCGTGGTATTGGTGCGGCTATTGCCAAAAGGCTAACAGAGCAGGGCGCAAAGGTGATAGGGCTGGATATTCCACAGTCTGAACAAGCGCTGGTTGCCTTAATGCGGCAGTTGCAAGGCGAACCTCTATTGCTGGATATCAGTCAGACGAATAGCGCGGAAACCATCAGTGACTGGCTCAGTCAGCAAGGAATAACACTGGATATTCTGGTGCACAATGCAGGTATAACCCGCGATAAGCTATTTCACCGTATGACGGAAACTCAGTGGACACAAACTCTGGATATCAACCTACGTGCTGTGCAGCGGATCAACGCCTTGGTGTTGCAGCGTCAGCAAATAAAGCAGAATGGTCGGGTGGTTCTATTATCCTCGATGAATGGGTTAGCCGGACAAAAAGGTCAGGCCAACTACGCCAGTTCAAAAGCAGCTTTGGTGGGCTATTGCCAGTTTATGGCCACACAAGAACAGC
>Ga0181595_10005805_pt1 | contig 10818 bp, 5 predicted proteins | sample 041ome_7_FD_145604 | JGI IMG/M metagenome (GOLD analysis project Ga0181595, IMG submission 145604) | Coastal salt marsh microbial communities from the Groves Creek Marsh, Skidaway Island, Georgia - 041401AS metaG (spades assembly) | ecosystem: Environmental > Aquatic > Marine > Intertidal zone >...
AACGGAGTGATTCTTTCTCTCTCGCAAACGTACTACTACTACTAAGAACACACACGCGAGAGAGAAAGAATCACTCCGTTAGTGCGACAAACACCTTTCCTCCTCAAAAGCTCTCTTTTTTACCTTTCCAAGAACAAAAGCACTGTTTATGCCCTTTTCTCGAAGAAACGAGACAAAACTCGTAGTAAACGAGCGCTTTTTTTGTCAAGTGTTGTTCTTTTCGTCCAATTTTGCGGATTCCAAGAGAAGAGGGAAAAAAATAAAAATTGGCGTTACTAAAAAAAAGCGAGATCTCATCATTCATCCGGACGAAAGAAGGATGATGTCCTCCGAATACTCGACGGAAGAGGAACAAAACGAGAGACGAGGAAAGGTTCTAGAGAGTGAGCCTTTACCGTTGTGGCGTTTGTTCAGGGAGGCGTCGCTGAGTGGCGGCGCGTGTCGCGATATCGTGGAGAAGCACGTGATGTGTAAACTGAACGGGACCGATCTCAAATTCTTGTACGGGGTGAATACGGAGACGAGAAAGTTGATTAAGAGATCCTCTCGCAAGGGGGAGTTGAAAAAGAAGTTTAAAGTGAGCGAGATGTCATCGATATCGACTTTGGAGTTTGTGTGGGAGAATAAATCGTTGTGGCCGAGTTGGTGGAGCGAAACACGGTTCTGCTTGGAAGTTGCTGAAACGAATAAACTCGAGTTGCTCAAGTGGGCGCGAGAGGAGAAAGAGTGTGATTGGGATGAATGGACGATTAGAGCGGCCGCAGAACAAGGTAATCTGGAAATGGTAAAGTATTGCATTGTAAATAAGTGTCCTATCAGTATGTTGGAGTGTGCAGATGCTGCCGAAAGCGGTCATCTCGAGATACTCAAATACTTACACGAAGATGCCAAAGCGCCTTGGGATGAGTATACTGCCATTTGGGCGGCTGCAAAAGGTCATCTCCACATACTCGAATATCTTGTTGAGCGTAAGTTTGATAAATATGGCGTGTGTGCGTGTGCGTTTGCAGCCGAGATCGGCCACTTCGACTGTTTGAAGTACTTACACGAAACCGCCAAAGCGCCGTGGGACTCTGCGTCCGTACAAGGCGCGCACTGGAACAACCACACCGAGTGTTTACAATACCTCCTCGACAACAACTGTCCTCTCCCACCCGGTTGGCGATACGAACATGGAGCGTTACACACCTCATAAAAACACACACAAAACGCAGGGAAGCCAAGGGAGCGAAAGAATTCTGAGAGAATGAGAATGAGAGAGAGACATAAAGCGCACACGACGCGCATAATCAAGAGTAGTATTTTAAAGAGACAAGACTGCCACAAAACCTCAAAATTTGTACCATCATCATGCGCAGCAAAAGAGGAGGAGAATAACACGCAATACAACAACCTTTTATTAACAGTATTGGAGTTATATACGTACTATTCTGATACTCATGCCCTCTTCTTCTCCGTTCAAGGGCAGACGAGGAGGAGGGACTTCTTCTTCTTCGCGTTTTGGATTCTTCTTCTTTGGAGGCGATGATGATGATGATGAGGCGGAAAAATCAGCCGACGATAAAGAGTGGAAAGGAGGCCATACGAAGAAAAAGAAACGACGCAAAATGCGCGTATTCGTCTGCGCTTTATTCTTCGTGGCTGTGTTTCTTCCTCAAATCGTACGAGCGTTTGAGCTCGTGGTTTTTGGGAACGATTTCGACGCTTTGAAGAGGTTGCAAAAGCATCAACACCATGGTTTGAGCAATCGAGACGAAGCGATGGGAACGAGTTTAGGTAGTGAGAGCGCCGAGGAAGAAGAAGATGAAGGAGGAGGAGGAGAGGTCAGAGATGATGATGTTTTGGTACCGCACGAAAAAGACGCGAAGCTTCCCGTCGTCGCCGTCGAAGAAGAAGGAAGAGAGGAGGAGGAGGACGAAAACGAGAACGGCGACGATGGAGGTAACGATGAGGAAGGGAATAGTCGTAGTAATGGAGGAGGTGATGAGGAAAACGAAGAGGAGAGTGAAAGCACGAAGCGCGCGCGCGCGAAATTATTGAACGATCCATTATTGGAAGTGTTTGCAAAGATTTCGCCCGAAGTCGTTGCAAATTTGAGCGCGATAGGCGACGACGACGACGATGCAAAAGACACGATTTCGCCCTCGGTGATCGACCAGATTTTCAAAGCCGCGTTTGTGGGGAGCGACAGCGGCGACGCGGTTTTGACCGGGCAAACTTCCAGCGGAAAGAACTACCTCGAGAAGAGCGACGCCGACGACGAAGAGAAGAAGAAGATATTGAAACGGTTGTTGCCAAAGTTGTTGTCCGAAGAAATCGCGCTCGCTAAGAAACAACTCTCCGAAGACGAAGCCTTGGCGAATCTCGTCTTCCCGAAGAAACCGGAAGTCGTGGACGGCATTCGCGACGCCGGAGGATTACGGTCGGATGAAATCTCCGACGCCGAAGCGCGAGTAATGATTGAAAGACGGTTTGCCAACGCCTACACGAATTCGCAATCGGAAGGTTTAGCGAATGATGTAGACGCTACCGCGGATGCCGAGGCGAAGATGCAACAACTCGACGCTGAAAATCTGTTGGAAAGCGAGAAAGCGCCCTGGGACGCGAGCGAAGAGTACGCGCAACAAAACATCAGGAAAGAAGGGCGAGATAACACCGAATACGAATTCGTTGGCGGCGAATGGATCGCGGTGGAGATTAAAGATTCCAAAATTCGGTCCGAAGAAGAAAAGAAAGTCGTGCAATACGAACGCGCTGAAAAGCAAGAGGCGAAAGAGGATAGGAAAGAGTGGTTGATTTCGAAATTAGAAAACGCCGGTTTGTCGCGAGCGACGGCGATGGCGATTGCGGACGGTAGAATGTCGGACGTCATGAAAGGCGGGAAAATGTCCGTGGATGAGCTCGTTCAACGTGAAAAGCGTTTACGCGCGGAAAGATTAGCCGAAATCGCGGACATTGAAGGCGTTGCCGATCAAGACATGATTGACGACGGCGAGGAAGATCCGAACAAAGAAATGACGTGGTTCGATCGACCGTCGATTAAAGCCAAGTTATCGCACAAAAGGTTCGTGCAGTGTAAGAAAGAGCAGGAAGAGGAAATGCCGAGCACGGAAGGTATACCGATGCCAACTTTACCGGTGAAAGATTACATGTGGAAACCGAACTCGAATCCGATTCCAGGGACGGAGGAATTTGACGCCGGGCCGATCGCGTTGGAAGCGGCGGTTTCGTCGAACATGCGAGCGCATAAAAAATCGGCGAGACAACGCGCGCCGGTGAAAAAAGGCGAGTGGGGAACGTGTGCAGTCGTCGGTAACAGCGGGTTGTTGCGTCTTTCTGAATACGGAAAGGCAATCGATTCACACGACGTCGTCGTTCGATTGAACCAAGCGCCGCAAAGAGGGTATTCGCGCCGAGTTGGTTTGAAAGTCACGCACCGCGTTTTGAATCGATTGTGGACGAGAAACTACTATTCTGGCGCCTCTAAAATACGGAACAAAGCGGTCGAACAACATCCACTAGAACAAGGGTTAACTTTGTTGATATCCCGAGCTACTTTGAAAGAGTACGGCAATTTAGCCTCGCAACTCTTCGAGACGAGGAAAGATATCTTAGCCGTTCGAATCTCCTCGAGAGCGACGTCGATGGCGGCACCGATATTAGAGCACTACCGAGAACGATTGTGTCGAAGCGGGTTTGGGCCGTATAAAGGTTTGAATGTCCCTTCCTCCGGATGGGTTTGCGCGAACATGCTCACTTCGTTGTGTTCAAAAGTTACCGTCTACGGTTTCGGCGTCGAAGGTTTAGCAAAGTCTTCTCGAGGTATCGGCATCGGCGTCAACGAAACCGCGAAGGATGAAAAACATGCCGAACTAAATTACCATTACTTCCACGGTTTAGGCGCTCGAAAAGAAGGCAACGACGTTCACTGCTTCGATAACGAAGAACGAACGTTCGAGGCATTGTCGCAACCGCCGGCGAGTTTGTGGGAATTCTGCAAGTACAAAGACGACGGCGGAGATAGAAACTGGAATTGCGGGTGTCAACACGCAAACATAGAAAAATGCAGACTGGACAAATTAGAAGGCGATTACGCCGGGTTAGAAGACAGCACGGATTGTACGCCCGGGGAGGATTGTCCCGAAGACGAGGTGAAGATGAAAGCGGCTTTGGTTTTGAAAGAAGCCGCGAGGGAAGCAGAAAGGGACAGTCGACGCGGGAGTAGTGGACATAGCAGTAGCAGTTCGAGTAGTAGTTCGACCCGAAGTCGTCGCGTCGGACCGTTGTGGTAATACGTATCTATTCTTCTATGACTTTTTGAGTGGAACTAATTTTACTGCGTGTTAAATTCTTACTATTACTATTACTATCTATTAAAATTTGACAAGTTTGCGATTTGTTCTTGTTCTCGCACGCCGACGACCTTATCTAAATGCATGCTCAGTTTCGCTCTTCTCGTGCGCGTTTTACCGGGAGTATCCAGAGCGGTTGGTTGAAACCTCGCTTTGGCAATTTTAGAGGCGAACCCGACGTACGTCGCTAACGAAACACTGTTCGAAGATGCTAGTTTCGGGTTCAACAGAGTCGCGTGTTCGCGTTGGCGGAAGAGAATATCGTTTTCGTCCGACGTCGCCTTTTTCTCTCCTTCTTTTCGAGCGCGCTCGGTGAAGTCTATCGCTGCGGCATCCGTGAAGCCCCCTTCGCATAAAACAGTACCAACGACGTTTTCTTTGAATCGTTGTAAACCAACGTCGATGCATTGCGACGATACTCGTTTTCTCTCGTCCCCAAACTGCTTTCGAGGCTCGCCACCGGTCAAGAGGAAATCTTCGTCGATGAATTGCGTTTCCTTCGTGTCGCTATTGAAGGTATCGCAGTAATCGATATATCGAGCGAGCACTCCGGGTTTACCGACAACGGCACTCCGTTCGCACCAAACGGTTTTGGACGCATTAAAGCGTCAAAATTAGTTTGAATGCTCGAAAGGTTTGATACTGAGTTCATTCTTTGGACGTGAGTTTCCCAGAATTCGGCTGATTCTACAGAAGCCTCGGCAACTTCAGGCGCAGACGTCAACGGCGACGGCGGGATGTCAAGATTCTGCTGCGAAAAATGTGGCGACGTGCCTTCTTTCACACCTCTTCCTTCTCCGTCGTTGTTGTCCTCATTCTCTACAATCACCATCGCACCTTTTTCTCTTTGCTCGTTTTTCACCGGCGTACACTTTACGCTGTCAACTTTTCGTTCTTCTTGCTTTTCTTCTTCCTTCTCTTTTTCCATCGCCGATGGATCTTCACTGTTCTTCTCTTCTCCTCCTTCTTCTTCCAAGTCTTTCCACGCGGTAATGTCAGGATCCACTTGCGATTCTTTCAAACCGAGCGCTTGAAGCTTCTTCTTCCGGCGCTCTGCTTTCGCCTTCTCGCGCTTTTCGTTCTCTTTCAACGAGTATTCCAAGAATCGAGCGTCGCACTTTTCCGCGTATTTCGCCACGAATGCATTTTCCTTCGCTTCGTAGTCTTTCGAAATCTTCTCAGTGAACGCAACAGCCGCAACGGGCAAAGCACCGTTTGAATACGCATCGTTCAAGAGCGGCAAAGCGACGTCAAAGAGAAAATCGTCCGTCGTTTCGTCATCCCCCGCCGCGAACAAATCTTTTTCTTTGAAGGCGATACTTTTCCCGCAACCGGGAGGAGCTGCGCTCATAACTTCGCAATCGTTCAGCGCGCCGCGAATGTCACCTTTCCTTAATTTCGCAATCTTCAAACAGTGCGACATGGACAGCGATCCTTTCGATGTCGACAGAGGATAAAGATCATCTTTTTCTTTTTCTTTTTCTTCTGAAGGAGAAGAAGCTTTCGCCTTTGCCAAACAACACAAGCGCAAATATTTCGCCAACTCTTCCACGGTAGGTTTCTCGAATCCAACTCTCGTCGTCGACGTGCCTAAAGACGTCAACTGACGAAGCTGTCCATCGTCACCGTCCAGCATCTCTTCGCTTTTACAAACGACAACGATCGGCCGCTTCGCGGCTTCGAGTAAAGTTGCGATTGCCGGGATCAACCCGCGATCGACGTCTTTCGCCTCCTCGTCTTCGTTGCTGAAGAGGCAATCGATGTCTTCGAATACGACTACGGTGTTGTTGGCGCTGATGGCACCCTTTTGTTGTTGTTGTTGTTGTTGTTGTTCCTGGTGCTTTTCTTGTTCCGCGGCTTCCTTCTTCTTCTTCTCGATACTATCATCCACGCCGCCATTCGTTGCTTCTTTCATCTTTACGAACCCGAAAAGCGTTTTGTTACCGACGGCTTTCTGCGCCTTCTTTCCGTTTGCTGTTTTCTTCTTTTTCTTCGGTTCCTCGGACGTCATCGTCGTAGTCTTCGCATCAACGTTGATATCCGTTGGTATCGTCGCTTCTTCCGTCTCCTTCTTCTTTCTCTTGTTTAACAAATTCTTCGATTGTAAAGACTCTCCGAATCGTTCTAAAATATCTCTCCCCGTTCTATTTTGCCCTGCGTTGACTTCTAAAATACTAAATCCCAATTCGCTCGCTACGGCACGTATCGTAGCCGTTTTCCCACTTCCCGAGTCACCGAAAACGATTAACCCGTTCGCGATGTTCGCACCGGAACCGTCGCCGAAACCGTCGTTCTTTTCTCCTTCTTCGTCGTATTCTTCGTCGCTGAGTTCCATGCCCATTTCGCGTTCCCACTTGGCGTCGGAATCTTCTGAGTCCGAGTGATTATTATTCTTGTGTTGTCTTCGCGCGTTTCTAAACGTGTGTTTGCTCGCGTTCTTGTTGCTTTCAATCCTCGCTTTCCAGTTGGTTAGCCAGTTGCGACATAGATCTGCCGGTTGCGAGTTTTGCGATCCGAGCGCTTCCGAGGCGCGCGTTGGTTTGCAAATTTCCACCCAAGGAGTCCCTTTACTCGCCGCGCGAAATTGCGACTCGAGTCGGTTTATGATTGCTCGCGAGTACTCATCGATTGGTTCTGTTTCTTCTTCTTCTTCTTCTTCTTCTTCTTCCGTTTCTATGCTCATTTCTTCGTCTTTTTTCTCATCGTCGCTTTTGATTTCGTATCGCCACTGAAAAGATGCCCCAGTCGATGCCGACGACGACTTTAACAGAGAACGTCGTCTCTCCGCCGCAGACGCCACCGCGTTTTCAAAAGCAATCCCATATCCTTTCATTACATCCTCTGCATCTGCTCCCACCACTGTCCGAATCGGACAGTTCACGTGAATCGGCGGTAAATGCTTCACCGCTTCCTCGTACGGCGTTTTACGAGACGCGCCCGGAACATCCGTCGCCGTCGCGGTACTCTTCGCCTGCGGTTTCCTCTTTTGGAAAAAACTGTGCACTTTCTGAGGAGGCTGCTCTTCCGTTTTCGTCTTCTCCTTTTCGTCGTCGTTGTCCTTCTCTTGCGTCAAATCGACAATCGACGACTCTTCTTCTTCTTGTTTTGTGCAACAGAATTTTTGAATATCTTTGTTCAAATTCGTCGTCGTTTTTGCGTCTGTCTGCTCTCCTCCTTTGGTCAAGTCAATGGTCGCTTCCGCGACTCTCTTCGCGTCGTTGATATTCTCAACGTTATTATTATTGTACGCGTTCGTTTCCTCCTTCTTCTTTTCTTTCGTCGTAAACATCGGATGCATCGTCGTCGTCTTGGGAGGACGTTTTTCTTCTTCTTTTTCCATCATCTCTCGCGCTCTTTCACAACGCAAAACTGCTCTCGTCGTGAAAAGAACAACGCAACGACGATCAGAGAGACCTAAAGGGTTACCTGTCGCGCTGTTTTGCGCCTCTCTTTTCTCTCTCAATAATATCCCATCGCGTAAAGTGTTCTTCTTTAAAGGCGAAGAGAAATTTTAATCTTGCGCAGAAGACAAAAATGAAGGAAATTTTCTCCCTCAAAGAAGAAGAAAAAAAGCTTTGAATGTGACATGCGAGATCATAAAAAAAAGAACCACGTGCGGGTTGTTTGTTTCCGAGAGCGAAAGGAAGAGAGAGATAAAAAAGAGAGCGGAGCGATGTCGAGTGGGGTGACGACGCGAGCGCAGAAAAGACGGATTGGTCAGAGAGATGTGTGGGATTTGATTGTGAATAACGACGATATTTGTTTTAAACACATTCTTCCGAGATTGAATTCGAATGATGTGAAATTCTTGTACGAGGTGAATAGTGAAACGAGAAAGTTGATTAAGAGGTCATCTCGTGCGGGTGATTTGAAAAAGTGGTTTAGAATGAACGAGATGTCGTCGATATCGACTTTGGAAGTAGCGTGGGAGCATTATCCGTGGGGCACGTATGACTACGATGTGGAAGAAAAGATGGACGAAACATATTTCTGCTATCGAGTTGCTTACACGAATAAACTCGAGTTGCTCAAGTGGATACGAGAGGAGAAACAGTGTGATTGGGATGAAAAGACGATTAGAGCGGCCACAAGACAAGGTAATCTGGAAATGATAAAGTATTGCGTTGCAAATGAGTGTCCTATCAGTACGTGGGCGTGTGCACATGCTGCCGAAAGCGGTCATCTCGAGATACTCAAATACTTACGCGAAGAAGTCAAAGCGCCTTGGGGTTGGATGACTGCCGCTAACGCGGCTGAAAATGGTCATCTTCATATACTCGAATATCTTGTTGAGCGTAAGTATCGTAAATATGGCGTGTATGCGTGTGAAAATGCAGCCGCATACGGCCACTTGGACTGTTTGAAGTACTTGCACGAAACCGCCAAAGCGCCTTGGGACTATTTGGCCGTACGAGGAGCGCACTACTACAAACACTCCGACTGTGTACAATACCTCCTCGACAACAACTGTCCTCTCCCACCCGGTTGGCGATACGAAGATGGAACGTTACGCACGTGATAAACACGTGCACGGATACACAAAGAGAGAGAGAGAGAGAGAGAGAGAGAGACAAATTAATATACAATACGTTACGCGTTACACTTCAATCACACAACGTGTGTTTCTCTTAACCAGCTTGATGCAAAAAAAAATCATTTCCAATCGGAGATTTCCGCACAAAACAACGAACCTCTTCGCGCGGACGGCGCAAGAACTCAACACGCTTTAAACGAAGACAATGACTGAACAACAGAAGTACGGGAAGGACATATTCAACGGGAAGGGAGAGAATTGGTACCACGAGTTAATCGAGGACGGTTTAGCTTTATCCTACAGAGTGGACGAAGTGTACCACCGGGGAAAAAGCGAGTTTCAAGAGATTGAGGTGGTGCAGACGCACGCGTTCGGGAAGTTATTAATCACGGACGGGTTGATGCAATCCTCGGAGTGCGACGAGGTGGTGTATCACGAAGCGTTGGTACACCCGGCGATGACTTTACACGAAAACCCGAAGCGAGTGTTCATCGCCGGCGGCGGCGAAGGAGCGACTCTGAGAGAAGTGTTAAGGCACCCGATGGTGGAAGAGTGCGTGATGGTGGACATCGACGGCGTTTTGGTCGAGCAGTGCAGAGAACACTGCCCGTTTTATAACGCGAACGCGTACGATGATCCGAGAGCGAAGCTGGTCATTGGTGACGCGAAGAAAGGTTTAGAGGATTACCCGGAAGGATCGTTCGACGTGATCATCATGGATTTATCCGACCCGTTGGACGGCGGTCCGTGTTATCAACTCTACACCACGTCGTTTTACGAAACCGCGAAATCGAAATTGAAACCGAACGGTATTTTAGTCACGCAAAGCGGGTGCGCGTCCGTGCGAGACGCGCAGTTCGTGTGGTCTCCAATTCACAACACGTTGAAACAGGTTTTCGACAACGTCAGCGGATACACCATGTGCGTCCCGTCCTTCACCTCCGAGTGGGGGTTTAACGTCGCGAGCACGGACCCGGCAAAACCAGATTTACGCGAAAAAGGCATGAACGAAGTCGACGCGAGATTAAAAGCGCGCAAATTGGATTCTGTTTTACAATTTTACGACTCTATTTCGCACGCTCGCATGTTTAGCCCGCCGAAGCAGTTGCGAAAGATGATCGAAAACGAGACGAGAGTGATGACGGTTGAAAACCCTCTCTTCATGTGCACCACAGACACTCACACAGGGTTGTTCGAGAAGAAATAGTACGACCAGTGGACGATGGTTAAGTAATAGTATCCGTATGTATCTTTTCTTTAATATCACCAGATTATAGATACCAACTTCCGTTAATACTAAGACGCTTCGATAGACTCAAAATCGAACCTTTTTTCCTTCTCTTGGTCTTTCAAAGAGCGCCGACACATAAATTTTCTTCACTCTTTCTCTCTGTCGGTAACGCACGTACTTCCTTCGGTAAAAAACCCCGACAGAAGATAATAACTACTACTAATACTATTGCTCTTAATACTAATAATGTACAACGGCATCGGATTAACCACCGCGCGCGGTTCCGGGACGTCCGGTTACGTCCAATCGAACAAATTCCACCGAGAGCGCAGTCGTTTGCACAGAGACGATTTTCATTCTCAAGATCTGAAAACAATACACGATCGCGAGAAGAAACGAGGCGGAGACGACGTCTCGAAACGAGAAGGGAACAGAGGAATTTTAGAACACAACGAGAAACGGAAAATCGAAGTCTCTTTGGTCGCGTTTCGAGACAAGTTGGAAGAGGATTTGGGTGAAGGAAAAGAGGAGGACATCGAAAGGAAAGTGAACGAAGAAAGAACGCGGCTGACGAAGAAGATGAAAGAGGACCAAGAACGACAATCACAGAGAGAAGAAGAAGAAGAAAACAACAGAAGAGGGTTTAAGCGGAAAAACTTTAACAGAGGAGGAAAAGAAGAAGAAACGCACGAAGTCGCCGA
>Ga0181595_10005806_pt1 | contig 10818 bp, 10 predicted proteins | sample 041ome_7_FD_145604 | JGI IMG/M metagenome (GOLD analysis project Ga0181595, IMG submission 145604) | Coastal salt marsh microbial communities from the Groves Creek Marsh, Skidaway Island, Georgia - 041401AS metaG (spades assembly) | ecosystem: Environmental > Aquatic > Marine > Intertidal zone...
ATAAATGCATACGGCTAATAATCCAGGTACCTTCCCAATTCCAAGTAACATCACTACAGGTATAAGATACACAAAACTCGGTATTGTCTGCATAATATCAAGAATAGGGGTTACCACAGTCTGGGTTCTGTTAGAGCGAGCCATCAATATTCCGATTGGTATGCCAACGCTAATACAAACAATAGTAGCAACCGAAATGATTGCTAATGTTGCCATTGTATCTTCCCACATATCGAGATAACCAATCAACAAAAACGCTAAAAGAGCACCAATTGTAAGCTTTATGCTTTTGGAGCCAAAATATACTAACGACGAAATAACAGCCATTATGATTGGCCACGGTGTATTTAAAAATAATTTTTCTAACCAAACGAGGAAATAAAGCAGCGGATCAAAAAAGTTTTCAATAGCTTCTCCATAGTTCCGAGTGAAATCTCTAAAACTCTCATCGATAGCTTTCTTGAAGTCTCTTAAGTCGGTTCTGCCCATTTTGGGAAATTCCGTTAAAATACTCAATTTACCCTCCTCAAAAGAAATGGGCCGAAAACTCGGCCCATTTTTATTACATCAAAGTTTTTAAAGTGCTCTTTTAACTAAATTAGCACCTTGCACGGTCACCCAATTTGTCCAAACATCGGGGTGTCTTGATAAAAATTCATAAGCCGCATCTTCACCACTAGCTTGATTTTCATTCATCCAGACAAGCATAGACATCATTACGTCAGAAGGAAATTTTCTCTTTTCAATGTAGGCTTTTCCAACGCTCGGTCCGTTTTCAATGAAGTTTGATGCCACTACTGACGTTACTTCTGACACAACCCAGCCTGAAGGTTGAGGGTCTTGACATTCTGGATCCATCAGACAGTTATCCCAGTTATCATTTCCTGCAAAAGGTCCCATATCTAAAAGAGACAAGCCACCTTGAGCCGCTAGCACTGTTGGACCCCAATAATATCCAAACCAAGGCTCATCGCGTGTGATAGCTTTTTCAATGGAACCGTTTAACCCTGCTGAAGAACCAGAGTCAATTAACATCCATCCTTTTGCTTCCATATCGAAAGCTTTAAATAATTGATTTGTAGCAATTTGACATCCCCAACCTGATGGGCAGGTTACTATGCCGCCCTTTGAAGAATCTTCCGGATGAGGAAAAAGGTCAGGTCGCTCTAAAACGTCGGCTAAGGTTGTTAACCCATTTTCCTGCATAACTTTAGTACTTATCATCCATCCTTCACCAGCGCCAGTTATTGGTGCGCCATTCAACATGAATAGACGACCTTCTTCTTCAGCTTTCGCTAGTGGTGTTTGAACTGCGTTCGCCCAAAGTTCAGGAGCAATATCCGGCATCCCTTTTGTATCCATTGAAGCGAATGTGGTCATAGTAGCGCCCGGAACAAGTTCAACTGAGCAACCGTAACCTTCTTCTAAAATAATTTTATCAATGTTGGCTATAAGCTCCGCTGAAGCCCAATCCATCTCTGCTATAGTAATGTCACCACAAGTATCATGGCCGCCCGCAAGTGCTGAGCCAGCAATAAACATGCTCGCAATCGACACAAAAGCGCCCGTTAAAATTTTATACATTTGTTCCTCCTAGAACTTTTACAGTTAATATATTAAACTTAACAAGATAGCCAATTGCTTGGCAACAGTGTAAGTTGTTTTTTCTTTAGAAAGAGCAAAAAACCTCGGAATACCTTTAAAATATTGTGATTTTCAAAAAGAAAACTAAAAAAAACCTAATATATCAGCTAATTCTTTTACCGTTTGTAAAATTCACGTCAAATTACAAATGAATTTAGATAACAAAAAATGATATTTTTGATTTATCGGAATACTTTAGGTCTAATGGTTTAAGATCTGACTCAAAAATAACTTTGTTCTTTCTGACTTAGGATTGTTAAAGAAGTTTTCGGGGTCGTTCTGCTCTACAATTTGACCCTCATCCATAAATATCACACGGTCTGCAACTTTATTTGCAAATCCCATTTCGTGGGTAACCACAAGCATTGTCATGCCAGACTCAGCTAATTCAATCATAGTCTCTAGCACTTCTTTTATCATTTCAGGATCAAGTGCAGATGTTGGCTCATCAAATAGCATCACCCTTGGCTGCATACATAAGGCCCGCGCTATTGCTACACGCTGCTGCTGACCGCCTGATAATTGGCCTGGATATTTATGCGCTTGGTCAGGAATTCTAACCTTAGTTAATAATTCCATCCCTAACTCATCTGCTTCGACTTTAGATTTTTTACGAACCCAAATAGGCGCTAGTGTGCAATTTTCTAATACAGTTAAATGCGGAAACAAATTGAAATGCTGAAAAACCATTCCAACATCGCTTCTAATCTCATTTATTTGTTTCACATCGTCTGTTAATTCTGTTCCATCAACAATGATGCTGCCTTCTTGATGCACTTCTAATCTATTGATACATCTAATGAGCGTAGATTTGCCAGAGCCAGATGGGCCACATATCACAATTTTCTCAGTCTTATTAACATTAAGATCAATATCTTTAAGAACATGAAACTTACCAAACCATTTATTGAGTTTGTTAATAGTGATAATAGGTGAGGTTTCAGTCATTATTGGTAACTTAGACGCAGCTCTACTCTTCATTCAACTCTCCTATCAGTATCAAGTTTTCGTTCCAATTTTTGGCTATAGCTGGACATTCCATAACAGAAAATCCAAAACACAAAGCCAGCAAATAAATATCCTTCTATATCATAGCCATTCCAATCAAGTGACCGAGAAGAGTTTTGAGCCATTTTTAGAAGGTCTAGTAATCCAATAATAGACACCAATGAGGTGTCTTTGAAAAGAGCGATAAACGTATTCACAATAGATGGAATTGAAATTTTAAGTGCCTGAGGTAATATTATTAGAATTGTCCGACGCCAATATCCCATCCCAAGTGCCATAGATGCTTCGTTTTGCCCTTTATCTATGGCTTGTAATCCGCCACGAACAGCTTCGGCAGTATAGGCAGATTGAAACAAGGTTATTCCAATCATAGCTCTTACGACTTTATCAAAATCAACGCCTGACGGAAAAAACAATGGAAGCATGACGGATGCCATAAATAATATCGTAATAAGAGGTGTGCCTCTCCAAAACTCGATATAGGTAACACTCATCATCTTTACGATGGGCATTTCAGAGCGCCTTCCAAGTGCCAGCAATATACCAAGAGGCAGAGCCACGATAATACCAACGAAAGAAAGTGCAAATGTTAATAAAAGTCCGCCCCATTGACCTGTATCAGAGACTGGAATGCCAAACACGCCGCCATAAACAATACAAATAAATAATACAGGATAGAGCATGAGCAGAGCGAGAAGGAGCCATTTTTTGTACGGTGTTTTATCAATAACTAACGGAACAATGAGCATCCCAAAAACAGAAAACGCAACAATTGGGCGCCATATTTGCTCAGGGTTAGATGCAAAATACAACCCGAATAATAATTGCTCTAATCTCACCTTAATAAAGGTCCAGCACGCTCCACTTTTATTTGCATCACAAACAGAACGGTCTGTTCCCGATATATTCGCATTTATAATCGCCCATTCAATAAAGGGCGGAATATAAAGATAAAATAAGTATACAAATATAAGAGTTGTTAGCGTATTTGTAGTTGAGCTAAATAAGTTATCTCGGATCCACGCAATCCAACCAATGGTGTTTTCCGGGGGGTCTCTGTCAGGTAATTTTTTGAATTTTAATGTACTATCAGCCATTATTTACCGCTCTGTTATCTGTACACGTTTGTTATAAATATTCAATATGAAGGACGTAAACAGGCTACAGCATTCATAGAATACAATTGTCATAGCGATGATTATCAATGCCTGACCTGTCTGATTAAGCGAAATATTAGCCCAAACAGCAACAACCTCTTCAAATCCAACAGCGATTGCCAATGACGAATTTTTAGTAAGATTTAAATACTGGCTTATCGTTGGCGGTATTACCACTCTCAATGCTTGCGGCAGAATTATCATCTTAACCATTTGCGCACGAGTTAATCCTATAGAGCGTGCTGCCTCGACTTGCCCTTTTGATATAGAAGATATACCAGCGCGCACATTCTCTGCAATAAATGCAGATGTATAAATTGTTAGCGCAAACCATAATGAGAAAAGGGGGAGCGGAAGTTGACCGCCACCTTTAAAGTTAAATTTACCCAAAACTGGAATATCAATCCCGAGAGGACTTCCAAGTATTACAAACGAGATATAACTAACGGCGATTATGAAACTTACCGAAATCAAGAATACTGGAAGTGACTTACCTGTGCTCTCAAACCGTTTTTTAGACCATGTCGCAAAAACGAAAGCGCCTACAAATGAAGCAAAAATAAATCCAAACCAAATGGTTGACAAAAGATGATTTTGAATTACCGGAATAGGGGTGTGTAATCCTCTGCTATTAAGGAAAAAAAGTCCCATTTCGATTGATTGTTTGGGGGGCGGTAAAAATGCGAGAAAAATGGCGAAATTCCAGAACATAATCTGAAGAAGAAGAGGCATATTTCGGAATGTCTCAACGTAAAATAAGGCGCATTTCGATGCCAGCCAATTTTGTGAGGTTCTCATAACGCCTATAAAAAAGCCTAAGAAGGTTGCTGCTAAAATGCCTAAAACAGCAACTAATAGCGTATTTAATACGCCGATAAAAAACACCTCTATATAGGTGGTCTCGCCAAGTTTAAATTCCAAGAAGGGGCTGTATCCCACCTTGAAAGGCGCCACCTCATCAAAAAAACTTGTGCTTGTCTTGATACCGCGAGCTTCTAAATTGCTAACGGTAGTTTGATATACAGAAAACAAAGCATGAGCGACTAGAAGAAGTAGCGATGCCTGCAGCGCAAACGAGCGCAATTTTGGGTTACGGTGTAATGGTATCTTAGTAGATTTCACGATTCACCTATTTGAAGAATGGTCAGAGGGTATCCCTCTGACCAAAACTATAAAATATTTATCGGATTGGTGGAGCGTATAAAATACCGCCGCGTGTCCACAAATCATTTACAGAGCCGGCTCTTGGTATGCCAAGAGGCTCTACAGTTCTTTCGTAGATCTCGCCATAGTTACCAACTTGTTTAATAGCATTATATGCCCAATCTTCAGAAAGACCTAAGCTTGCGCCAGTTTCGCCTTCGCTTCCGACAATTCTGCCAACACTTGGGTTTGGTGAGTCTGCCTTCATTGCATCAACGTTAGCAGCAGTAATACCAAGCTCTTCTGCGTTGATAAGAGCATATAATGTCCAAGCTACGATATCCATCCACTGATCATCACCTTGACGAACAACAGGGCCAAGTGGCTCTTTGGAGATGATTTCAGGCAACATTGTCCAAGCATTTGGATTTGCTGTCTCAGAACGGATAGCTGCTAGCTGCGATGCGTCTGAAGAAAGCGCGTCACATGCACCGCCTTCTAAACCTTCTCTTGTTTGTACAGAAGTTGAATATCCAACAGGTGTGAAATCCATGCCTTCATTACGGAAATAATCAGCCATGTTTAGCTCTGTTGTTGTGCCTGTTTGCACACAGATGCTAGCACCATCTAAATCTTTAACAGACGATAGACCTGCGTCTTTTGCTACCATGAAACCTTGACCATCAATGAAATTATAATAGGTAAAGTTTACACCTAGCGTTGCATCTCTAGTCAATGTGTGTGTTGTGTTTCGTGACAACATATCAATTTCACCAGCTGTAAGTGCTGTGAAACGCTCTGCCGCGGTTAACGGAATATAAGTTACTTTAGAGGCATCTCCTAAAACTGCTGCTGCTACTGCATCACATACAGATGCATCAATCCCAACCATTTTACCGGCATCGTTAGGTGCTGAGAAACCAGCAACACCGCCGTCCACCCCACAGCGAAGTTCTCCGCGTGATTGAACATCTTCCAATGTAGTCGCGTATGCTGCGTTTGCAAAAGCAATCCCAGCAAAAGCTATGCCTGTTATAAGCGAAGTAATTTTTTTCATATTTTTTCTCCTGTTTATATTTCTTCGGGTTATTGAATCCCGAATAAGCGTTTATGTAATAACATTATATGCCAAACACAACAAAATTAAACTTTGCTAATTCTTTGTGCACTAAACTTAATTAAATCTTAAGTAATACGGATATTTCAAATAGTCGACCTCCTATCCCTATGATTAACCCTAAATAATAGGGCGCTTTGGTAAACAATTTATTAACAAACAATAGCTTATGATTATTGGCACTTGATTTATATTAGTGTACTCGCTGCTTAGGGAATTTACACAAATAGTGGAAATAGCTAAAACCGTCGTGGTTCTGCCCTATTAAAAGAACCATTTAGTTAGATTATTAACGATTTTTCTGTAAAAAAAAAGAGCTGGTAGTAATGCGCTCGGTTTACGATTCTTGTCAGATGATTATTTAAGATAGTGCCTATTAAATTCAAATTGTAGGGCTAGGAGAGGTTTATAATGAATGTTTCACCTCCTAAAAAGATGCATGCGGTAGAGTTTCTAGGTCATGAGGGCTTGGACAAGCTGTGCTATAGAGATGATGTTGATTTGCCCAGAACGGGTGAGAATGATTTAAAAGTAATAATGAAGTATTTGATCCGCAGTAAAGAAAAAATCTAATATGATTAAAGTTAACTTACAGAAATAATTGCGGTGTTAAAATTGGCTCCCCGGGACGGATTCGAACCGCCGGCCAAGCGATTAACAGTCGCTTGCTCTACCGCTGAGCTACCGGGGAATAAAGCCTTTAATTTCAAGGGTTTAAGTACATTAGTAATCAAGATTGAGCCTAAAACACTAGATATAGTATAGAGGACATGCGATTATGAACCAAATAAACCTACCCTTATTTAGCCATTTTACTAATGACGACACACCTGTTTGTCAAACAGAAAACAAACCGACACACCAAGAAAAAACAAGCGATACTTGCGTGAGGACAAGCGATTGTCCGACCTTACAGCAGTATGTGGAAGAAAACTTTGCAGAAATCTGGACAACAGATAACAAACATCGTGGGGATGGCAGAAGAGCTGCCAGATGGTTTAACGACTATAAAGACTTCGGACAGCTTACATTAGACGAGATAAACAGACGACACATCAAAGAGTTTATCAATCATCTACTCGACACTCGACCAAGGTTCGGCAACTCGACAGCTAACCGATACATAGCCTACCTCACTAGACCTATAAATCATGCCTATGAGGAAGATGTCACAGAGAACACTGTTAAGATTAAATACAAGAAAGTAAACAGCAGTAGACCAAGGTACTTCTCAAGAGAAGAGGAGAAAGCCATCGTCAATCATTTAGTTGAGCAGGGCAGATACTGGATGGCAGATATGGTGATTCTGTCCTGTAACTCTGGTATGCGTAAAGGTGAAATTATCTCTATCAACGACCCCAAGGTAAGGCTTGTGGATGGTGATACATTGTACTTGCCATATCATGTGTGTAAAACCACTGACCGTTATGTACCCCTTAATCAAAAGGCATTAGATGCTTACAAGCGTCTTACACATACTATCCATCAATACACACCACAAAAGTTCACGAAGTCTTGGAATAAGATGCGCTACGATATTGCTAGAGGCGATAAGCATTTCGTATTCCACGTATGTCGTCACACTTGTGTTTCACGTTTAGTTAATGAATTGGGGACACCGCAGAAAGTTGTCGCTGAGATATTAGGTCACTCTGATGAGCGCACAACATCTAACTATATCCATGTCGAATTACAGGCGAAGAAACGTGCTGTAGACAAATTATGATATTTTTAAGAAACTATATATTGAAATGCCCTATTAGGAGAGAAAATGTCAAATAAAACAATAACCCATGAGGTAAAACTGCAGAAATCAGTCATCGTTATTCTTGCAATATTAGCTTTTGGTGTATGTGCTAATGTATTTGCGCCTGCACTATCAGTTGCCCCTGCATTGGCTGAGTTATCTAACTACGATACATTAATGGTCAATATTCAAGGCAGTTTAGGTTGTGATTACGGCTGTAATTAAACAAATCAGTTAATCATAAAAGTTATAAACCAATAGAATAACCTAGAGGCAATCGAGAGGTTGCCGTTCATTTTTGCCTTGAGTGTCATGGTGATTATTTATTCTTGCTTTGTGATTGTCGTCTGCAAACTAGAAATAACTTAATCCGTTTGTCCATAAAATGGCGAGAATGAACTGACAAAAGGGCAGGGTAAAACTACCTGCGAAACCTTTGCTTATTACAAATAAATTTACTACGAAAACACTAGCAAACTATTGTTAAATAGGAGATTCTGAGAACGTTTATTTCCATTTACTAAATGTAGTACCTATGGCGACTAAGGTCTTGATTTTCCCGGATTAACAGTCACTTGCTCTACCGCTGAGCTACCGAGGAATAATACCAACTTTAACAAATAATGATGTACTCGCTAACAATATATACACACCATTACTTATTTAAAATAAATAGGTATATTGTTGTATAACAATATCCTTATTTGACCTGATATCTGCTCATGACACACATGTTTGTCAAACAGTTTCAAAAATGACACATCTAAAAAATTTTTAGTAGTAATGCGGTGCCAGTAAAGTGCAGAAATATCTTTAGCCGTATGGGGGAATGAATAATAGCAATTTAGCCAATCCCAGATTAAGTTGCGATAAAGTTAATAGGGGCTGTTTTCGTGAATAAATTAAGTTGTTTGGTTTAACGCGGGAGGATTAAAAAAATCTTCGGTTGTTAGATATAGCTATTTTTCATGTCTCTTATACTAATAGTTCTTCTTTTTTTTCTTAAATTATGAAAAACTAATAACGGATATTTTTAGGAGTAAGAAATGACCCTTTTGATAAGAGGAACTAAAATCGCTAAATATGAGATAAGTGATGGTGTTAACCAGAAGCTATTGCTTAATCGACATGAGACTGGAGATTCGCGGCTTGAAATAAAAAAAATTAGCCTGAACGCAAAAGCAAATTTTGAATTAAGGCTTGAACAAAATAGCTTAAATTGGTTGCATGCGCTTACATCAGGTTTGGCGGTGGATACTCATATATTTGATACACAATCACTTATAGTGCTTAACGGCGGTACTAAAATTATCATAGAAAATGTGGGAGATACTGAGGCTGAGTTATTGTTTTGCGCGGTCCCCAAAGTAAGCAGGTACTTATCACAAAGTGAGCCTATTCCATTTGACAATCACTTGGTTGACTGGTCTGTAGAGCCAGTTTTAGTATCTGAATTTGATTCTCGTAAAAGAATTTATTTAGCAAGCCCTCATTTATGGCAGGGTGTGTCTTGTGTGAAAGGAGAGATGATTATCTATCCCCAAGGCGGTGCCGCCCCACCTCACCATCATGAAGGCGCGGAGCATTTTCAATATATAATGGAAGGTTCAGGCACAGTTACTTTTAATGAAGCCGAACATGTGGTTGAAAAAGGCGATATATTGTATTTCTTTGAAAATGAACTTCATTCATTTATAAACAATGAGCCTGGAGAATTTGTTTTTGCTGAATTTTTTGTTCCAGGTTCGTATGATACTATTTGGCAAAAAGATACTAATATCTGCACCTGGCTGCCGACAGGCAAAGATATTAATGGTAAAAAAGCGAGTAGACATATTGAAAAGCATGTCCATGGAGAAGGAAAAAACATATAAACGGTTTTAAAGTTGAGATTGTTTAAGGCTAAATCTAATTATATTTTTGTATTATTGTACGTGCTGCTTTTACGAACTCATCATCATGCCCAGAATCGAGTTTTAGAATTAAATCCGTTTCCCTATCTTTTCGCGTGGATGAGCTTTTATAGGCTGGGTCATAATGAAACATAATCAATTCATTCGCTAATTCTTGCCAATCTTTTTTATCTGCTAGTAATCGCCACTGGTCGGTTTTCTTAACGCCATGGCGATAAACCATCGCATCAAAAAGCTTGTATAATGCTTGTGGATGGGATTGCAGATACAGATATTCCTTGATTAAAAATTCAGCTCGATTTTCTGCTGACATTTCGATTTCTATTAAGGGCGCTGATTTCATGATTTTAAAAATGGACTGCGGTATTTGTAACTCCCCAATTTTGGAGCTTTCAGCCTCTATAAATATGTGTTTATTATTATCAAGGAGCTTTATTTCATGATATAATTTGGTTTCAAAATATTTTTGGTTCGGTTGTTTCTCGCCAGGGATTAGCCCAAGAAGCGATCCTCTATGATTAGCCAGCGCTTCAAGATCTAGGATTTGAGCGCCGCCTTCTTTGATGTAATGAAGCAGGCGTGTTTTTCCAGTACCTGTTGGCCCGCTAATCAAAATGGGTTTGATCTGTGGTGCCTCAGTTTCAAGACCTATCAAAACATTTTTTCTGTAAGATTTATAGCCGCCTTCTAGCACATAAGTTCTCCAACCAATGTCTGAGCAAATGCGTGCAAATGAATGTGAGCGTTGACCACCGCGCCAACAATATATAAGAGGACTGAACTCTGCAGGCTTATTCTGCAGGTAATTTAAAATATGTTGAGAAATATTCCCTGCTACAAGGGCACCCCCGTATCTTCTAGCCTGAAATGCGTTAATCTGTTTGTATATTCTGCCAACTTCTGCGCGCTCCTCATTATTCAAAACAGGCATATTAATCGCGCCTGGGATATGGTCTATGGCAAATTCCGCAGGAGAGCGCACATCTATAATCATGTCAGCTGTAATTTCTGACAAATTTTGGATTATATCTATTGGTGCGCCCATAATACCCTGTCTAAAAAACATTAGTTAGCGGTGATGCCTGTGTG
>Ga0181595_10005845_pt1 | contig 10761 bp, 11 predicted proteins | sample 041ome_7_FD_145604 | JGI IMG/M metagenome (GOLD analysis project Ga0181595, IMG submission 145604) | Coastal salt marsh microbial communities from the Groves Creek Marsh, Skidaway Island, Georgia - 041401AS metaG (spades assembly) | ecosystem: Environmental > Aquatic > Marine > Intertidal zone...
TCTTTTTCTTAACACAGAAAATGAAACCATTGCTTGCAAAAAAAGCTACACTTGAAGATCCATCTAGAGTAATAAATATAGGATCGATTGATGGGTTAAATGTTCCTGGATTCCCAACTTTTTCATACAGCACATCAAAAGCTGCAGTTCATCATTTAACAAGACACCTTGCTGCTCAACTTGTTTCAGAAAATATTGTTGTAAATGCAATAGCGCCAGGCCCATACCCTAGTGCTATGCTAGGCTCAGCAGTTAACTCTGATTATTCTGAAATAGAGAAACATAATCCAAGAAAAAGGACTGGAAGCCCTGAAGATATTGCAGGGTTAACTATATTCTTATGCTCAAGAGCAGGTGCATATGTTGTGGGAGAGACTATTGCTTCAGATGGAGGTCTTGTAAAGACAGCAGGTCACGTATTAGGATAAAGAAATTATTTTTTAGCCTCAATGAAGGCATTAATAATTAGTTCTTTCATCCAAATATGACCGCCATCACCCTCATCACTTTTATGCCATATTAAGAAATATTCCATTGATGGTATTTCAGCAGGTATTTCTAGAAACGGAAGATTATGTGCTTTTGCAAAACTTCTTGTTGCAAATAGCAACATGTCAGTTGATTTAATAATAGTTGGAGCAATAAGAAAATGTTGACACCTGAGGGCAACATTTCTTCTGTATCCAATTTTATCTAGCTCAACATCAATAAGATGTAACCCTCTTTTTCTGCTTGAAACATGAAGGTGGTCTTGAGCAAGTATGTCATCAATACCTGGATTTTCTATTTCTGAAATAGGATGTCCTTCTCTATGAATAGCAACAAAATCGTCCTCAAAAACTTTAAAAGAATTTATTTCATCTGAAGCTGGAATTACAGGATCAACAACAAAATCTAAATTATTTGTTGCCAAAGCATGAACCTGATCACTTCTTTTATATGCATAACTACCAACAGATATATTTTTAGCATTTTTATCTATTTCTTTCATGATGTATGGCAGTACTCTTCCTTCTGAGATATCACCTAGTGATAACTTAAAAGTCCTTGTAGTGGTTTTTTCATCAAATGTATCTGGCTCATTTACACTATGTTGCATAAGCGTTAAAGCATTTTGAATATCTTTAATAATATTTTCAGTTTTTTGTGTTGGAACCATTCCTGATCCAGTTCTTACAAAAAGATCATCATTAAATCTTTCACGCAAACGAGATAGAGCATTGCTTACTGCTGGTTGAGTTATTCCTACAACTTCTGCAGCTTTAGTTAAACTGCCTTCGGTATATATGGCATTTAAAATTACAAAAAGGTTTAAATCAAAAGAACTTATCTTCATAGTATTATTTTGGACAATTGATATGCAAAAGTGCAACTAGCTTTGATTTGTACATAAAGCTATTATAGAGATACAAAAAATTTGTATTATTCATCACGCTTATAATATTACCAAATATTAGTGTATATAGGGAGTTAAATTTAAATGTTACCTGAACTTAGACCAGAGGCTCAAGATCTTATTGCAAGAGTTAAAGATTTTATTGAACAAGACTGCATTCCATCAGAACATATTTTTCATGATCAAATAGAAGAAGGTGAAAATAGATGGAATTCATATCCAAAGGTTATAAACGAATTAAAGGATAAAGCTAAATCTAAGGGATTATGGAATCTTTTTTTACCAGAAAGCGAATTTGGTGCTGGATTAACAAATTATGAGTATGCACATTTAGCTGAAGTTATGGGAACATGCAGCGTTGCATCTGAAGCAATGAACTGTGCTGCACCAGATACAGGAAACATGGAAGTTATCGCAAGATACGGAAATGAAACACACCAAAAAGAGTGGTTACAACCATTACTTGATGGTGAAATTAGATCTGCATTTGCAATGACTGAACCAGGAGTTGGGTCATCTGATGCAACTAATATGCAGGCTACTGCCGTTTTAGATGGAGATGAGTATGTAATTAATGGTGAAAAATGGTGGACTTCAGGAGCTGGCGACCCAAGATGTAAGATTCTTATTTTTATGGCCGTTACAAATCCTGATGCTGCAAAACATCAAAGACATTCGATGATGTTAGTTCCTATGGAATCAGAAGGTATTGAAATTCAAAAAATGATGCATGTATTTGGCTATGATGATGCACCCCATGGCCACGCTCATATCAAATTTAATAATGTAAGAATTCCTAAAGAAAATTTATTGTTGGGAGAAGGCAGGGGTTTTGAAATTGCACAAGGGCGTCTTGGGCCTGGAAGGATTCATCATTGCATGAGAACCATTGGCGTTGGTGAAAAAGCTATTGAGCTCATGTGTAAGAGAGGTATAGATCCTACTAAAATGCCTTTTGGTAAAAATATTGCTAATCTTGGAGCAAATTTTGACTATATAGCTGAATCCAGAATAGAGCTTAATGCAGCAAGACTCTTAACGCTTGATGCAGCTCATAAAATGGATACTGTTGGAAATAAGATAGCAGCAAGTGAAATTGCTCAAATAAAGGTATTTGCTCCTAATGTAGTCTTAAAGATTATTGATAGAGCTATACAAATGCATGGAGGAGAAGGTGTATCCCAATTAACTCCTTTGGCTTCAATGTATGCACATATAAGAACATTGAGACTTGCAGATGGCCCAGATGAAGTACATAGAAGAGCTGTTGCAAGATTAGAGCTTGGTAAATACATAGTTAGATAATTGTCATTCAGTAATTTAATTTTTTACGATACTGAGACGACTGGAATTCAAAAAGACTTCAGTCAAATATTGCAATGCGGTTCAGTTTTAACAGATAGAAATCTAAAAATTATTGATGAACAAAATATAGGCTGTGCTCCACTTCCATGGGTAATCCCGCAACCTATGGCCATGCTTACAAATAAAAAAGTAGATCTTTTTAATTCAAATATTTCACATTATCAAATGATGAAAGACATACAGACGCAATGGAAACAATGGTCTGCTCAAAGCCCTTCAGTTTTTATTACATACAATGGTCATGCATTTGATGAAGAATTAATCAGAAGACAATTTTTTTGGAATCTTTTAGAGCCATATACTACTAATACAAACGGAAATGGACGACTTGATTTGATGCTCATGATGCATAATATCGCTGCATTTTTTTCTGATGAAATTTCAATTCCTCTTTTTGAAGGCGGACCTGGAATAAGTTATAAATTAGAACATTTAGCTCAAGAACATGGAATTGATGCAGGTGATGCTCATGATGCTATTGCTGATTGCAACTTGATGATTGAACTATGCTTAATCATTCAACAAAAACTGCCTGAGTTATTTCAATCTTTTATAGATACAGCCACAAAGCCAGGCATAAAAGATCTTTTATATGCTGATGAATTTTTAGCTCTTGGCGAAATACATAGAAGACATACTTTTAAATATCCAGTTGTGCTTTGTGGAAGTGATGCAAGCAGGCCTAATGAAATCGTTTTCTTTGATTTAAGCTATGATCCGGATGATATATTAGACTTAGACTATGCTGAGATAAACAAATTAGTTCAGTCGAAAGGAAGAGACGGACCATTAAAAAAATATAAAATTAATAAAACAATTCCAGTTTGCTCTTCCAAGTTAATAAAAAATTTAGATGCTTTTGATATTGAATTTTCTGAACTGCAAAGACGTGCTGACATTATTAAAGCAGATAAAGATTTTCAACAAAAAGTCTCCCAAGCAATGGAAGACAGGTTAATGGACTTTCCAGAATCTGAATATATTGAAGGAACAATATATTCTGGTGGTTTCCCTTCATATAATGATAAAGATCTGATGCAGGAATTTCATCTTAGCTCAGATCCAGTTCATTTAATAAAAATTTCAAGAAATTTTGAGGACGAGAGGCTTAGATTATTTGCTGAAAGAATAATATGCAATCAATTCTCAACAGACATACCTGATGATATTAAAAAAAGATATCAAGACCTTATTAAACAAAGAAATACTGATGAAGGCCCCTGGGGCTCACTAGAAAAAACATTGATTCAGATTGAAAAATTATTAGATGAAAGATCTGAACAAGAAGATCAACATATATTGCTAGCCACCAAGGAAAAAGTTGAATCAATGAAGGTTTCTTAAAAATTAAATGGAGGACCGAAGTCCTCCATTTGAGATATCAGCAATTCTAATAGGGGGAGAGGAGTGCTGATATCGCGTATTTTATATATTTATAATTAATTATCAATAATATTTATATTAGTTTTTTAACTTATCGTATCTTGGTTATATGTATATGTTTGATACATATTTATGTTTGTTACCAATGTATAAAATTTCTGTATAATGTTTTCTTTTTTAGACCCGTAGCTCAGTTTTGGTTAGAGCGCCGCATTGACATTGCGGAGGTCGATGGTTCGAGTCCATTCGGGTCTACCAATATTTATAATTGAGATAAATAGCTATCAAACCTGTCTTGATTCATTACAAAGGTTGCCTTGATTTTTTGCGCTGTAGCTTTAACTGATTCAAGATTGCTTTTACTTTCACCAACTTCAATAACGCCGACCATTGCCATCATTGCATGAGGAGTACATTGATAACCATATAGACCCTCTACATCAAAAGTTACAGTAATATCTTGACTTAGTTTGCCGTTCCAATTGGGGGCTCCAGGAGGAATCATGCCTTCGATTGATGCAGAGTTATGTGCTGCATCGGTTGCAATAAATGTAACAGAGTCTCCCTTGTTTATTTTAAGAACAGATAGCTCAAATACCATATAACCTTCAGATCCTTGATTTAACATTTTTACTTCATAATTTTCAGCATAGGCAAATAAGTTAAAAGAAAATATGAGAGGTATTAAGAAATTTTTTATATTCATAGTATTGTTCCAGTAATAATGATTAAAGTTGTAACGATTAATAAAAAGATAAAACCTAATGTTATAGAAAGTAATAAAATTTTAAACGGTGACGGTGAGAATGTTGGCTCACTTGAACCGACACCAATTAACAGCTTAATTATTTTATTCAAAAAATATGCCAGTAACACTCATTGATGCCAACATGAAAGCAAGTACCACAATTTGTATTATGGCTGGTATAACAACAAACAATACCAATGGATCAAATTTCATGCTTAAAAAGTAGTCATTTTGACTCCATTCTATTGCTTCTTCAGGTGTTGCATTTCTTACTTGTGTATTCAATTTATGCTCCTAGGTACTGTTAGATCAGCATCATTATATATATTTATAATATAATATCAATATAAATGATAAGTTATTTTTGAAAATTATATTGAATATCATTAAGATGCATATATCATCATAACTAAGGGGAATTTCTTATGAAAAACATAGTTTTTAGTATCTTTTATTTACCAGTATTTTTATTTTTTTCTATTTTTATATATTCAGCTGATAAGTATTATCCTGGTTCTTCGTGGGAGCTTGTTTCTGCTGAAAGCCAAGGAATTGAAACAAAAAATGTAGAAACTTTAATTGATATAGCATTTACGGATAACTCAACTCTTGGTGTTGTTGTAATCAAGAATGGAAAGATTATTGGAGAAAAATATGCTCCAGGCTATGATTTAAATTCACATGGTACATCATGGTCTATGGCAAAAAGTTATTATGCTGCACTAATCGGTATCTCAATTGATAGGGGTGAAATAGGTAGTTTAGATGATAAGGTTTTTAATTATCTTGAGTATTTCAATGATGAGAGATCAGAAATCACCATAAGAGATTTATTAGACATGTCTAGCGGTCTGGATTTCCCAAGCCATGAACATGAAAAAATGTTTTTTCAAGATGATCATCTTGCTTATGCAAAAAAGGTAGGTGTTGAAAAAGATGCAGGAATAAAGTTTGAATATAACAATGTAAATTCTATGCTTATAGGTGATATTTTATTTCAAGCAACTGGCAAGAAAGCTGACGTTCTTTTTGAAGAAAGAATCTTAACCCCCCTTCAAATATCCGACTATAAATTATGGAAAGATGAAAAAGGTAATGTAATGACATATTGCTGTGTAGATATGTCGGCACGAGATTATTCTAAATTTGGATTAATGTTTGCACGAAATGGAGTTTGGAATGATGAGCAAATCATTTCTAAAAGTTTTGTTGATGAAACATTTCAACTTGTCTGGGATACAACTCCAGAAAGATTTACAAGACTTAAAAGAGGGTACTCCTTGCACTGGTGGGTATCAGCTTATGAGGATGACTTTAAGATTTTTAATACGAGTGGCAAATTTGGCCAATATACCTTTGTTGATAGAGAAAATGACATTATTGTTACAAGAATCACAAAATATAATCAACAAGACTCAGGCGATGTCCAAAAGTGGGGACCTATGAGCTATCTAAAATGGGCTGGAGTTGATAATGCGATTAAGGTTGGAAGAAGGTTGATTGAAAATGGTGTCATTGAATCTGGGACCAATGTTATTACACCATTCACAGACAAAGAGGGTGAGTCAAAAGAGTTTTATTCTAAGTATGGAGACTTCATTGGAGCAATAGAAAATTTAAGCTGTAATTGTTATCCCGAGGATGTTTTTAATTAAGATTTATTAATTTTCTTTAAATATGTTTCTTTGTCTTTTGCCCATTCTTCGAAGTAATAACCGTCATTACCTTGTTTATTAAGATACTTAACAAAGAATCTTCCATCCTCATCTTCAAATCCTGATTCAAATGGCATGCCTGTAAATTTATTAGGCCTTTTAAAGTGATCTTCCACAACACTAGGTCCAAACAAACAAAATCATTGGAATCGATACAGCAATAATTAAGATATCTAGTGGTAAACCAAGCCTCCAGTAATCAGTAAATTTATAATTACCAGGACCCATAACAACAGTATTACATTGATGCCCAATTGGCGTCAGAAATGCACAACTTGCACCAACCGCAACAACCATTAAAAATGGTTCAATATCATAACCAAGTTGCATTCCTATGCCAGCAGATATTGGAGCCATAATCACAGCTGTAGCGGCATTGTTAATAATATCAGTAGTAGCCATTGTGATTATTAGTATTAAAAAGAGTAACCAGAAGAGGCTTATATCTGCTGCAATATTTGAAATATTTGAGGAAATGACTTCACTCAACCCTGTAGTTTGAAGGGCGGTGCCAATTGGAATCATTGCAGCCAACATAATAATAATAGGCCAATCTACTTCCCTATAAAAATTGCTGTCGATAATTTTAATTCTTGCAAAGCCTAGAACACATAATAAGAATGCGGCTGCTGTTGGAAGTATATTGAAGGTAACTAAAATTATAGATATTAAAAAAAATATAATTCCTTTTAAAAGTCGGCTTCTACTTGGGATTGTTTGAAGCTCTCTTTGCATTAAAGGCATTAAGCCTAAATGTTTAATTTTATTTGTAACATCTTCTTCATCTAAATCTCTAACACCAAGTAACAATACATCCCCAGCTTTAAAAGTCTCTCTTGTGAGCCTTGTTCTATATCTGGCGCCTTTTCTCCATAGACCTAAAAGATTTAATTCTTCATATGCTAATTTTAAGAAGAAGTCATATTTTCTCCCTATAAGCCTTGAACCGGGTGTGATCATAGCTTCAATTTCTTCCAAATCATCATCATCAAAAGAATGAAGTTCCTTAGGTATAGAAAAATCAAAAACACTTAATATAGAAGATATGTCATCTGGAGGTGTTTTGATAACTAAAATTTGTCCAGCTTTAATTCTTAAATTATTCTTAACCTTCTTAACACCACCATTCTCATTAACAATACCAATTACCTCAGTATCTTCTCCGGCTTCTTTCTTAAACGCTGATAATGTCATACCAATTGCTGAGCTAGATTCATTTACTTCTACTTCAAATAAATAACCTTTTAAATCAATCAATGAAGAGCCTGAAGTAGAGTCGTCTCTTAACTGAATAAATTTATTACCAATAACAGCAATAAAAAGAATGCTTAATATTGTTATAGAAAGCCCAACATAAGAGAAATCAAAAAAATTAAAACCTGAATCAGATATTGTAGATTTATATTCAGAAATAATGATATTTGGAGGCGTGCCAATTGTAGTATTCATTCCCCCTAAAATACATGCAAAAGCTAAAGGCATTAAAAATCGTGAAGGGTGCCAATTCATTTTTTGACATATGTTTAAAGTAATTGGTAAAAGAATGGCAAGGGCACCAATGTTATTTATAAACGAAGATAAAATTGCTGCAATAAAAAGAAGACATATTAAAAATTGAAATTTTGTAAATGATCTGTTTCCAATCAACTTACCGACCAGTCCAGTCAGACCAGAATTTTTCAACCCCTGACTAATTATTAATACAAGAGCAACAGTTATAACAGCGGGGTGGGCAAATCCATCAAAAGCTTGATTAGCAGGTATTACTCCTATAATTATAAGTATAACCAGAGCACCGACAGCTAGAGCATCATATCGAAAATTACTCCATATAAACATTCCAAGAAGGCTAATAATAGTAATAGAAAGAAGATATTGATCACTCATTTCTTTATAGTAATTAAATTACTTAGGCATACTTTCTAAATATACCGATGATGATGGATATGCAAATTCAGAGCCATTTGCTTTTACAATTTTCATTATGTTAAAAACTAAATTCTCTTTTATAAGATTAAAATCTACAAAGCCTACAGGCTCACTGTAAGCGACCACCATTAAATCTATTGAACTTTCACCTAACTCAACAACCCGAACGACATGCTCAATTTCATCGTTATCTATAAAGTCGTCACTTTCACAAATATATTTCTTTATATCAGATCTTATTGCCTCTAATTGTTCAATAGAGGTTGAATAAATAAGATTAATTCTCCAATTAATTCTTCTATTGGTCATTTCGCCATGATTAATAAGCTTTACATCAGAAAGATCTTTATTTGGAATAGTCATTGGAGCGGTATCAAAAGTTCTGATAACTGTTGATCTAAAACCAATTGTCTCAACTATTCCATGTAACTGTCCTTCAACCTCTATCCTGTCACCTGGCTGAAATCTATGCTCACCAATAACCAAAATACCAGCAATTAAGTTTTTGAAGAAATCCTGTGCCCCTAATGCTACCGCAACTGAGAAAAGACCAAGACCTGCAACCAGTGGACCAATTTTAATACCAAAAATGTCTAAAATTATCGCTGCTCCAATGACCCAAACTATAAATCTAGAGGCTCTTTCAAGCCACATTTGCATTGAAGGAGTTAGCCAAGAGCTTGTAGAAAGTGCTTCAAATATAGGTCTTACACTGTTTGATAAGGCGCTAAAGATTGTAAATATTACAAAGGCTTTCACTATATTTGTTGCAATATCTCCAACTAAGCCACCAATAGGTAATATTAGGGTACATAAATACAATGCGATTGTAATTGGAATCAAGCCAATAGGTTTTTTTAATGCATTGAGTATTTCATCATCAATCTTTGAATCTGTTTTTTCTGCAAGTCGACTTAAAGAATTTACTATGACTGAGATAATAAACCCTCTAAATAGTAATGCTATAAGTATAACTAGTAATGATGAAATTATTGCTCCAAGATTAATACCCAAAAAACCTCTATTCCATACTTCCAAAAGAAGCTCAATAAAATTTTCCATTTTTAAACCTGCTTTAAATTAGTCTTAATTTATATCGTATTTACCTAAATTTAGCAAAGTGATTGCATCTATTTTTGTAAACGATCCTTAATAAAATATGGTGAATAAACCAAGAAGAACATTGCAATAGCAAGAGGTAGTAAAACTAGTAGATGGAAAGGCGGTTCTGGAAAAGCATCCATTGGACTTGCACCAGCAGGTTTGGCCATTAAGTACCAAAAGTTTGCTGGCTCACCTAATACAAGATTTATCATGTAAGTTATTGGCAATAATATACATGCAGTAATAAATGCTACAGTCAGTATATCTTTTGCATACGGCCTGTTGCCAAGAGCAACAGTTGCTACATTATTCCAATCACAATCATCCCATGGCCAATCATAAAAAATGCATAATCTAGGTCATGATGAGATATATCTGGTGTTATTATTGCCATAGTGGCACCACCTATACCCCAAAAAAAGGCACATTTATACAAAATTTTTGGGCCACCTAATAAGAACCAAGCTATAAATATCTCAGAAAGATCACACATGTGAAATGGTAAAACCTCTCTCCAGTTATATGGGTTTTCAAGAATGAACAAATCCTTGTATGGCGAAATAACAACATGGGCTATGAGAGTATATGCAATAATTTTTGTCATTACAGATTTTTGAAATGCAGACTTTTTTTTATAAACTCGTGGTAAGAATATCGATATAGCTAGAATGCTTAAAATAGTGATGATATGTATATTTCCAAACAATATAAAAGGACTAGCACTCATAAAATTCTCTCAATGAAGTAGTAATATTATGGATTATAGTGATTTTTTATTAATTAATAAAATGTATTAATTTAATTTTTGAAATTATCTTAAGGCATCTAAAATAATTTTTTCAGAAAGAATTGCAGGAAGAATTTCAGATTTTTGCATTCCTGGTTTCCAATAGATATATAGAGGTACTCCACTTCGGCCATATATGTTTAAAGCATCTAGAATATCTTCATTTTTGTTTGTCCAATCAGCAACAATATATTCAATATTATTTTCCTTGAGGAATTTTTTTACGTTTGGTCTGGACAGGGCAACTTTGTCGTTAGCCTGGCAAGTAATACACCAAGCAGCAGTATAGTTAATAAGATAAGCCTTATTTTCAGATCTAAGATCATTTTCTATA
>Ga0181595_10005849_pt1 | contig 10758 bp, 11 predicted proteins | sample 041ome_7_FD_145604 | JGI IMG/M metagenome (GOLD analysis project Ga0181595, IMG submission 145604) | Coastal salt marsh microbial communities from the Groves Creek Marsh, Skidaway Island, Georgia - 041401AS metaG (spades assembly) | ecosystem: Environmental > Aquatic > Marine > Intertidal zone...
GAATGAGTGCGCCAACAGGCAGACGGATCACCGCCACTGTGTGCGCTCTTGTTTCCCTCCGCAGGTATTATCCTGTTCAGGTTCCACGGATTCCGCCCAGGGGCGGTCTCAGCTGACAAACCAAGTTTGTGCAGCACTCCGACAAGCTAAGTGCGGCCAGCATAAACAGCTTTTTTTCAGGCGGCAAGGGGAAATTGGTTTGGCGTGCGCAGAGTAGGACCAGGACAGTGCTATAAAAATCGAGCCGAATTCAGCCAATTTATGCTACCTTGCCTGCGGTTCTCATTTTGAAAAGACTTGCCTTTGGACAGACGTCATTTTTTAACTTTAAGCAGTGCAGCTGCTGTAGCTACTCTAGCCGGTTGTCAGTTTAGTCCAACCAAGGCTTTGCCTGAAAGCACCAACTGGCAGCAGCTAAAAGCGAACTTTTCCGGCCAGTTATTGTTCCCTGCAGATGCCGCTTTTAGTCGTTTTTATAAAGCGGCCAACTCCCGATACGACAGCATTATTCCGGCTGTGATTGCCCGTTGCGCCAATACAGCCGATGTGCAGCAGATTTTAGCTTTTGCCCGCCAGTTTCAGTTGCCAATCACAGGCCGTAGTGGTGGTCATAACTATGCAGGTTACTCCAGTACCAAAGGCATTTTGCTGGATTTAGCTTTTATGGCGGATATTCAGCATGAAGCTGAAGACGACACGGCCTGGATTGGCGCTGGGGCTAAGTTGGGTGATGTCTATGACCAACTAAGTAAAAAAGGCCGTTCCATACCAGCCGGTAGTTGTGTGGGGGTGGGGATTGCCGGTTTAACTCAAGGCGGGGGTTTTGGCATAGCTGATCGTTTGTATGGTTTAACTTGCGACGCCATGTTGGAAGCCGAAGTTGTGACAGTGGACGGCGATGTACTGCGTTGTAATGAGCAGCAAAACGCGGATTTATTCTGGGGCTTAAGAGGAGGTGGCGGTGGTCAGTTTGGTATTGTCACTCGCTTAAAGTTTCAGACTTTTGCCACGGCCGATATCTTAAGTTGTCATGCCTATTTTGCCTTAAAAGACGCCTTGCCTGTACTGAATCTATGGCAACACTGGAGTCGTCAGTTGCCTGAAGCTTTGTGGTCTCAGGCGGCTTTATGGTGGAGCGGCGAACAAGGCCATGAACCGGTGTTGCAAATACGGGTGACCAGTTTAGGCCAAATTAAATTGCTGCAGCAGCAGTGGGTGAATTGGTTAAGACGTTTGCCGGTGCAACCTGTAGAGCAGGATGTGGTGCTACATAATTACCGTGAATATATGCTGACAGATTGTGCTGGTTTGGAAATGCCAGAGTGCAAACTGCCACATCAATCAGAGCAAGCCAAACTAAAACGTGTAGCTATGGCAGGTAGCTCCGACTTTTTTAATCAGCCGATAAGCAGAGCTGGTTTAGAGGCCTTGTTGGAACAAGTGCAGCAACGTCAGCAACAAGGTTTGTCAGGAGGTATTTTACTGACCCTGATGGGCGGTGCTATCAGCTCTGTGCCTGTACAAAATAGTGCTTTTGCACACAGAGATGCACTTTTTATGGCTCAGTATCTGGTTAGTCGGCCCGTTGGCAGTCCTGAATCTGAACTCAAGCGCGCTGCTTTTTGGGTAAATCAGATGCGAAGTGTGATGCAACCTTATAGTAGCGGTGGCGCTTATTTAAATTACACAGACGCTTTGATTAAAAACTGGTCTGCGGCTTATTATGGTGCTCATTACGAAAAATTGCAGCAGTTGAAAAACCGTTACGACCCGGAACAGTTGCTGAGGTTTAGCCAGGGAATTCAACCCGTTTAAACAGCAAAGGATAAAGCGAATGAAGCGTAAGTCACTGATTATATTGTTGTCTATCTTTGGTTTAACCGCACAGGCAAAGAAAGCCATCGACAGCACCGACTTTGTGCCAGATGGTGTCTTTCATGCCACCGTTGAAGGGCCGGCGACAGACAAAGACGGCAATTTATATGCAGTGAATTATGGGGTCGAAGGCACAATTGGCAAAGTCAGCCCCAAAGGCGAGGTCAGCTTAGCCCTGACTTTACCCAAAGGCAGCATAGGTAATGGTATTCGTTTTGATAATAAGGGCCAGATGTACATCGCCGATTATACCGGTCACAACATCTGGCGTTATGACGGTAAACAGCTGCAACTGCACGCCCATCAGCCTTTGATGTTTCAGCCTAACGATTTAACCATAGCGGCCAATGGTGTTATTTTTGCCAGTGATCCGGACTGGAAAAACAACAAAGGTCAGTTATGGCGTATTGAAACCGATGGCAGCTCCAGCCTGGTCGAAAAAGACATGGGCACCACCAATGGCGTGGAAATCAGCCCGGATCAAACCAAACTTTACGTCAATGAAAGCGCGCAGCGCAAAGTCTGGGTATACGATTTAGATAAGGAACTGAACGCCAGTAATAAAAGATTGCTGATCCAATTCCCGGATTTTGGTTTGGATGGCATGCGCACCGACGCTAAAGGGAACTTGTATATTGCCCGTTATGGCAAAGGTGTGGTTGCCAAAGTCAGCCCTGATGGCAAGTTGCTGCAGGAATACCAGCTAAAAGGCGAGTTTCCGACGAACGTCACTTTTTCGCAAAAAGACCCGACTTTACTTTATGTCACCTTGCAAAAACGTGGGGCAGTGGAGCTGATTAAGCTTTAGCAGAACCTCTATATTGCTGTGGGCTTTGCCCAAAAAGCTGAGAAAAACGCGCACTAAAGGCAGAAGCCGATTGATAGCCGCATTCCAGCGCTATTTGCTGCACTGATAAGTTGGAAAACAACACTAAAGTGCGGCTATGCTGCATGCGTAATCCGGTTAAGTACTGCCCGGGGCTGCTACCTAACTGCTGCTTAAACAACTGCTTAAACTGACTCAGACTCAAACTGGCTTTGCTGGCCAGCTGCACTAAATCTAATTCTTCTGCCAGATGGTCCTGCATATACAGCAGGGCCTGACGCAGTCTTTTGTCCATTGCTGGTGCTGGTTGTTCAGCTTCGAGCAGTTGCAGAAAAAACTGCTGAGCTGCCGGTAGCAGCTGTTGATTTTGTTGCAGCAGCAGCTGTTCTAGCACCAATAAGTAAGGCTGCATTCGGCTGGACAGCTGAAATACAGGATGTGCTAATAGCAGTAAATGGGCTGGCAAATGCGTTAAATCCACGACTAAAAAGCGGCATTGTTCAGCGGCGGAAAAACCATGTTCTGTGCCTGCAGTGATCACCAGACATTCAGCAGTACCGACCTGAAATTGTTGCTGATTAATCAGTAAGTTGAGCCGGCCAGAGAGAGGCAACACCAACTGATGATGATCATGGCTGTGACTTTGCTGTATTGGGCTATAAGCGCGAATCGATATTCTCATCATACTTGAAGTTGCTTTGTTGACTGCATGCTCTCGCCCCAATCGCATAGCTTAACTATGCTCATGGGGATTCATTCACTTGTCGCCGCGCTGCAGCATCAATTATTTTGAGAATAAGTTTTGGCATGAGGTACCGGAAATAAGCGATCGTAACCATAGTTATACAGATAGGTGTACAACAAAAACACGATAAACATCAAGGCTTCCCGCCATAAAGCCTGAGTCAGATTAAAATCCAGCAACCATAAGGTTAAAGGGATACTAACTGCTGCGCCTGCCAGTTCATAACTAACACAATGCAAAAGCCGTACTTTGCCTGCTTTTACTAAAGAACCTGTGGAGCGCCACAAGAAGTAATCAAACACTTTAGTATGAGTTAAGGTCAGCAAAAACACAGTAAAAGAGCTGAATAGCGAAAAAGCTGAAGCGCTGCCAAGAGCTGTATCCGCCACCGCCAGAGTGCATAAAGTTCGCAAAACAATAGCACCACATTCATAAGCAAAAGCATGACGAAACCAATCCAGATTGCTTCGCATCAGAATGACCTGTTAATAAAACATGAGCAGCAGTGTAAAGTATTGAATTAAAACAGATGTCAGCCAAAAGCCGCAGATTTGACGCAAAAAGCTGCTTTTCAGCAGCTTTAGTCGGAACGCATTGTGATTAATGCACCTGATAGTGACGACAGAAAAAGTCTATTACTTTGTCCGGGTCTGGCCGGGTTTGCATATTGTGTCTTAATGCCAGACCAGTCGCTAAAGCGCGTAAGGTTACGTCCAAAGGTGCGCCTGCTGGTTTTTCAATTTGATAGTTCTGGAACAAAAAGTTAATAGCTGCTCCGGCGTAAGAGTTTACAGAATGCGAAGGCAGCAAACGTAGTTCCTGGAGACGTACTCCAAGTTCACGCATTCTTTGTAAGCGGCTGGCTTCGTTCATTGGGATCACCTTAGCAACAGCAGTTAAACCTGATACTTATGTATCTGCCGTAAAAGGAAAAGCTTTAGTTAAATCGCTATGGTGGATTTATTTGGGGTTTAAATATAACTTCAACCATTTGAATAATAATAAATTAATATGATGTGGTTTCTTCCACAGTGCAGTAGCGCAACACTATTAGTACCAGACTCTTTTGATCTGCGTGGCTGAAGGCTTATAGTGCAGTTATGGGTATAAAAAATACCTCAATAGGTTTTTTAGACAGCAAATTTGGACAGCAGATGCGGCAAGTGGAATTACTGGATTTAGTTGTAGAGCCTGACGAGTACAAAGTGTACCGCGTGCTGGGTTCAGAGCGGCAAGAGATTGACCTGCCCAAACTGTCCTTCGAACTGCTGATGTATTTTATTGAGCATGCAGGAAAAGTCTGCAGTGTCGAGCAAATAACAGCAGCTGTCTGGAAAAACACTATTGTCAGCAGCGAGACCATTACCCAACGTATTACCTTATTAAGAAAGGCACTGGACGATGATCCGAAACAGCCTACTTATATTGAGTCAGTACGCGGCCGCGGTTATCGTTTATTGATAAAACCCATAGAGCCGTCAGCCGTGACGCCAAAAAGGTTGTCGTTCAGAGTGCCGGTTGTCCTTGGGCTATTGAGCTTTGCTTTGCTGTTTTATTGGCTGCTGAATCAAAAAGCACCAGTTTCAGATACAGTCGCTACCCATACTGAAGTTCAGGCCAGCAATACGGTGGAGTTACTGATCGAGCGTGGAAATTATTACTTCAGTACAGGGCAGGGCGACAATACCAACAGATCCATAGAGTTATTCAGCGAAGCAGTCAAACGTGAGCCAAACAATCAGGCTGCGCTTATTGGCTTAAGTGTAGCGCTGAGTAAATCGGTGTGCAGATACAATCAGCCTGCTGAGCTTGCTATGGAAGCCAAACAATATGCTCTGCAAGCGCTCGCACTCAATGGCAGTGACATGGCTAAAAGTAAAGCTCAGGCGGCAGTAGCTTATGCCTGGGATTGTTTGGGTCACCTCGATCAGGCTTTAAAAGCCTATATGCTATCCACACAACTTGATGATAAAAACTATGCCAGCATGGGTTCGGCAGCGCATTTATTAGAAACTAAAGGTAAGCTTCTTCAAGCCTATGAATTAACGGTAAAAGCTAAACAGTTGCAGCCGAATAATCACATGGCCGATTTGCAAATCAGCCGAATTTTGGAGTTGCTGAACTTCAGCTCCAAAGCACAACTTAACTACCAGCAGTTGTTTGTGCTTTATCCTGACAATGTCTTTATCAACGAAGCCTATCCGCGTTTTTTATATTTTCAGGGCCGTTTGGCTGAAGCGAAAAGCGAGTTGGAAAAAGTACTGAAACGGGATATTAAGCGCCATGAGGTGTTCACTTATTATGCTGAGTTGGTTTGGCTTTTGGAGGGGAAAGAACAGGCTTTGCCTTGGTTTAAAGCCGCAGCAGAAGTGAGTCCTGCAACCTCTTATCCAACTAGCCTGCTGCAGCTTTTAAATAACCAACTGACCACGCAACAGGCGCGCAAAAGCTTAAGCAGCATTGAAGAGATAGTAGAGCGTGGTGACACTTGGCCTATTAACTATATTGAGGCCTCGTTGATTGCTTTATGGGCGGTCAAAGATCAGAACGCTGCGCTGGGTTATCTGCAAAAAGCTGTGCAGTTGGGTTACCTCAATAGTGAATATTTAGCGCTGTCGCCTTTATTTGCTGCGCTGAAAGAACGGCCAGAGTTTTATCAGCTGATTGACGATATCAATCAGCGCCGGGCACGGTTGCAGCAGGAGTTTCTGGCGCTGTATCCAACACCAGAAACCTGAGCGCCAGCCTGTTAATTGACAATAGCTGGCAAAAGATAATCGCTTACTATTTGGTTGACCTGAGGATGAGCATAAGCTTTGTTATAGGCTTTGGCAGTGATCACAATTACCAGCGGAAGGTCTTTGAAAATAAAGATCTTATTGCCGCCATTGCCGCTGGCATAAGCCACATCATAGGACTGCTGGCCCGACTGAATGCTGTCGTTCCAGAATAAATAGCCATAATGGCCACCATCCTTTTGCTCTGTCCGGGCCACCTGATTGGCTAAACTCGCTTTTACCCAGTCTGCAGGAATAATTTGTTGCTTGCCCCAAAGACCATCGTTTTTATACAACTGACCATATTTGGCAAAATCCAAAGCCCTTAAGCGAATACCTCCGGCTGTATTAGCCACTTTTTGTGGGGTGTATTGCCATTGGTATTCAGTAATACCCAGCGGCGCAAACAGCTTTTTATCGGCATAAGCTTCCAGACCTCCCGGCACTTTTTGCTGTAAAACATCACCTAAAACCACGACGCCAGCGGTAAAGTAGCGCCATTCTTTCGCTGAGGACGGTGGATTTTGCATAGGTAAATCCAAAGTGAATTTCACCCAGTCTGATGTGGGGTACATGTTTTCTTCATTGCCTTGAGAGGCTGAATCTGAATCATCTCCGGCAAAACCCGAAGTCATAGTCAGCAGGTCTTTCAGGCTGACATTGGCTTTGTTTTCTGAGTAGTTTTGGTAGTTCTTTAGTGGGTAAAACTCAGACAATTTTTGTGTTTCGCTGTGAATAAAGCCTTCCTGGATGGCTATGCCCAGCATAGTGGAAGCAAAGCTTTTTCCGACAGAGCGCGGGTCATGTAGGGATGCTCGGTCGCTGCCATTAAAATATTGTTCCAGTAACAAAGCCCCCTCTTTAATCACCACCACGCTGCTAATATCTTTGAAGTCTTTTTCGGCAATTTTTTTGTTCATTGCTCTGATCAAGTCTTTGTTGTAGCTGTCTTTAGATATAACCCAGTCATGGGTAGCCTGAATGGGTTGAATAGCTATTTGTTGTTCCGAAGCTTTGGGTTTTACCACCTGCACTAAAATTTCGCCTGCAGCAATCAGCTTACCAATTTTTAATTCAGCTGTTTTGACGTAAGGTCTGATTTCTATTTTCAGTCTATGAATGCCTTCGGTCAGGGCTTGTTCTCCAGCCAAATGCATAAAGCGCATCCATAAAAAACGCCCCCAGGAGTCTTCGTTGGCTTCACTAAACAGCGGTTTCGTCAGCACTTTGTGGCTGGACTTTTCAGTGGGTAAGCCTGCCGCCAGGTTTAAGTTTTCGCTGTAAACCGCTGTGCCATCGATAGAAAAGGTAAATTGGTAATTGCCGATTTTGTTAACTTCTTCAGCAGAGAGTTCAGGTGCTAACTCCTGCAAATAGGCGGTAAGGGGCTGGTCTAGTACTGCATTAAAATACAGATTCTTTGAGCTATTCAATTCAAACTTCTGAATCAACTCAGTAGGTCGGTAAGCATTTATGGCTTTTGGAGTAGTAGAGAATAGGATCTTGCCAGAGTGCTTTTGTAGCCTTTCTCCTTGAGTCAGGTTTGGCTCTGCAGCCAATGTCTGCGCCGTTATGTGATGAGTTGCAGCAAAAAGCAGACCCAATGAAAGCAGATTTTTTATAGCGACGAACAGTGTTCTTTTCATCTTTTTTACCTTTCAAAGAACTGTGTCCAGCACCATAACAGGCCATGCTGTATTGGCTTAAAAAGAAAGCATAAAGATTCGCTGAAGATTTGATGAAGGTGTTTTTTTGTCTTTATATTCAGTTGTTTATGGAGGTTTTACTGAGAAGGAGATCTTGAAAGTAGTTATGCTGTTGAGTAAGGAAAACGCCGCCATAAACCAGGAAACCAGGCAGAGGGGAGGTCTTGGAGGTACCTATAACTCTGTGGCGGCTTTCAAAAACCCCGTTTCGCGGGAATGACTACGAAACGGGGAAAACCAGGAGAAAACATGCTTAAGCGGGCCGCGTTAACGACCCGACAAAGGCCGATCAAGCATACATACGGTCAAAAATATTTAAAAAAGTTGGAGCTTTTTCAATATGAACCGGAATATGCAGACGGCTGGCGATATCGCTTGCTGATATAACGCCACGGATGTGGTGGGATTCGGTATCTATCACTAAACAGTGTTGCTCACCATTGTGCTGCAGTGTGTTCAGTACGTCACCGATAGTGCAGTGTTTGATTTGTTCGTATGCTAAAGCTTTGATTTCGGCACGTGGGCGCATTAAATCGGCCACTGTCAGATCAGTGCGATTCACGCCTTTGCCTAAACGTTGCAGTACATTCTGGATAGACAACTGTTCGTAGCTGATTAAACCAATCAATTCCTGATTGGCGTCTATGACCAGTTTTAATTTGGTGTGTTCATGATTCATCATATCCTCTGCTTCGACAGCACAGGTATTGGCATCAATCATCATTGGGCTGGTGGTCTTAAAGTCAGACACAAAATCCAGCGCTGCTGAGTTTAAATTTGCTTCGGCAAATTCGGCTGGCTGAACTAAATGGTCTATCACATCAACGTTGAATAAATTTAACTTTTTCATAGAAACCTCTCGTCAGTCCGCTCAGAGGCAGCGAAACTGATATCAATACAATGGATGTCGTCAGATAGTGACTAAATAGCCGGAAACTCTGACAATTTCAGTGATTTAAGAGAGGTATACCGGCGGTGCGCGTGCTGCATAACAGCTTGTCTGCACTGTGTTGAATTGGCTTTGTGTTTGCTGATAAGCGCTCGTCTGGGCTAATGGAAATTCAAAACTATTCCAGCAAACCGGGCTTTTATCATCATCACTTGATGTATCTGTCGAATCGACAGTGGAGTGAGTTGTTGAAGCGACCAGAGCGACAGTAAAGTTTTCATTCGCTTGTTGTAAATCTACCCAACTGCTGGATGCAGAATGACCTGCCGTAGGAAACAGCAAACTCAGGTAAAACAACACTGCGATAAAACTTAAATACTTCATCTTTCGCACCATGGAAGAGCCAAAACAGCTTGGCCTTTTCCTGACTATAGCAGCAGTGTTTTTTAAAATGCAAATAAAAAAATGAAAAAAATGAAAATAACAGGCCCATCGATTGCCACTTTATTTGTGTCAGATCAATAAAAGCCTGCTATTTTTTGAGCGAAAATACTTGATTTTTAGACGCTTATAAAAACTTCATTCCTTGTTTTAGGATCCATGCAATAAAAGTTAAAGTTAAAAAGCCAGACAGGTATAAAACAACAAACCATTGGGTCTGTGACAGTCTAGAGCCAAAGTTTTTCATCAGTAGCCCTCCTGATAATCTTCCACTTTACCGGCAAAAATTTTGTAACCCCACAGTGTATAAGCACAAATCAGTGGCACAAAAATGAAGATACCTGGCAGCATAAAGAGCAGACTGCTGTCGGGTGCGACTGCCTGCATATAGGTTAATTGACGGGGTAACAGATAGGGAAACACGCTGACCAGCAAACCTACAAAAGCCAGCAGGAATAGAGAGGATGCCAGCCAGAAAGGCCGCTCTTCATGGCGTTCATGTACTGCAGTTTCTGCTTTATGGCTGCGGTTGACCCGGCCTAAATCGCGGAATAATAAACGGGCGGCAAGCACCGACAACAGAGGCAGTGGTATTAACCATAAAGCGTGCCAGCCGCCAAACCAACGAGCACGGATTTCCGGCTCAATCCAGACTGTCCATAAGCTGACCAGCAGCATGGATAACATCACAATCAGCAATAAACGTTGGCCATAACGTGCTGCTTTTTGTTGCAGCTCACCACGGCTTTTCATCACCAGATAACAACAGGCCAACAGTGCGTAACCTGCCATCACAGCTAATCCACAAAACAAGCTAAAAGGACTCAGCCAGCTGAAACTGGACTGATCAATAAAATCAGCTGGTACACCTTGTACTAAAGTGCCCAGCATCAGGCCCTGACAAAAAGCGGCCAGACTGGAGCCAACAGCAAAGGCTGTATTCCAGTATCTCTTTGAAGTATCTGATTTAAAACGGTATTCAAAAGCTACACCGCGGAATATCAAACCTATCAGCATCAGCATAATCGGCAGATAAAATGTCGAGGCGATAGAGGCATAAGCGGCCGGGAAAGCACCAAATAAAATCACGCCACCAAACACCAGCCAGGTTTCATTGCCATCCCAGACGTGCGCAATAGAACGCATTAAATGGTCGTGTTCTGCGTCTGTGTTAAACCATGGGTACAGAATGCCCATGCCCAGGTCAAAACCATCCAGCAATACATACATCAGAATGGCAAAGCCAAGCAGTAACAGATAAAACAGGCCTAAACTCAGTTCCAGCTCCATTAGTTGGCTCCTTTTGTTGAAGTTGCATCAGCGTCAGTCGCTAAAGCTTTGGTAAAGGACACTGCGTAACCAGATGCTTTGACACCAATACGTTGCTGTTCCAGATGTTCAATAGCGGCCGGACCTTTTTTGATCAGCTTGCGCATAAAGTACAGATAAACCCCAAACAGCAGGCTGTAGGTCAAGACAAACAAGGTCAGGGAAAACAG
>Ga0181595_10005878_pt1 | contig 10713 bp, 8 predicted proteins | sample 041ome_7_FD_145604 | JGI IMG/M metagenome (GOLD analysis project Ga0181595, IMG submission 145604) | Coastal salt marsh microbial communities from the Groves Creek Marsh, Skidaway Island, Georgia - 041401AS metaG (spades assembly) | ecosystem: Environmental > Aquatic > Marine > Intertidal zone >...
TCCGGAAAACGACAAGTCGACTGTGGTTGCCTTACGTGAAATCGAAAAAGGTTTTATCACTAACAGTATTCTGGACCAGCAAGAACGTCGTGAACAGTTACAGCAAGAAGCGTCAGAAATGGCTGCAGTGGCTGCAATTATCGGTTCTGACGAATAATCTGAGCTGCACCTCCTGCCAACGGTATCCGGCCGTTGGCAATAACTCGAAATCCACGTATATTCAAAGGAACACGCCAAAGCGTTGTGCGTATTGGGGAGTTTCGGATGTATCTGTTTGAAGGCCTGAAAAATCAAATCAGTGCTTACCTGCCACCTGAGCAGGTCGTTCTGGTGCAACAGGCTTATGTTGTCGCCCGCGACGCGCACGCGCCACAAATTCGCTCCAGCGGCGAACCTTATATTACTCATCCTGTAGCAGTCACCAGCATCCTCGCCGAAATGCGCATGGATTATGAAACTTTAATGGCGGCCTTACTGCATGATGTGATTGAAGATACACCCGTCAGCAAAGAAGATTTAACCCGCTTGTTTGGTGAAACTGTGGCCGAACTGGTGCAGGGCGTCAGTAAACTCGACAAAGTAAAATTTAAAGATATCAAAGAGTTCGAAGTTACTAACCTGCAAAAAATGTTTATGGCAATGACGCAGGATATTCGCGTTATTCTGATTAAACTGGCCGACCGCACTCATAATATGCGCACCATAGGTGCACTCAAACCAGAAAAGCGCCGTCGTATTGCCCGTGAAACCTTAGAACTCTACGCCCCTATCGCCAACAGGTTGGGTATTCATAATATTAAAAACGAGTTGGAGAACTGGGGTTTCCGCGCTTTATACCCTATGCGCTATCGCGCTCTGGAAACTGCGGTTAAGCAAGCCCGTGGCAACCGTAAAGAAATTATCGAAAAAATTCAGTCGGAAATCGAACAGCGCATAAAAGCCGCTGGTATTGAAGCTGAAGTAGCTGGCCGTGAAAAACACCTGTATAGCATCTATCGCAAGATGAAAAGCAAAGAGCTGATGTTTAACGATGTGATGGATATTTATGGCTTCAGAGTCATCATCAACAGTATAGACAACTGCTATCGGGTGTTAGGTGTAGTACATAACCTGTTTAAGCCGATAGAAAGCCGCTTTAAAGACTATATCGCCATTCCAAAACAAAACGGTTACCAGTCTTTACATACCTCTCTGATTGGTCCACACGGTATTCCGGTGGAAATTCAGATGCGTACCCGCGAAATGGATGAAATGGCCGATAAAGGTATTGCCGCTCACTGGTCCTATAAAGGCACAGGTGAAAACAAAAATACCACGGCGCAAATCCGCGCCCAGCGCTGGATGCAAAGTTTATTGGAGCTGCAACAAAGCTCAGGCAATACCTACGAATTTGTGGAAAACGTCAAATCCGAACTCTATCCGGATGAACTGTATGTATTCAGTCCTAAGGGCCAGATTGTTGAATTACCTATTGGCGCCAACGCAGTCGATTTTGCCTATACAGTGCATACCGACATCGGCAATAAGTGTGTTGGTGCTCGGGTGGATCGTAAGCCTTACCCACTGAACAAACCTTTAGAGACAGGCCAGACAGTAGAAATTATTACCAGCCCTGGTGGTAAACCTAATGCTAACTGGCTGAACCATGTGGTCACCAGCCGCGCCATTTTAGGTATACGTAACTATCTTAAGAAACAACAACTCAGTGAAGCTGTAGGGCTGGGCCGTCGTTTACTGACTTCAGCTTTAGGTGACGTTAAACTCGAATCTATACCGCCAGAACGTATTGAGCAGGTTCTACAAAGCACCACACAAAAATCGCTGGATGAACTCTTGGTTGAAATTGGTTTAGGTAATCAGTTGCCCATAGCAGTGGCACGCCGTTTAATGGGTGGTTTTGATTCTGGTGAAGAAGCTCTGCCAGCAGAAAATCCGGCCAACCAAAAAACCAAAGCTTTTATTATTGGCTCTGAAGGTATGTTACTGACCTTCGCCAAATGTTGCCGCCCTATTCCGGGTGACGAAATTGCCGCCAACGCCACGCCAGGTAAAGGCCTGAACGTGCACCGTGTAGAGTGCCGTAATATTCGTGGTTGGGAAAAAGAGCCGGGTAAATACTTCCCGGTAAAATGGGATAAAACCGGCGATAAACAGTTTTTATGTGATATCCGGGTCTTTATTGTCAACCAACCCGGTGTATTGGCAAAACTGACCACAGTGATAGCCTCACAGGATTCCAACATTCAGGACTTGTCGACCGACGACAGAGACACAGGCGAATATGTAATCAAAATCACCTTGTCTGTGCGTGACCGGATTAATTTAGCCAACGTGATGCGTAAAATTCGTGTCTTGCCTGAAGTACTTAAAGTTTACAGAAGGAAATAGTTGTTATGTCAAAAGTGATCATCAGTACAGATAAAGCTCCTGCAGCTATTGGTACTTACAGCCAGGCTGTCAAAATTGGCACTACAGTGTATTTATCTGGCCAGATCCCTTTAGTGCCAGAGACTATGCAAATGGTGTCAGACAATTTTGCTGAACAAACCCAGCAAGTGTTTGAAAACCTGAAGGCTGTTTGCCAGGCGGCTGGCGGCAGCTTAAATGATATGGTCAAAGTAAATATTTTCCTGACTGATCTGTCCAACTTCGCCACCGTAAACGAAATTATGAGCAAACATTTCAGCGCACCTTACCCGGCACGCGCTGCTGTGCAGGTCAGTGCTTTACCCCGTGGTGCTCAGGTTGAAATCGATGGTGTAATGGAAGTGCCATCAACTAACTAAAGGGACATGGAACTCTTAAGTTTCTTAAGGCGAACCTAGTGAACAAGATCCTGTGTTGTATTTTGTTGCTGGCGTTCCCCCGGCTGGCAGCCGCTGCAGAGACACCAGTTCTCACCTGGTGTCTTGATCATTTTTCACGCTTCCATGCCTATGAAACAGGCAAAGCTCCTTATGGCCCTTCGGTCGATCTGATGCAGGAACTGGCTAAACGGGCTGGTTTTCAGCTTAAATTCAGTCCTAAAACACCTTCGGCCCGCTGCTTCCGCCAAATGCAGACAGGGGAAGCGGATTTAATGAGTAATCTGAATTTTACCGAAGAACGGGCTGACTATATGTACATGATGCCCTACAACGAACGCATTCCTGAGTCTTTGTATTTAAAAGGTGATGATCAGCGTCAAATCCGTAGTTTTGTTCAGCTGGAGTCCTTAAGTCTGGCGACAGTACGCAATTACACTTATCACCCCAGCCTGATGCAACTGATTAAAACCTCCAGGCGTCATGTGGAAATAGATAGCATAGAAACAGGTTTTGAAATGCTGCAGCGTGGCCGGGTTGACGCTTTGGTCGTGCCGACTCAAAGTTCGCTGGATGTAATAGCAGGCCATAAAGCGCTGCATTTTCAGTTTAAACGAGCCCCTGTTGATTTCTCAGTGGTCGAAAAGCGTTTTATTAATATCGGCTTCTCGAAAAACAGCCCACATCAGGCATTAAAAGCCCGTCTCGAACACGCTATCGAATCCATGGTGAAAGACGGCACAGTAAAAAAACTCTATGCCTTCGACCCGCTTAAACATGGCCCTACTTACCTGGCCGATTCGCAGGCAGAGCAGTAAAAGCAGAACTGACACAGAGCTAAAATGGCGCTGCGGCTATGCCTCTTGGTCATCACAGGTTAAACTGTCTGTTATCAGTCACTTAGTTTGGTCTTTCTCTTGACAGTAACAGCACTGGATAGCCTATCCGTCAGCCAGCTCAAAGGGGTTGGCGCCAAAGTCAGCGAGCTGCTGCATAAACTGGGTATTCAGAGCGTGCAGGATTTGCTGTTCCACTTGCCGTTACGGTATGAAGACCGCACCCGCCTTTACCCCATCGCCGATTTATGGCCACAACAGACAGCCACAGTGCAGGGCGAAGTCATCAGTAGTGAAATTACTTTTGGCAAAAGACGCAGCTGGCTGGTGTCCATTCGCGATGGCTCAGGCCACTTAACCTTACGTTTTTTCCATTTTAATGCAGCGCAAAAAAATGCCGTCACGCCGGGGGTCACTTTAAGAGTCTTTGGTGAAGTAAAAAGAGGCATGCGTGGTTTTGAAATGATGCACCCTGAATACAAAGTACTAAAAGATGGTCTGGATCAGGATGTGGCCGAAACTTTGACTCCGGTTTATCCCAGTACCGAAGGTTTAAAACAAAACAGCTGGCGCAATTTAACAGACGCCGCTTTGCAGGTGCTGCAGCGCAGCAGCCCTACTGAATATTTGGCACCAGTGTTGGGTCAGAACAGCTGGTCTTTGTCCGATGCACTATTTTATCTGCACAGACCACCACCTGATGCCTCTTTACAATTGTTGGAACAGGGTCAACATCCGGCGCAGCAGCGGCTGATTTTTGAAGAGTTGGTCGCACAGCAACTGTCTATGCTGCAATTACGCCAGCAATGCAGGGTGCAGCAAGGTCGCAGCTTTGTGGTGGATGAAACACAAAATCAGCAGTTTTTAGCGGCTTTACCTTTTGCTCCAACTGCTGCTCAGCAGAGGGTGATTGCCGAAATCCGCCATGATTTAGCCCAAACCGAACCCATGTTACGTTTAGTGCAAGGCGACGTTGGTTCGGGTAAAACGCTGGTCGCTGCTTTATCCGCTTTAACTGTGCTTAGCCGCGGTGCTCAGGTGGCGTTGATGGCGCCAACAGAGCTGTTAGCAGAACAACACGCCAATACCTTTAAAGCCTGGCTGGAACCTTTGGGTTACCAGATTGCCTGGCTGGCTGGCAAAGCATCCGCCAAACAAAAACAGCTGCAGCTGGCCGCAATTCAAAGTGGCGAAGCCAAAATGGTGATAGGTACTCATGCCTTATTTCAGCAGCAAGTGCAGTTTCAGCAACTGGCTTTGGTGATTATCGATGAGCAGCACAGATTTGGTGTCCATCAACGTTTAGAGCTGCGTGAAAAAGGTGCAGACACCGGCTTCTACCCGCATCAACTGGTGATGACAGCTACACCTATACCCCGCACTTTAGCTATGACAGCTTATGCTGATTTAGACACTTCAATCATTGATGAGCTGCCACCGGGCCGGACTCCTGTGACTACTGTAGTGCTGCCAGATAGTCGCCGTGGTGAAGTCACAGAGCGAGTGCGTCAGGTGGTACAGAATCAGGGCAGACAAGCCTATTGGGTTTGTACTCTAATTGAAGAGTCGGAACAACTGCAATGTCAGGCCGCCGAAATGACAGCGGTCGAACTTACTGCAGCCTTGCCTGATTTGCGCATAGGCTTAGTGCATGGCCGGTTAAAAGCCGCTGAAAAACAGCAGGTGATGGCGGACTTCAAAGCTGGTGAACTAGACTTGCTGGTAGCGACCACTGTGATAGAAGTAGGTGTTGACGTGCCTAACGCCAGTTTAATGATTATCGAAAACCCGGAGCGTTTAGGTTTGGCTCAGCTCCATCAATTGCGTGGCCGGGTCGGTCGTGGCAGTGTCGTCTCGCATTGTGTTTTGCTTTATCACGCGCCTTTATCGCCCACAGCTCAGGCCCGCTTGTCTGTGCTTAGAGAAAGTAATGATGGTTTTGTCATAGCGCAACGGGATTTGGAAATTCGTGGCCCGGGTGAGCTACTGGGCACCAAACAAACAGGTCAGGTGAGTTATCGTATTGCCGACTTAAGCCGGGATGCCCAGCTTATTCCAGCAGCTCAACACGCAGCTGCACTGCTATGGCAGCAGTATCAGCCACACTGTGCTCCTTTAATCCGCCGTTGGTTAGGCTTTAAAGAGATCTACGCTCAAGCCTGATTGGTGTATATATACCTGACAACTCCATCAAAGGGCCTGCGTTATGTTTCACATTTTGCAGTTAGATCATGTAGTGCTCAGAGTGAAAAACCTGCAGCTGATGCTGGATTTTTATCAGCAGGTATTGGGGTGCAGCTTAGAGCGACAAGAAACAGAATTAGGTTTGTATCAGTTAAGAGCAGGTACTAGCCTGATTGACTTAGTGCCGGTCGACCAGCCACTGGGACAACAAGGTGGCAAAGCTCCTGAATCTGAAGGTCATAATATGGACCACTTGTGTTTACGCATTGAACCTTTTGATCCAGCGGCTTTGCAGCAGCACTTTCAACTCAGAGGCATCACAGCAGGGCCAATTGAATCACGTTATGGTGCGCAAGGTAAGGGTCCATCAATTTATATTCAGGACCCTGAAGGCAATACCATAGAGCTAAAAGGTCCGCCCTATTCCGCAACCTGAACAGCTGGTTTTTTCCGTAATGCCAGATACGCATCCAGTGAATAAACAATCAGTGCCAGCCAGATAAAACCAAAGGTCACCAGTTTTGCCTCGGTTAAGGGTTCGTTATACAACCAGACGCCAAACACAAACATAAAGCTTGGGCCTATGTACTGGAAAAAGCCCATAGTCGACAGCTGCAAACGTTTCGCTGCAGCGATAAACAGCAACAAAGGCACAGTGGTAACAAAACCAGCCGCCATCAGCCATAAATTTAAACTCCAGCTGTTTTGACTCAAATCAACGGCACTGCTGTCGGCAAACTGCCACCAGTAATACAAAGCCAAAGGCAATAACAATAAGGATTCAATAAATAGCCCGGTAATAGCGTCAATAGCTAATTTTTTGCGGAATAAGCCGTACAGCGCAAAAGTACCGGCTAAAGTCAGAGCGATCCAGGGCACTGAACCAAAGGTTACCAGTTGAATGACCACACCAGTCACAGCCAGTGACAATGCAACCCACTGAAACTTACGTAACCGTTCACCAAGGAAAAACATGCCCAACAAGACATTCAGCAGAGGGTTGATGTAATAGCCTAAGCTGGCATCCAGCATATGATGGTTGTTCACAGCCCAAATAAACAAACCCCAGTTGCCGCCTAAAATCAGTGAAGTACCTAACAAGGCCAACACCAGTTTGGGCTGAGCTAAAATCTGCTGCACTTTGCCCCATTGCTGCATCGCAAATACAATCAGTACTAACAGTACAAAAGACCAGACCACACGATGGATCAAAATTTCTTGCGCTGGCACAAAGTCAATTTGTTTAAAATAAAGTGGAGCTATGCCCCACAAGGTATAAGCACCAGCGGCAAAAGCACCACCCAGTTTCTGCGCAGGACTTAAGGTCATCAGTATCCCCCTGAATAGCCGGACAGCTCCGGTTTCTGCCGCGCATTGTACGTGACGCCAACAACAAAGGTAAGGCAACTTAAGCCAGCTGTTGCACTCTTGGCCGCAAACTGATCAAATCAGGCTGAAACCTATGCATAGCTGAGTGATTTGCTGAAAGTAAAAGTTAGGATCTGATCTGCCCCTCAATTCAGATCTACCCCACTAAAGGGGAAGATCTGGTCTCCGAGCGAACAGAAGCAGCTTTGTGAATTCAGGCTAGTGCAGGCAGTTGAAATCTTTTTACCGCAGCGTCCAGTGTTCCGGCCATATTGGTCAATTGCTGACTTGCAGCAGCTACCTGAGTCACCAGCTCTGCGTTATGTTCCGCAGCCTGATGCACCACACTGACGCTGACGTTAATTTCTTCGATAGCACTGCTTTGCTGTTCAGCCGCGCTGGCGATCTGCAGGCTCATCCCCCGAACCTTATCAATAGAGCTATTTACTTTTTGCATCAAAGCACTGGATTCACTGGAGAAAGTAATAGTTTTTCCACCTAACTCACTGCTTTGTTGCATCTTCAATACGGCTTGATGAGCGCTGTGACGGAAAGTGCTGATCATGGCTTCGATTTCGGTGGTTGATGTTTGGGTACGTTGTGCTAAATGCCGAACTTCATCTGCTACCACAGAAAAACCCCGACCTTGTTCACCAGCTCTGGCCGCCTCAATGGCTGCGTTTAAAGCCAGTAAATTGGTTTGATCGGCTATGGCTTTAATCACAACCAGCACTGCGCCTATATTCTCACTGTTTTTTTCCAGATCAGACAAAGAAGCTGCGCTTTCAGTTAAGCTTTTCACAAGCGATTCAGTGCTTTGCACAGCTTGTCTATTAATGCCCTGACTGGAAACTGAGTCCTGTGCAGCTTCTTCAGTGGCAGAGTGAGTGGTGGACACACTTTGCGCCACTTCATGGGCTGTAGCTGACATTTCGTGCATTGCTGCGGCTATTTGTTCCATTTGCAAACTTTGCTGCTGCACATTGTCTTGCACACCATAGCTGCTTTCGGCCAATACAGTAGCTGCACCTGAAACCTCAAGGCTAGAACGCTGTACCAACACCAAAAGCTGCGCCAAGTCTTGTCTGGTTTGCTCCATTAATGTCAGCATTGCACCAATTTCTGCAGGCTCGTCCACTACAACAACTTTGCTCAGATTGCCTCGCTGCAACTCTTTTAGAGCAGCCATGGCTTTAGCCAAACCTCTTTGAATAGCGATCCGAGTTGAACTGCTGATCAGTACAGAAATCAATATCACCAGAACAGCAGCTATCACCACCTGCTGTTCTAAAGATGTAGTTTGTTCGTCAATACTCTGAATTTCTGCAGCTGTGAAACTTTCGACGTTTTGCAATAAGGTTTTAACCTCCGCCATCAGTTGAGCATCTATTTGTGCTAACTGGGCTTCCAGCTCTTGAGCTTGCTGTCCGGCACCAGCACTTTGGATCAATTGTTCAGCAAGAAGATCCCAGTCTGCCGACCTTTTTCTGATCGAATCTAACAGCGCCATGTTTTTCTCAACCATAGCCAGCTGTTGCTCCGTCATGCCTGCAGAAGGTTTCAGATAAGGTTCAGCCTCACGCGACGCAACTTTAAGCTGTTCAGAACGCTCTTTAAACTCAGATGCAACGCGCTGAAACTCACCAGAACTTTGTTTCGTCTGATGCGGCATATAACGCAGCTCTTTTTGTAATAACAGCTCCTGAGCGTACTGCTGCTCAGTAATTTCTGTAAGTTTCTCGATAGCGGGCGTATCTCTGTGCACTACATCATCAAGATGCGCCTCAATTTTGGCCAGCTGTATAAAGACAAAAGCAGTCATCACAACCACTCCGATACAAATCACCCCAACTGACAGCATCAATCTTTGCCTTATAGACAGCTGCATAGAGCCTCCTTCAAATTAAACCTTTATAGAAAAACATCCATGCGAAACAAAGTGACAACAGGGAGTAGTACAAAGGTACTACATCTTAAACTCTTCCCTACTGAAATTGGTTTCATTATTATCGATTTGTCCTATTTGTCAATCAAAACCCGACAAACACTGACAAATTTCCTGTCTGAAAATGAGTGACAAAGATTAGGTATAGCTTATAGGGGCGAGACAGGAGCAAAAATAACTGAAGAAGTTAAGCGGGATCATTAAAGTGGCATATTCCCGGCTTATGGTATAAACGCCACTCTGTACAATAAAACTGGCACCAATGAATGAATGCTAGCCCACCAGATAAGTGCCAGTACCTAAAGCAATATGAGTGCCTTGCTCATTGTGCAATTCCATACGGCAGACACAAACCTTATTCCCAGTGCGGATCACCTGGGCAGTAGCAATAAACTGCTGACCACGACCAGGCCTTAAGTAGTCAGTGCGAATATCTATAGTGCTCATTTTTCCCAGCTTGTCGCCCAGTTCAGCGTCAGCTATATCGCCCAGTCTGGTTAAAGCACTGGATACTGCCATCAGCCCACCTACCACATCCAGCACTGAAGCTATGACTCCACCATGTAAAATTTGCTGCACCGGATTACCCACCAGCTGGCCCGCCCAGTCAAAACGGACTTCCGCTTGTTGTTCATCAAAACGGGTAACTTTTAAACCCAATAATCGGTTAAAAGGCATTTGATCAAAAGTATCGGCGATAAAAGGTAATAACTGATCGGCGTGCATAAGGTTCTCAACTTTACTGGTAGGAGCAGTACGCAATCTACTCCAGCAGAGCCAATGACACAATGCCCAAGACAGCATCTGTAGTTTGGCTATACCCAAGTGACTTCAAGATGCAGAATTCAGCGGGAGATAAAAGCGCTTTAGACAAGGCAGCTGTTGGAAGCTTTAGTGGTTCTAAAGCGACAACAGTTAACGCGGCATAAAGCGCTTTTAGACCCGCCCTTCGGGAGTCGCTGGGCGATTGCACTGCGGTGTTAGCCTGTCTCACAAGGTAGTCGACATTGCTTCGCCATGCTGCCTTGCATTGCAAGCGCCCAACGGCTCTGAAACTCGCATCTTGAGGTCACTTGGGTATACAATGCGCCAGATTTTTCATAATGCAGCCTTGTCCCTTGCCACAACTATTGTTCGATACCTTAAAACAAGCTTTTGGTTACAGCCAGTTCCGTCACGGACAACTGGAGGTGATCCAGGCTTGCCTGAGCGGCCAGGACACTTTTGTGCTGATGCCAACAGGTGGCGGAAAATCGCTGTGTTATCAGTTACCTGCTTTGTTATTGCCTAATGTCACTGTAGTGGTTTCGCCTTTAATGTCGCTGATGAAAGATCAGGTCGACGCTTTGCAGGCCAATGGTATAGCGGCTGAATTTATTAACAGCAGCCAAAGCAGAGAAGAAATTCAGGATGTGATCCGGCGTTTACGTCAACAGCAACTCAAGCTGCTGTATCTGGCACCAGAACGGCTATTGCAACCTGACTTTATGTCACGCCTTGCAGAAGTAGGCGTCAGTTTATTTGCCATAGACGAAGCGCACTGTATTTCACAATGGGGCCATGATTTCAGGCCTCA
>Ga0181595_10005886_pt1 | contig 10704 bp, 6 predicted proteins | sample 041ome_7_FD_145604 | JGI IMG/M metagenome (GOLD analysis project Ga0181595, IMG submission 145604) | Coastal salt marsh microbial communities from the Groves Creek Marsh, Skidaway Island, Georgia - 041401AS metaG (spades assembly) | ecosystem: Environmental > Aquatic > Marine > Intertidal zone >...
AAATTCAGTATTTATGCGACCTAACGAGACATATGTTACTTTAAAACACAAAAAAGGTAACACTATAAAAGTGTTAGTTTTAAACTTATGAATATATATACAAAAAATAAATAACCTGAAGGAATATTTTATTCTCAGCGGCGACTGTCTGAAACAAAAAAAGGCGCCTTGCGGCGCCTTTTTGATAAGTTTCTGAGGTGGCTATATTGAGCGCCAACTCGTCTACATAGCAATTAGAAGTTGTAGTTAAACCCTACGCGGATCTCCCAAAGCGACGCGCCACCAATGCGTGATTCGGTGCGTCCTGCATCGATATCGTCTTGCGTGACACCGTATGGGAAGTTTGGCTTGTAGAGCACACCCCAATCGTCGTTCAAAAGATTGGTGAAGTTGTCTACGACTATGAACGCACGCGCGGTGTGCTCAGTGCTAAATCCAGGCTCTTGCGATACGCGAAGATCTGCCTTCGTCCATGAGCTACCACGACGGTCATTACGTGTACCAGGCTCGACCAATACGTGCTCGATAAAATCGAGATAAGGCGTAAACCCGTAAGCGCCGATCGTGCCATCGCCACCGTTCAGCGTCACACTGTAAGGCACACCAGAACTCGACTGACCGAACAGCGAGAAGCGCGTGTTGTAGCCGCCGAAGAGCTGTACGTTGTAGTTGAGAACCGCAGTAGCGCGATATTGGATGTTCTTATTGGAAGCCAAACGAAGGCAGACATAGCCTGACCCCCTTCAATGCACCGCTTATACCGCTGAGGAAGTAATCCGCTAACCCCAGCTCCCTTCGGTCTCAAGCAGGCTTTGAACAGGCACAAGGGGCGCGATAATTTGAGGCTTTTGCAATCTCCACTCTACCAAGTGGCATCAAAAAAAACCCCGGCAAGCCGGGGTTTGATTACATAAAACAGCGTGTCGAATCAGAAGTCGTAGCGGAGGCCAATCTGAACTTGCCAAACTGACTGGCTCAGAACCTCGAGGTTCTTGATGCTGCGATCACTATTGAGGTTGAAGTATTCATACTGACCGTTATTGATTGCAGCTGAAACTACGTCTCGCTCGTACTCATAGCGTGTACGCTCAATACGACCCCAGTCATCATTCAAAAGATTGCCTACATTTTCAATGTCCACAAACAATCGGAAAGAGTGCTCAGAAGCAAACGCAGGAAGTTCTTGCTGGATACGAAGATCAACGATGCTCGTCATGCGAGAGTTGTTTCCGTTTCGAGTCGCAATGCCACCGCGATACTCCGCAAGCTCAGAGTTGTTGATGTAGTCGATAAACGCTTGCTGTTGAGCGGCATCACCGCCAAAAGAAGCGGGCGAGAATAGAGGATCGTTGATGCCATTTGGTACATAAAGCAAGTGACCCGCGTCGTCGTTTCGACTCTCGCGCGCACAACGTCCACCGCCGATATCCAATAAGCAGTTGTTGTTTTCATTGAACGTGTAGCTGTAAGGCTGTCCACTGCGACGAGTGCCGAACAGTGAAACTCGCGTCTCGTACCCTGGAATCAATTCCTTGCGCCAGTTAAGACGGAGCTTGAACAAATGCTCGACCTGGAAGTTAGAAATACCCTCGCGAGGCGCCTGGCGATCATACGCCGCAAAGTCTGAGTAGTTCGACGTAGCGGTTGAAGAAGTGCCGTAGCCGATGTCTTCAACATCTGCATGAGTGTAGCTAGCGAACATGTCAAAGCTACCAAACTTTGTCTCCCACTCTTTCGTAGCTGAGAGGGCAAACAATGTGCTGGTGCCGCCATCGTATGACCCTACAACGATCGCTTCAGGAGCACCGCCACAATCATAAACACCTCGACCATCAGGCGCAGTAGCTACAGGCTGCTCGCAACGCTGGTCATACCAGTAAGAAGCATTGTCTAGCGTGTTATGAAGCACGTCAGCCGATAGCAACCAGTCATCTCCTAGGTAAGGAATATTTGTCTCATGGGCGACGCCTAGACTGATCTTGGTTGTCGTTGGGATATCAAAGTCTGGACTCAGTGCATTAACCGAACCATCGGGCGCCTCGTTCGCAAGCGCTGCTAGCACGTCGGCAGGAATGTACTGTCCTGTCGCTGAATCGGGTGAAGTAGGCACCGAAATCACACCGAAGGCGTTTGAACTGTCAGAGATCACACCGTCGTTGGAGTAGCTGTTAGAGATCCACACACCCGGAGAACCACCACTGAAGACACCAATACCACCGCGCACGGTAGTGTTCTCAGATGGATACCATTTAAACGATACTCTTGGGAGTAAAACATCTAAGCCGTCGATATCCGTAGTATTGGCAAAGCCGTAACGCTGAACAAAGTTGCTGTTTGTTCGGATTGAACCGTTGCTTGCGTAGCGGTCGTATCGAAGACCAAAGTCAACGTCAAGGTCGGCGGTCACGTTCCAGCTATCTTGGATGTAAAGCGACGTGTACTCATAACCCCAAATAGCCCGCAGATCGTTCTCGTCGTTTGTCACAGCGTTGTTGTAAAGCAGTCCAGATGCTGTAGCGTTCTGGAGATCAGCAATACTGTCGAAGAGATAAGACCCTTCCGAATTCTGTGCAAACAAGTTGTTAACGTCGACTTCCTCACGCTCGATACCCGCCTTCAAAAGGTGGCTACCTAACGTGTACTCAGCAACAAATTTAACTTGGAAGAAATCTTGGTCTAGCTCGTTACCATGACGGAATCGGTCGGGACCAAATACAAGGTAGTTCTCATCACCGTCTACTTCACGCAAGAAAACCGCCATAGATGGGAACTCGGCACCGTTGAGGGAATCCTGTCCCGTCGCCTGGGTCGTGCTCGCAATCTTTAACTCTGTTGAGAAGCTGTCAGTCCAGTCACTAAACACGTGGCCGATAAAGCTTTCAACCTTCTCTGAGCGATCATACCAAGCCGATGAAGCTCCCAGTATGTTGTCGGAAGCCAAAAAGTTGTTACCGTTTTGCTCGTTGATTGTGTTGCCTTCAGTTTGAATGTAGGTCAACTTTGCTCGGTGGTTTTCACTAATATTCCAGTCGATGTTTGCCAGAATTTTCTCGTCTTCAGCGGGTCCCTTGTTGAAGCCGCCGATGTCAAAGCCCCACACATCATTTACGATCTGAGCGACCTGAGCCACGTCATCGAGCGTTATGCCAGCTTCGGTGTTAAGGGCTCCTGAACCAGCCGGACCATTGCGGAGGGGAGCGACCTCTTCGTACTTGTCATAGGCAACGAAGAAGAACAACTTGTCCTTGATGATCGGTCCACCCAAGGTTGCGACAAATGTTTCCTCTTCAAAAATAAAGTCGAACTCGTCGTCCCCATTCTTGTCGCCGATCATGCTGTCGTCAGTAGAGTAGTAGGCTACAGATCCTTCGAAGCTGTTTGTCCCTGACTTAGTAACTGCATTGATAGTACCGCCTGTGAATCCGTTGTATTCGACGTCGAACGGGGCCGTTTGAATCGATAGTGACTCAATGGCGTCGTAAGAAATGGGCGATCGCTGCGATGGATAACCGTTAGCATTCAAACCGAAACGGTCGTTCAACGCCACGCCATCAATTGTTAATGAGTTGAATCGGTTGTTCGCACCAGCAATTGACAATTCTTTGGCACCGCCGCTCTGAACATTAACCGAGGCGAAAGGATCAAGCTGCGCCGCGTCTGTGATGTCGCGATCAATTGAGATCACTTCTTGCAGGGCTTTCAGTCCTAACGTCGTGCTCAGACCATCATTACGAAAACCATCATCGCCAAGCGCCTGAGCTGTAACCAAAACTTCCTCTACTGCGCTGTTAGGCTGAACAGTCACAGGCAAGTTGAACGCGGAATCTAAGCTAAGATAAACATCGTCAATCTTGACGTCTTTGAAGTCAGGTCCCGATATTTCAATTGAGTAAGGACCACCTACACGAAGGCTTCTCGCAGAAAACGATCCGCTTGCATTCGTTGTGGTCGTGGACACTGTACCTGATGGGGTATGAATAATGGTGATTGTTGCATTGGCGAACAAGTCGCCAGTCTGTGTGGCAACGTTACCGCGAATTGACGATGTGGTCGTATTCGCAACGGCGTTGACTGACATGCCTAGCGACATTGCTATCGCTACGGCGGCGGAAATACGCTTTATAGAATTGGTCATTTCGTTAACCTCTAGGACGGGAAAAATTGGCTACGACTACCGCGCGATGAGTTTAAATAAAGCAACGGACGTAAAGCAACGACTTTACACAGATCAGCGGCGTCGAGATGGTAACGGCGACGAGTTAACAAAAAGTGTCATTATTGTTACATTTTTATTGCAATCCGGTAGCGCCTGATAATTGAAACCAGGTGACACCCTTGTGATTTAGTCAAGTGACATCAACATGGGTTTTTCAAACGCTACAAGACGGTCCAAGTTACCCTGTTCAACGACCCTTACCCAATCCGGGTTAGCGATTAGTGCACGCCCCACAGCAACCAAGTCAAAGTCTCCCCGATCAAGCATTTCATTGAGCTTATCAAGGGATGCCGGTTTAGCCGCTTTGAAACCTACTTCGCCGGGATCAGGAATAAAGTCTGCGTCGAGACTGACGCTGCCCACTGTAATCGTTGGCTTACCAGTGAGCTTCTTAACCCAGCCTGCTAAGTTTAAATCACTGCCTTCGAACTCGGGCTCCCAGAAGCGTCGCTGACTGCAGTGGAAGATATCCACGCCGGCGTCAACGAGTGGCTCGAGAAAGTCAGCCAACGCAGCTTCGGTCGTTGCCAACCTCGCTGTGTAGTCCTGCTGCTTCCATTGCGACCAACGGAGAATGATTGGGAAGTTTGAACCCACCTCTGCACGAGACGCTGAGACGATTTCAGCGACAAATTTCCCGCGATCAGCCATTGACCCACCGTAAGCATCATCACGCTGGTTTGTTCCCTCCCAGAAGAACTGATCGAGCAGATAACCATGCGCGCCATGGATTTCTACCGCATCAAAGCCGACTGCCTTAGCGTCGCGCGCGCCTTTGGCAAAAGCAGCAATCACATCATCAATGTCTTGCGAGGACATGATATGTCTATTCACCTTGCCTGGTACGTTCATACCGGACGGAGCATACCCGTCGACATCCCCCTCTGGGAGTGCACCTTTTTTACGCATACCACCGACGTGCCAGAGTTGGGGAGCGATTTTGCCACCCTCCGCATGGACCGCGTCTACGACACGCTTCCAACCCGCAAGACGATCATCGCCATAGATGTAGGGCACATCGGGATAACCACTGGCCGCGATATGATCAACACAGGTGCCTTCCGTGACAATTAAACCCACCCCGCCCGCCGCTCGTTTTCGGTAGTACTCGACGTTTGCATCGGTCGGAATATTTTCTGGGGACTGATTACGGGTCATTGGCGCCATCACGACACGGTTATTGAGGTGGAGGCCATCGAGATTAATCGGACTCAACAGAGTGTCATGTGCGCTCATTGGTTAACTTCCTGTTTTGTTTACTGGCTTTGTTAGTTGCTAGAGGTTCGGGCCGGTATAAAAGAATAATTTGCGCCCAAAATAGACCCGCAACAAGCTAATTGCAAAACTTACCGTCGACTCAATAGCCCCAACGCTGGGTCTAAATGCGTCGGGGCGAGAGTGCGCGCCGCGTTATAATTTGGACACGCGCCACTCATTGCGCTAAGCGTGCGTCAAGACTGCGTCCGACTTGAAGTTCATGCCAAATACTCTCCCGCATCACTACCTCTTGTAGAGTGAAACGTCGACAAGAGGCTCTCCTAATGCGTCACCTTCACTGGTTTAGAACCGACCTGCGACTCAACGACAACCCAGCGCTCACGAGTCACGCTGCAGTTGATTCTTTGCTGTGCCTCTACCTAATGCCCAAGCCCAAACCATGGTGCAACTTGAATGGGATTGGTGAGCAGCGCGATCGATTTCTGAGAGAGTCACTCATCGAACTGAAGCGTGATTTGCAAGACCTTGGGCAGGACCTGCTCGTCTTAGAAGGCTCTCCTGAACTGGTTATTCCATATCTGGTAGAGCGCTACAGCATCACGGAGGTCAGTGTCAGCGATCACCCAGGGTGGGAGGAAAAGCAATCGCTCTCCTACCTCGAAGGTAAGCTTTCTATTCCCATTCAAATTCATCGCGGAAACAGTCTTTTTACCGAGACTGACCTTCCTATGGAACTCGAAGAGTTCCCCAAAGTGTTTTCTCCTTTTAGACGCAAAGCGGAAAAGTTGAACGTTCGTGGGCCCAGAGCAGCACCGGAGCAGTTACCACCCCCGCCCTCCGCACAGTTTGATGCTATCCCTCCCTCGATCAACAAACCTCATCCGGGTCTACCCATACCTGGAGGACGACGCGCAGGCCTGAGGCGACTCAAGCAATTCATATGGGATGACGAAGCAATCACCGGATACAAGCAAACCCGCAACTGCTTAGATGGCTTTGATGGTTCGAGCACGCTCTCGCCTTGGCTTGCCAATGGCAATTTATCGGTGCGCGAGGTTGCGCACTGTATTTTTGATTTTGAAAAGCAGCGAGTGAGCAACGAGTCTACTTACTGGCTGTTCTTTGAGTTGCTGTGGCGCGAATTCTTTTACTGGCGGGCTGAGGTCGATGGCAAGTCGATGTTTATGCTCTCCGGCAAAACCGGAAAACCGAGACGCTCGACCTTCGAGCCACGCAATTTTGCGCGCTGGTGCGCTGGCGATACTAATTACCCCATCGTAAATGCGCTCATGCGCCAGTTAGTCGCAACAGGCTGGATGAGCAATCGAGGTCGTCAGATCGCCGCCAGCTGTTTGATTAATGAACTCGACGGCGATTGGCGCTTTGGGGCAGCGTTCTTTGAGAAGCATCTGATCGACTACGATGTAGGTAGCAACTACGGCAATTGGCAATATATTGCCGGGGTTGGCAGTGACCCTCGAGGCGGCCGTCACTTCAACCTAGATAAGCAGACGGCGGAGCACGACCCTAGCGGTATTTTCGTGACGAAATGGGGCGGCGTGAGACCGTTTCAGCCCGACTTTGTCACCGACGCAGCAGATTGGCCTATCGAAGATGAAAAAGTCTGATCTTCCAACAAAAGTCTGCCCAGTCTGCGACCGCCCCTTTACGTGGCGTGCGAAATGGAAACTCAACTGGGAGTCCGTAGTGTACTGCTCGAAGCGATGCTCCGGGCGTCGTTACACGTTAAAGCAAAAAGACGCCTAGAGCGCGATGACGGGGCAATCCTCGTCTATGGAGACTGCGATCTAAGGAAGACCTAAAAATAACTTTTTCTCCCTTGTCCCCACACGCAACTAATCCGAGCAAGCCGCCGTGTGCTAAGTCCAGTCCTCCATCATCTTATCCGCCCATCTCACAATCACCTCGCGCTCATCGGGATCGCGCTTGCGCCAGTTAGCGACCACCAACCCCATACGAGGGTTCTTGCCAAATTTATCAATGTGCTTATCGATGAAGCGCCAATAAAGACTATTGAACGGGCAGGCATCGGGACCCGTGACTTTGGTTGGCTTGTAGCGGCACTGCTGACAATGGTTGCCCTGCTTTTGGATATATTTACCGCTTGCCGCGTACGGCTTGCTGGCAATGACAGCATTATCTCCGTAGAGCGCCATCCCCAAGGTATTCGGTAACTCCACCCATTCGTAAGCATCCACATAAACCGCTAGATACCAATCACAGACCTCCATTACGTCTAAGCCCGCGAGTAATGCGAAGTTACCAATAACCATAAGTCGCTGGATATGGTGGGCATAACCATGATCAAGCGACTGTCCAATAGCACGACTTAAACATCGCATCTCGGTGTTGGCATCCCAAAAATAGTTTGGCAGCCGCCGTGTTGCACCCAGCGTATTGCGCGTTTTGTACTCAGGCATTAACAGCCAATAGATTCCACGGATGTACTCTCGCCAACCGAGCACCTGACGAATAAAGCCCTCGGCCGCCGATAGCGAACACTTACCCTCGCGCCAGGCCTTCTCAGCGCGTTCACAAACAGCAAGAGGCTCGAGCAGGCCTGAGTTTAAGTACATCGAAATAAGTCCGTGAAACACCCACGGAGATTCCTCCACCAAAGCATCTTGGTAGGTACCGAAGTCAACGAGCGCGTTATCCACAAACCAATCAAATTGACGCTCAGCATCGGCTCGCGTTACTGCAAGACGAAACCTCTCGAGATTCCCCGGGTTGTCAGGAAACGTCGCGTTCACCGTATCAATCACCTCTGCTGTGATTGCATCGGGAGTAACATCGGGTCGAGATGGGATGCCGACTTGATTGCGCCAACCGACCCGATTGTCCGCATCATAGTTCCACTTTCCGCCCGCAGGCTGACCTTCATCCATCAAAATTTGATAGCGCTCGCGCATCTTTCGATAAAAGAACTCCATGCGAAGCTGCTTCTTGCCGTGAGCCCAGATTTCGAAATCTTCATGGGATGCCAGAAATCGATCATCCTCGAGTACCGTCACCGGCACACCGAGAGAGGATGGCCACGCCGTTCGCATCTGATTCACCAGGCGATATTCTCCAGGCTCGCAGATAATGACCTCGTTAGTTGCGGTCTGCGCCAGGACGTTACTAACCGCTTTCTCGAGACTAGCTACTCCTTGATCTATGGCGATGTAGTGGACGGTATATCCTAATGCCTCAAGCTCAAGACGGAAGTGACGCATTGCAGCAAACAACAACGCAATCTTATGTCGGTTATGGCGAACGTAAGTGGCCTCTTCGACAACCTCCGCAAGCACAATAATGTCCCGTCCCGGTTGGGCCTGCTTTACGGCCGGCTGATTGAGACTAAGTTGGTCGCCAAGGACCAGGATGAGCTTGGATTCGTTCATGGGTAGGCTTACGATCGACAACTAGGTTTAGACGCATCAACCAGGATAAAAAGGTTAGACATGGCTGCGCTTCGATTTCTGCTGACGCTCATCGCTATACTGGCGCTCGTCATGGTGGTGGCGATTTACACCCTCGGACCCGCCGCGCTGGAGAATACGCAAAACCGGATTGCCGGTGATAAGGGGCCCGCGCCCTCTCCCGATGCCCTGGCACTTCACCAGTCACTCGACATAGCTGACCTTCACGCAGATACGCTGCTGTGGTATCGATCACTCATAGAGCGTTCGGACCGTGGTCAGGTCGACTTGCCGCGAATGATCGACGGCAACATGGCTGTACAGATGTTAACCACCGTCACGAAATCTCCCAGTGGTCAGAATTACGACAGAAATTCAGCGGAGGCTGGCGATACGATCACCCTGCTTGCACTGGCACAGCGCTGGCCTTTAGCGACCCGCGACTCACTCTTTGCACGCGCCATTTACCAATCAGAGCGATTACATAACTTTGCCTCTGAGAGCCCTGATCTAGAAGTGGTGACATCCTCAGAGGAGCTAAAACAGGTATTGAAGGCCCGCGAGGCCGGTAGCAACGTTGTTGCTGGCTTATTGGGCACTGAAGGCTCACACGCCCTCGATGGTGATCTCGCCAACATCAAGCGACTCTATGACGCGGGCTTCCGCATGATGTCGCTTCAGCATTTCTTCGACAACAAACTCGGTGGCTCGCTTCATGGCGAGTCTAATGCAGGACTCACCGACTTTGGTCGCCAAGCAGTGCTGGAGATGGACGCCCTGGGGGTAATGATCGACGTCTCGCATTCCTCACCGCAGGTAGTTGACGATGTTCTCAAGCTTATTGAGAGTCCACTCATCGTCAGCCACACCGGCTTTAAAGGTCACTGTGATCGAAAGCGGAATATAAGCGACGCGCTGATCGCACGAATTGCGGCCCGAGGCGGACTCATTGGCGTCGGGTTTTGGTCCGAGGCAGTCTGCGGAGATGATGTCGCAGCCATCGCTGATGCCATTGCTTACGGAGTTAACACCTTCGGATTGGACGCAGTGGCGCTTGGATCCGATTGGGATGGTGCAGTGACTACACCCATTGATGCGAGTGATCTTGCCTACTTAACCTCGGCACTCATCAAACGAGGCCTGACCCCAGAAGAGGTCCACGCGGTTATGGGTGGCAACACTATCCGCTACTTACTGGAGCACTTACCGCGGACCGATTGAACGCAGTCCGTGAATTCCAGTAATCAAGACCTATCAACTCTGTGGGCAAAACAGACCGGCGCCCGGGACCGGTCCGCTGAAAGAGCCTCCCTTCAGAGGCCCGTCAATCCAAAGGCGGGGCTAAGCGTCGAGTAGCAGAGGCGCTAAGCGCTTTCGGTGATGCATCGCGTCGCCAAACTGCTGCTGACTGTAAGCCGCACGCCGGATAAACAGCGACGAGTCGCATTCCCAAGTGAAGCCAAAACCTCCGTGGAACTGCACCGAGCGATCGCCTGCGAATTGAATAGTCTCTGAGGCCTTGGCTTTTGCCATACGGCATGCAATCTCAGCCTCTTTACTCAGGGGACCATCATCGATTTCACTCGATGCGTGGTAAACAAGCGAGCGCGACTGCTCCATGCCCACGTAAATATCTACGGTCGGGTGCTTCAAGGCCTGAAAAGAACCAATCAACTTACCAAACTGCTTTCGCGTCTTGAGGTAATCCACAATGCCGGCGAGACAGGCGGAGGTGGAGCCCACGGCCTCTGCGGCCGTCAAAAGCGCACCGATTAACAGGTAGTCTCGAATGGCCGCATCGACCTTTGAACCGCTCAAAACACGTTGGGCCTTGACGCCGGAGAA
>Ga0181595_10005891_pt1 | contig 10698 bp, 10 predicted proteins | sample 041ome_7_FD_145604 | JGI IMG/M metagenome (GOLD analysis project Ga0181595, IMG submission 145604) | Coastal salt marsh microbial communities from the Groves Creek Marsh, Skidaway Island, Georgia - 041401AS metaG (spades assembly) | ecosystem: Environmental > Aquatic > Marine > Intertidal zone...
GATAGCTTGTCGAGTCTCAGGTCGGGGTCTTATTACTGATTTTCCTGTTCGTAAGAAGATGCAGCCTGGAAAACGGTACCATCAGCCAAGGTGACAATTTTGGCATTGGCAAGTTTCTCGCCACTTCTTGCCAGATAGCCGTCTGCAGAAATCACATCACCGACTTTCAGGGTATCCCGACTCCAGCCGTAACGGATTAAAGTGTTCGGACTGCCCAATTCAAAAGACCAGTCTTCTGTCGTGCCATCTTCATTAGTCACTTCTATCACGAAAAATGCATGCGGATTTAACCAGCGAATGCCTTTCACGGTTCCAACTAATACAGTCGATTTTTCCGGATCATACTGCCCGATAAAAGAATGATGCGATGACGCCTCGAAAGAAATACCAAATAACAGAACCGAAGCTAACGCTATCCCCAACAATTTTTTAATATTCATAAAACCCTCTCTATTTAATAAAGTAAATAATAATTTCAACAATCTGCCTTAAGGTCTGCCTTTCCAGATAGGCTGCTCCCATTGCGCCGGATCAGTATTGCCTTCAGCACAGATGAATTCGAGAATCTCTTCACCAAGCACTAAGCCAAACTCTCTGATATTGGTATAGCTGTCTGTCAGGGCTTCCGGATCTTCTACTGTAATTTCAACGCGCATGGTGCCACGTTCCGGACGCGTATAGCGTTCCGTCACCACCATCTGATCCGAATGAATACCAAAACCTGGGGTGTATTCATTAAAGCCTGAAGTTTCGACAACTAGCGTATCGCCTTCCCAATGGCCTCTTGAATGCCCTTGCCAGCTTGGATTCCATAATTCCGGGAAGTCCCTGCCATCCAGAAAAATCTGACGCCAGCCTGGCGTCACAAACTCCATAATCTGGATCATGATGTCCGGAGTTTGCGTAATCTGCATGGGAAAGCCTGCCGTGGTCATGACTGCACTTTGTGGCAGGCAATAAGCACCAGGATTCTGGATATCAAGGGCAAGTAATTCTGCCTCCATTTCTGCAGCCCAGGGCTGATAAGGCGGTCGTTGTATCGGCACATCAGGTGTCTGCCTGATCGCCCACATTCCTGAAAAATCAATATTGCCATTAAACAGTCTTGGTGCAGGCCCTGACACATCGCCTGAATTTCTCAGCATGTCATTAGCTAACATGCCCGGATCATCACCAATTGTTCCCAGATTAATACTCCACTCAATATTTAGGTCATGTTCCAGCGTTTCACCATCCATGATAACGACACCCTCTTCTGAATAGGATTGATACATGGCAGTTCGGAATAAAAAGCTGAGATCATAAGTCCCCGCAGGAAGCCCGGTAATGCGATAGTCTCCATCAAGCGTAGTCTGACCGGTATATTCTTCACCTGTCATCGTATTAACCAGCATCACATTCTGGTTTAAGCCGGTAATATTGGCCCCGTTCGGGTCAATCAGGCTGCCCATAATAGTTCCCTGGGCGAATACCAGTTGGCTCGACATTAGTGCAACAACCAGGAACAGCATTGTTTCAAAAGTACGTATTGTTTTTACCATCACACCACCATTTAGTTATCGATATTATTTTTAGTGCTTTTAGTTAATTTACTCACGATTTCAAAGCATATACTATATCCTTATATTTAATAAAGGCCATATAAGGAAACAGTTAATTGAATTTAAGGAAGCAATTATCATGATCACTTACCATGATGCCAACTTTATCGATATCCCGATATTTCTTAGTGTTGTCGAAGAAAACAGCTTTACCCGAGCAGCTGAAAAGCTGGGCCTAACCAATTCTGCTGTCAGCAAGCGGGTATCAAACCTGGAAAAACACCTAAACGTTAAATTATTAAACAGAACAACACGCAAGATAGCGCTTACAGAGGCAGGGGAACGTTATCTAGAATACGCCAGACAGGCACGCAGCGCAGTGGAAGAAGCGGAACATGCCGCAACCGAAAGTGAGAATATGCCTAATGGGCTATTGCGTATCAGCGCACCAGTTGTGTTTGGCAACATAGTACTGGCAAACCTTTTGCCTGCTTTTCTGAAAAAACACCCGCAGCTAAAAGTTGAAGTAGATTTAACTGATGTCTTTTCAAAAGTGAATATTGAAGATTTTGACTTAATGCTGACTTCAACCCACTTTATAGATTCTTCCTATAGCGCAACCACTATAAGCGTTTCGGAGACAAAAGTGATCAGCTCACCTGAATATATTGCTTTATATGGAACACCCGTAACTCCTGAAGAACTGGTCAATTTTAACTGCCTGCTGCCTTCGACACATCAAATACCTGATCAGTGGATCTTTTCCAAGGATGAAGATGAAATAAAAGTGAAGGTTTCCGGTAATGTAAAAATCAACAATCCCCTGGCTGTAAAAAACCTGACTTTGAATGGTATGGGGATAGCGTGTTTAGGAATGAATATGGTTGAAGAAGAAATCGAAAAAGGCAGTCTGGTTACAATTTTAAATGACTACAAAATACCTCCCAGAATTTTCAGGGCCATTTATCCGAAAAAAAATTACGTCCCGACCAAAGTTAAAGTTTTTATTGATTTCTTGCTGAGCGAACTTAAAAAGGAAGGACCGATAATAAAATATGACGCCCCATATTATCTGGTCAATTAAATATCACTCAACAACTTCAGCAAAGACGCTAGTTTTTAAGCAAACTGCTCGTTGTTCCTCAGGTTACTGCATCCAGTAAGAAAAACGCTTGTGTCATGAAAAAAGCAGATTCTGCAAAACGCCTCAACACGATATAAAAATGCAAACCGCACAGTCGGTGAGTTATATCGTCATGAGACTAAGCCGAAAGCTTTATTCCTGAACAACGAAACACTCCTGAGGGTTCCACTTGGAATCATCGGCTTCTTTTCTGAAATTTCTGCTAACCACATAGGGCTCCATAAGGTACACAGGATCATCCACAACAACCGTATCAAACAGCCAGGTGTATCCATCTGCCAATTCAACCACTTCGAAATATTCAGTCACCGTCGTCTGGTCACTGTATGGAATACCATTTTTACGAAGATAACCCGGAATCAAATTATCAGTATGCGCAACAAGCGTTCGACCTTTATTGCCAAACCCGCCAATCGTTCCCAAAGAGTTTCTTGTCGGTGTTGAGATACCACGACTCCAGGAAGCAATTGTATGCCCTTGCCTGGAGGCTTCCCCACGCGGAGCATCTTCATCAAAATGGAAATAGCGTGTTTGCATACCCGAATCAATTTCCATCTTCAGGGTTTCATTATCATCCCAACTAATCCTGAGTCTGGCAGGTTCACTCATGATTACCGGAGCCCCATAGCCGATACACTCATTTCCTGCATCGTTTTCGGGACGCCATTGCATGGCAATTTCTCTGGCCGCTTCATTTTCCGGAATACTTGAAAAATCCCCGATTAATGGTGTCACCATTCGCCATATCCAGTCTTCAGAAATAACTGATACCCAAACGCCAGTCATATCGGTAAGTGCCGCTTCCCTTCCTGTCGGCATGGAAGACTCATCAGTCTGACCAACAACCAGATTAAGCGGAAGACAAATCAGAAAACAACCGACTAATTGCAAAGTATTTTTTTTCATACGCTTATTCCATCTCCTGCATTAAACTTTGGTATACCGCTGTCACAAACTCAATATTGCTTGGACCACCTCTTGCTCCACCGTATTCAGTGTCGTAATCAAAAGTGGGATCACTGGCGATGACCTCTTCCAGGCTGGCACCTTTTTCAATCTGATCAATGATGCGGTCTCTGACGATGTAAATCATATTCCGGTATTCAACAACATCAATTTCATCACCGATACGGCCATGTCCCGGAACAACATAAGTTCCTCCTTCTGCAAAAGGCCCCGGCACCATCAATTCAAGAATAAAGTTCAAGGCATCAATCAAACCATTAACACTGCCTCCACGTTCCAATTCTATTTCCGGATACAAACCGGGCGTAAAAATATCTCCCGTGCTTATCACGTCTGAATTTCTGAAATACACGATGCTGTCACCATCCGTGTGCGCATTCGGCATGTGGTATACAAGAATTGCTTCGCCATTTTCAAAAAAATCTTTTCTGCTGGAGAAGTAGGTATTGGTGACAGTGAGAGAAGGAATATTGTGATCAGTCAGGTAAAAGCGGTTCAGCACATTTTCATGACTTAATATCGTCACGCCTCCGACAGCACCGCCAATAGCAACAGAACTATCCGGCCTGAAGAGCCCAACTCCCGAGTTATCTCCCAGTGTATTGATGAGGTCATTGCCTGCTATATGAGCAGCATCAAGATGAGTTGTGATCAGGTAATGCGCTGGCCTGTCCGAAATTTCCCTGATCATGGACATCATCTCGGGAACAATCTCGGGATCAGGAGAATCCACAAAAACCAGAGAATTGTCCCCGATTTGCACAGTCACATTAACATCACCCCCATAGAGCATATAGACCTGATCCTGCACATGCAGCAGTCGCAGTGAGTCTTCCTGTGCAACAACATTCTGAATCAGAACCAACAAAGCCAGTGACTTTATTAATCCTGTGATAAATTTTTTCGTATACATAAATTGCCCTGTTTCTTAAAACTTTAAAATAGAGATAGATAAGTAGTTTTATCAGTTACATTCTTCTGTGCTACAAAATTCTGCATCACCAACCAGCGGCCCCATATTGTCACGAAACTCAGGGTACATTGTTTCGGCTCCCCCACGCACGCCTCTCATGGGCAGACGATAGTTCTCCGCAAACTCCGTAAGAAAAGGATTTTCACCCGGCAGATAGTTTGGCACCAGATTGTCAGGATTAATTGGTAACTCTTCCGAGTAGTCACAATTGAAAAAATCTATTCTGAAACTGGGGTCGTAGACCCAGTCCTGGGTTCGTACCAAAGGCTCTGTGAAAAAAACCGGATCATCAATAACTGTCACAATGGTCAGGTAGTCATCATGCAGCATCCAGTGTTCGGTAAATGTGCGCTCGCTGCTCGAAGGAATGCCGTTTCTTCTGTGGTAGCTTTCTTTAAGATGTGTTGTCGTAATCGTTAGAATATTACCGTCCCAAACCCCGGTAGAAAAACCCTGAAAAGTATGCGGAGTACCTGCCGGTGGATGCTCCCTGCCATCCAGCCAGATAGTGCGCTCCATATTGTTCCAGCCCATTCTGGTTTTGAATGCCACTGCCTGTTGCGTACGTGGATCAATTTCACGTTGTACACGCATGTAGGAAAGACCTCTCATGGCGTAATCTCCACCATGAGGACGACAGATATATTCTGTAACAGTAGAGATTCGATCTGGCTGGTAACTCTCTCCTCGCATCCTTGCCTCTGCATTAATCGGCATGGCTGTGAAATCACCAAAATGCGGACCTGGCCCCCTTTCCGGACCATCTTCATGAAACAATGGCCTCCATTCACCCGAAAAATCAACCTCCTGTGCAATACCTGCTGCACAGACGAGACTACTCACTGAAACTGTCAGTATTTTCAAAAAGTTTGTTAAGGTCATAATTGCTCCAGTATCCTGACTAATTTTTACAATAGAAGCGTGAGTATGGATTGCAAAGCAGTCTTCATTCGCATTGCTCCATATCACAAAATATTTTATCCCCCAGGCGCGGCCCTAATTCGTCACGAAACTCAGGGTACATCGTTTCCGCTCCCCCACGCACGCCATTCATTGGCAGGTGATAATTCTCAGCAAACTCCGTAAGAAATGGATTCTCACCTGGTAGATAATTCGGCACCAGATTGTCAGGATTGATTGGCAACTCTTCCGTATAGTCACAATTAAAAAAATCTATCCTGAAACTCGGATCATAGACCCAGTCCTGAGATCGAACCAGGGGTTCGGTGAAAAAAACCGGATCATCAACAACTGTCACAATTGTCAGATAATTATCATGCAACATCCAGTGTTCAGTGAAGGTACGTTCACTGCTTGAAGGCATGCCATTTCTTCGGTGATAGCTCTCTTTAAGATGAGTTGTGGTGACCGTCAAAATATTGCCATCCCATACACCGGTAGAAAAACCCTGAAAAGTATGTGGACTGCCTGCCGGTGGATGTTCCCTTCCGTCCAGCCAGATTGAACGCTCCATATTATTCCAGCCTATTCGGGTTTTAAAAGCCACCGCCTGTTGAGTAAGTGGATCAACTTCACGCTGTACGCGTAAAAATGCCAGTCCTCTCATGCCGTAATCCGCGCCATGCGGTCTGCATATAAATTCTGTCACCACTGAAATACGATCCGGCTGGTAACTTTCAGAACGCATCCTTGCCTCCGCATTAATCGGCATTGCCGTAAAATCACCAAAGTGAGGGCCGCCATTAGCCCTCTCCGGACCATCTTCATGAAAGAGAGGACGCCATTCACCAGAAAAATCAAATTCCTGGGCGGTACTCAACGAGCACAGCAGACCAAGAATCAATAGAGCAGTACTCTTATTTAAGCGCAATGCCATAGGCATATCCCACAGCAGTGGTAATTTTTAAAACACATGACTAGATCCCTGGATATGGATTTCCTGTTGGCTCCAGCATAACGCCATCACCGTGAGAAGTAGAACCTTCAACCGAATCACAATGCATGCCTGGTGCTGGTGGTGTATTTGGCGGGCATTTGAACAAACCCGAATCACCTCTGTTGCCGGCAGGTTCACCATTGCGCAGTGGGCGTAAGCCAACACTGATGATAGTCCCACGTGGGAAACTATTCACACTGATCCCGTTACGGGCTTCCACGCCTGCGCTTCCCATCTCAACAGACCATATTACCGGCTCTCCATTTTCATCTCTGATAACGGAGTCCCTCGCTTCATTTAAAGGCGACATGAACAGGATCAGATGAGCAGGATTGGGACTGACGCGGACAACAACGCCGGTAAAATTATACATTTTGTTGGTGTCATACATTGCAAAGGAATGATGCGCATAAGACGTCAAAGCTGGTGCAATAAGTGCGGCAACTAACGCTGTAAGCATTGATGCTTTTTTGAAAAAATTTAACATATCAGGCTCCCTTCTAACCGTTCTAATCATTATTTTAAAAACCAAACAGCGACTCTTCCTGAGGTGGTGTCATGCCCTCTTCATGGTAACGCTCCCAAATTTCAGCCCAGGGTCTGTTGTAAATATCAGAAACTCTATATTCGACACTGCTACCGGCGGGCACTTGTGTTGCCACACCATCAACCGGAAAAATACTCTGCAGGCATTGGGCGAAGACAACGGGATCTCCTTCCCCCAGATTTTTTGTCTTGGTGAAATTCGCAATAATACGCACAGGTTCTGCCAATGCTTCTTCATCATACAGAATCGTTTCCTGCTTCAGGCCAACAACATTGCCTTGCGAATCCTTAACCGGCGTGTAAATTTCTATGGACTGCATTTTATTACTGAACTCAAACGCACCATGGGAAATCCACCCCTGGATATTGGAAGTCCAGCTAATGAGGACTTCCCCATCCCAGAATCCAATGGTCTCGCCATACCAGCGCGGCACATCCGGACCCAGTCTCGGAACCACACCCTCTTCGTCAAACTCACGGCCAATGTGTATCTGTGTAATATAATTTTGTGTGCCTGAGCTAAGTTCCTGCACGATCTCAGGCGTCAGCATGAAAGTCCGACCGGTGCCCCCACCACCAAAGGCGGAAAAACGGCGCATGAAGCCCTCTGGCCAGCAATACGAACCCGGCCACTGCGGCGCATTGGTTGCACCATAGTGATACGCTTGCTGTACAAAGCGTTGTTGATATTCAGGGGTTAATAATTTGAGATAGGTTGAAGCCTGTATGACGCCCCCGTAATACCAGGAGCTGGTTTGCCTGCGATCGCGCCTGTAGGTGCCATTCCAGGCGGGTAAATTTGACTGACTATAGTTTGTGGGGCCCCCTTTAGACTGGGCTTCTTCCAGCAAAGCGGTGTAATGTTCCTTTGCTGTATCAAAACCATAAGGGCTAAGAATCTCCTGCAAGGGATAATCCCGGTCACAGTAGCCCCAGGCAGCAGAATATGGTGGATTATCGCCAATGATTGACGTGCCGGGATTGGCTCCCCACTGAAACTCTAGGCCTACCGGAGAATTACAGCGGAAATATCGCGGGTCAGTCCAAAGCGCTACGTCCTGATAAAAATCGGTCGTGGTAAAGATATCAACCGGCAAAACCTCTATGCCTGGTGGCACAGCACCATTTTGAGCTGCAGCTACTGCTTCGTTTGGAGCACCTGGCGCTCCTGCTTGCATCGGCCCTACGATAAAATCCATGATCGGTTGGTCAGGCGCTCCCCTGCCTACGCTGGTTTGCGCCAGGCTGGATGAATTTGCCAGTACACTGAATAAAGCAGCAGTGATAACAAACCGGTTAATCAGACGAAATTTGCAAAGCTTCTTTGTTTTCATAATTATTGATTACCTTGCTTTCCAGGCGTGGACTATAGCCTTGATTTAATGTTTTAGTTACTTTTACTGCGCTATCTACCAAAGCCTCTCACTGGCTAACTGCGCACCTTCCACTAAGGCGGCTAATTTAAGATAGACAATATCAGGGTCAATAGGACCAAATCCAGCAAAAGTACCGAAACCACAGTCAGTTCCGGCGATAACCCGTTCACGCCCCACAATACTGGCATAGTTGCAAATTCTATCCGCAACGAGTTCAGGGTGTTCGACATAATTGCTCGTTGTATCCAGAACCCCTGGAATCAGAATTTTGTCATCCGGAATTTCAATATCTTTTATTACTTTCCATTCATGAGCATGACGCGGGTTGGCTCCCTCAAATAACAAAGCCTGTACATTTACCTGCAAAACAACAGGTAGCAGATATTTCATCTCTATATCATGATGGTGCGGGCCTTCGTAGTTACCCCAGCACATGTGCATACGTGCCTGCTCAGGGGGAATATTTCGCAATGCATGATTGAGGACTTCCACATGCGTTCCCGCCAGTTTCAGATAATCTTTGACACTTCTATCCTTATACATGGTATGCCGTCCCATACCAAAATCCGGCGCATCAATTTGAAGGGTAACACCAGCAGCAACAATAGCCTCATATTCACTGCGCATGGCTTCTGCCACTGCCTCAAGATAATCGTCCTGTGTCGCATAAAAATCATTAGGCTGGAACAAGGCAATCACACCCGGCGATGCAGCATTCATAAATACCCCCGTAGCGCCTGCAGCATTAGCAGCTGAAGTCAGGTTTGCCAGATCCACTTCGACATCTTCGGTATTCTTGACGGTAATCTCACCGACGCAGCGTGGACGTTTATATTGGGCTGTATCACCATGATCAGCCAGCTTTTTCATAAAGCGCGGAAAATCCAGTAAATCCTGGCCCGGTTCACGTGGTGTATCACCAGCAAACCCGGTCAAACGATCTGAAATATAGGTCGCATAACTGATCTTGCTCATTTCACCATCACTGACGATATCAATACCGGTATCAACCTGTTTTTGCACAACATCCATGACTGCAGATCTGATTGTGCCGGCATAATCCTGATCCTCAGTAAGGCTTCCTCGGTCTTTAGTAAAAACCACATCGGTAACAGCCTGGGATCTTGGCAGGCTCCCTACGTGTGTTGTCAGAATTCTTTCCATGCTTTGTTTCATAAAGGTATCAGTCCAGCATAATGATTATGCTTGTTTGAATAGGCCCTATTCAGGATTTAGAAGTTGCTGTTCTCAGGCATCACTTTGGTGACGGTGATAGGCTTCATTATTCGGGGTATGATCTCCCGCCAACCAGCGCTTTAATTCACTGTGTGCAATAGGCAGTACATCAGCATTAATCTTTTCCACATCAGGATGATCAACACAAAATTCTACGATCAAATTGTCAGGATCCATTACGTACAGAGAGTTACAATACCCGTGTTCCAGGCTGTAATACCTTGACTCATCCAGACCTGCATCCTTCAGGTTCTGAATTAATTGCTGTTGTAATTCCTTGTCTACTTTCAGGGCAATATGGCGAAAAGGTGATATCGGCAATTCTGGGCCAAACTCATTCTGGTCGGCTTCTCCGGCAAACTGAAAAAATGCCAGTGCACTTTCATCACTTAAACCAAAAAAACAGTGGCAATAGACCCGCTCTTTACCAAACAATTCCGCTTTTTCACACCAGGTGGCCAGTAAAGGCATGCCAATGATATCTTCATAGAAAGCACGGGTTTTCTCCAAATCTTTAACGACGTAGGCATTATGATGCAGTCTGGAAGGCGGGTTATTTTTTGCACTCATTTTTATTACCTCTTATTTTTAGCTGTCTATTAAGAATAGTTATTATCCATAACAAAGTAGAATAATAAACCTTTTACCAAGAGAATCTGCTCTCTTCCCTGCGCCCTAGCGCATGCAACACTTGAATATTCTTCTGAATCCTTAAGATTCCCTTAAGTTTACTGCTTTAGTCTTTACCGCACTGAAATACTATAAGGTTGAGTTCGTTATGACGACTTACGCACTAAAGACGACATCCGATGTTATAAATAGCAAAGCCTCGCGCAGAAAGTCACTGTTCAGCAAATTGTTATCTCCGGCTCCTGAGTTTAGTTTAAGCCACAGAACAGACGCTGACAGAAGTGTCACTGAACAATTTATCAAACAACAGTTTCAGAAAAGTTACGACGCTGACATCCATGAATTTTTTCCCGAACTGCTGTGCATGCGCTGCTTTGACAATCTTTCGG
>Ga0181595_10005900_pt1 | contig 10687 bp, 8 predicted proteins | sample 041ome_7_FD_145604 | JGI IMG/M metagenome (GOLD analysis project Ga0181595, IMG submission 145604) | Coastal salt marsh microbial communities from the Groves Creek Marsh, Skidaway Island, Georgia - 041401AS metaG (spades assembly) | ecosystem: Environmental > Aquatic > Marine > Intertidal zone >...
ACTGCCCTCCCAGAATGCGCGTTGACGGGCGATCCATTCGCTGACGTCTTCCAGCGGTTTGGGTTCCATCCGGCAATAGAGCGTGCGGCCGTCACGTCGGCGTTCGAGCAAGCCGGCTTGCTCGAGAATCTTCAGATGTTTTGAGATGGCCGGGAGCGACATATCAAAAGGCGCGGCGATTTCTCCGACGCTGACTTCTCCGGAGGCCAAACGCGCGAGAATGGCGCGGCGGGTGGGGTCGGCCAGTGCCGTGAAGGTTCGATCGATATTATATTTAACCATTAGGTTAAATTAAATGAGCGCGCGCAGGGAATCAAGTGGTTGCGTATTTACTTATTTATTCTCCCTCGCGAAGCCAGGCCCCCATCAGCGCCGCACCGATTGCCAGAAGCAAAACCAGCGCGGGCAGGAATGGGACTTCGCGGACCCCACGAATGGCGGTGGCGTCATTGCGTTGAAAGGCCAGCCAGCGCGCGGATCCGCCGTTTGAGGGGCTGTCTGCAAGCGCTCGGCCCGGCCGGTTGCGGCGCAGATCCGGGCTGCCATTGTCTGAAAGCCAGGCGACACCGCCGCCACTCGCGGCAGTAACGGGACGCACCAGAAGGTCGGTCGCGCTTACATCGGCAAACTCGATGGGGTTGATGGTGCCCACGCCGGCGACGGTCGTGCGTGTGCCGTCATCGAAGCGATATATCCCCGGTTCGGACACGGAGATTTGTCCCGTCGCGCGTCCGTCACCCTGTTCGTCGAGGACAAGCTGGGTTTCCGCGCCGGATGGTCCGGTCACGAACACCGGCGCCAGATCAGCTGTCAGGCTGCGGCGTGTGATCTCGATGCTGTCTCCGCGCACCAAGGCGGTCAGACGGTCTTCCTCAAGCTCGGGTTCCTTCATCAGCCAATGCGCGAGACGCCGGAGCAGTTCGCTATGCGGTCCACCGCCTTCGAAACCGCGCGCCCAGAGCCAGATATGGTCACTGAGGAACTGGCCGACGCGACCCTCGCCGACACGGTCGAGTATCAACAGGGGACGATCTTCGGGACCATTCATGACAACGGTGCCGGATTTGGGCCGGGCATCGATCTGGCGGAACCAGCGGCCCCATTCCGGTTCATCGCCGGGTTCGTCCGGCAAGCCGGTCAAATGGGCGGTGACGGGATGTCGGCGACCGGTCTCGTTCACCTCGGCCCGGTAAGGTGTTTCGAAGACCTCGCCGGTTGGCTCTCCGGGCAATACGGCAGCGAGGGCTGTCTGATACAGACTGGTGACCGGCGTGACATCCGGTCCGGCGGCTTCCAGCAACGCGCCGCCCGATTTCACGTAATTGGCAATATTGCGCAGATAGATCGATGGCAGGATGCCCATCCGCTGGTAACGGTCGAAAATAATCAGGTCGAAGTCGTTGAGTTTGACTTCGAAAAGTTCGCGATAGGGAAAAGCGATCAGGCTGAGTTCGCGGACCGGCGTGCCGTCCTGTTTGTCGGGCGGACGTAGAATCGTGAAGTGGACCAGATCGACGGACGGGTCGGCTTTGAGAAGGTTGCGCCAGGTCCGCTCTCCGGGGTGCGGGGCGCCGGAGACAAGGAGGACCCGCAATCGGTCTCGGATCCCGTTGATTGTCACCACGGCACGGTTGTTGGCCAAAGTGAGTTCCTGCTGACCCTCATCCACAGCCAGTTCAAAAACACTTGGGCCGCCGCGGTCGACGATGATGTTGATGGCATGATCCACGCCAACAGGCACCAGCGTGGTACGCCCTCGGGTTTCGCCGTCTCGCCGGATAGTGATCTGTGCCTGACGGGCGCGTACTGCGCGTGATTCATCTATTCGCAGGGTCAGGCGGACTTCATCACCGACAATCCCGAATCCGGGACTTTGCACGATGGTCAGACGTCGATCCCCGGCATCACGTTCTCCGGTCATCATGGTGTGCACGGGCGCTGTGATGTTGAGGCTTTCAATGCCCGTGGGTGCATCGTGAACGCGTCCGTCGGTGATCAGCATGGCACCGGCAAACCGGTCTCTGGGGATATCGGCAAGCCCGCGTTCCAGTGCACCAAACAAGTAGGTCCCGTCGCGCAATCCGGTCGTGATTTCGGGGGAGGTTGTCCCGGAGCCGGGCACATCAATGACCCGCAGTTCAAAGTTTTCCTGGGTCGCCGCCCAGGCCTGAATGTCAGCCAGCGCGGCGTCGCTCTGCGCTGTGCGGTCTTCGATCGATTGGCTCGGCGAACGGTCCACGACCACCAGACCAATATCGGAAAGGACTTCCCGGTCTTCGAGAACAAGCGAGGGATTGGCCAGCGCCGCAAGTATTCCGGTGATAGCCATGATCCGCCAGATCAGGCCGGGTGCCGGGTGTCCCATGCGCGGCGCGAGAAATCCAAGCGCGATAACGAGCGCCGCACCAGCCGCCATCAGCGCAAGAACCAGAAGGGGTAGCAAAGGGTCCCAGATGATCAGAAAACTACCCATTGTCTGCCTTACTGGCCCAGCCGTTCGAGGATTTCGTCGACATGAACCTGATCGGCCTTGTAGTTGCCGGTCAGGGCGTACATGACGAGATTGACCCCAAACCGGAAAGCGAGTTCCCGTTGTCGAGCGCTGCCGGTGACAATCGGGAACATCGGACGCCCGTTGACGTCGATCGCCCATGCCGCTGCGTAGTCATTGGATCCGATGATGACCGATGAAACCCCGTCATTGACGCGCTCGTCGGGTTGTTGCACCCAGACCTGACCACCCACCCAACGGCCGGGGAAATCCTGAAGCAGATAGAATGCCTTGGTTAAAACGTGGTCCCGGGGCACTTCGATCAGCGCCGGGATATCCAGCCCATCGACAAGCGTGCGCAAGGTGCGCGTGCCGGGTCCAACGCCACCGATCCCCGACAGGCTCTGGTCGCGCGTGTCGAAAATGATTGTTCCGCCATTGCGCAGATATTGGTTCACGCGCACGCGTGCATCATCCGACAAAGCATTCTGACCGTCGGTCATAGGCCAATAGATCAAGGGGAAAAAGGCCAACTCGTCCCGTTCCATGTTCAGCCCAATGGGCGCACCTGGCTCGACCGAGGTTCGGCGAGAGAGGATCTGGCCCAATCCGAACAGGCCCGCACGGCTGGTTTCGTCAACCTTGTTGTCGCCGGTCAAAACATAGGCGAGATGGGTTCGCTCGGTCGATTGCAGCGCGAAACGATCACTGGACTGGGCCTCGACTGATGCAGGCGCAAGGGCGATGGCCGTGCCTGTGACGGCCATGACCACGGTCGCAGCACGGGCAATTCTGCGGCCGGGAAAATGTCCGCGCAATGCCAGCGATATCAGGAAGTCTCCAAGCAGCAGGACAAAGGCGGCGATGAGCAACCAGACGCGAAGATCTGTTTGTTCGGTAGGGTCGTAGGTTGCGAATTCCACACCGGGGGACCCGGATTGAAATGCAACGGGGTTGAGGGTCGGGCCGAGATTAAAGGCGAGCCGGGTCTGCGGAGTGCCATAGAAACCTGGCGGCGCAGTTGGTCCCGGCATGACCTCGGAGAGACTGCCGGCCGGCAGCGGTCGGGCGGTCGCACGGGCATCGGCCAACCGACCGAAGCCGTCGAGACTGGCGAGCGGCGGAAGAGGCCGCGCTGTGGTCTCAGCACTGACGCCCTGACTAAGCGCAATCAAACGGCGCAGCATCTCGACATAGGTTCCCGAAAGGGCAAGCGAGGACCATTCTGCGTTTGCGGTCGTGTGATAGAGGACCAACCAGCCTGCGCCACGTTTTTCACCGGTCACGAGCGGCGTACCATCGTTCAGACGCGCCCATGTCTTGCCCGCGAGGTCGGGGGCCGGCTGTGCCAGAACCTGACGCTGGACGACGATCTCCTCAGATGTGGCCAGTCCGGCAAATGGGGAGGCGTCATCGAAGGGGGCCAGGGTTGCCGGGCGTTCCCAACTCATCACACCGCCAAAGACCCGTCCGCCGCGTCGCAAGGCAACAGGCAACAGCGCATCACTGCCTTCGGCCAGGTTTGGACCCGCGAAACGCACGAGCACGCCGCCGGCAGCGATCCAGCGGTTGAGGTTTTCGATTTCCGTGTCCGTAAGGTTTCCAATGTCCGAGAGCATCAGGACCGCCAGTCGGCGTTCCAGGAGTTCCTCTATGGTTCCGGTGCGAATATCAGCAAAGGGCTCAAGCGCGCGGTTGATATAGAAGGCGTTGCCGAGCAGCGGCTGGTTCACCTGCGCAATGTCGCCTGAAACAAGACCGACGGGCCGTCGTCGGGAGGATTCGTCGAACAGCATTGTTGCACCAGCCGATGTCCGGCCTTCGATAACAACGCGTGCAATCCGGTTGCGGACCTCACTCGGTATGGTGATGTTTGCCTCAGCTGTCAGGCTGTCAGCGGAAAAATCAAAAGCCTCGCGGGCCAACAGGCGTCCGCCTTCGTCACGGGCGACCAGCGCGACCGGCCGGGCAACACCGCTTTCCACGCGGGTGACCTGCACCCGCAGACCTTCTGCCGTGTTTTCACTCGCCGACATATAAACCGGCAGATTGCCTGCGGTTGGTTGGATGACGCGCAAGGCGCCCAGCCGTTGGAGCGCGGATTCCAGAATACGTGTGCGGCTGTCTTGCGGGCTGCCATCGCGCTCTGCAAGACCGCTCGTCAGCCAGAGGGCGCTCGCAGAACCGGGTAGGTCCAACGCTTCAATTTGCGCCAGGAGAGCGGAATGATCACCGCGCCAGGGCAGGGGTGAAAGTGTGCGAATACGATCGCGCGCCTCGGCAGCCGAAAGCGGGCGCAGCGGTCCGCGCGACGTGGTCCCGGCCTGCGCGCTGACGGCGATATAAACAGTCCGGCTTTCCCGGTCTGCTTCATCGATAAGTGCGAGTGCCGTCTCTCGGCGGATATCCCAGTCCTCGCCCGCGCTCCAGTCATTTTCGATCACAAGAACAAGAGGGCCGCTGCCGCGTAACGCCCGACCCGGGTCCAGGACCGGATGGGAAAGCGCCAGGATCACCAGCGCTGCCAGAAGCAGCCGCAGAGCGAGCAGCCACCAGGGTGTGCGGTGTGGTGTTTCTTCGCTTTGCGGCAGACCGAAGAGTAGCCGGATAGCCGGGAACATCACGCGAGATGGTGCGGGAGGAACGGCGCGAAGAAGCCACCACAAGACCGGCAAGGTGGCCAGCGCCAGCAGCAGCCAGGGTGCCGCAAAGGAGATCGCGCCGAGGGTCAGCATGATTGCTTAGCTTCGTGCATAAAGAGCCTCAGTCATGTTGGTGAAGAGGCTCAGCATTGCTGGTTCGGGCGGCGCGTCGGTCTGATGAGTTGCAAATGTCCAGCTGGCGCGTCTGGCGAATGTGCGCAGCGATGATTGCAGGCTTTCAAGACGTTCAAGATAGTCTGCTCGAAGGGCCTCGGCCCGGCCGACCAGCAACTCGCCCTCGGATTCCAGTCCACGAAATTGCGTGCGGCCACGAAAAGGCAGGCTGGCCTCGCTGGGATCGAGAATCTGCAGCAAATGACCCCGGACGCCGCGCGCGGCGACGCGGCCGAGAAAATCCATGAGCTTGTCTTCCTCGACCAGAAAATCGCTGATCAGAACCACGGTGCTGTATCGCGGCAGGGAGGGCAGCACAGGCAGTTCGTCCTGACTTGGGTCGCGCGACATGTCGCGCAGCACGCTCATGGCGATCCGGTCGAGAACGGCCCGGCCGGTGGCCGGCGGTTCGGGTTTGTCGAGCAGGGCGATGCGCTCTCCCCCGCGTGTCAGCAATGATGCCAGCGCCAGCGCCAGCACCGCTGCTCGTTCGCATTTTTCGGGCCTGTTGCGGTTCGAAGTATAGCGCATGGATGCGGTCAGGTCCGGCCACAACCAGACACTCTGCGCGGCTTCCCACTCGGTCTGCCGGACATAAAGCCGATCTGATCGAGCCGAACGGCGCCAGTCGATCTGTTGTGGGCTGTCTCCGAATTCAAACCGTCGGTATTGCCAGAAGGTCTCTCCCTGGCCAACGCGTCGGCGGCCATGAACACCTTGCGCCACGGTTGAGGCGACACGATCGGCGGCCACCAGCAAAGCCGGGAAACTTGCAGCGATCGTCTCACCGCGGGCGCGGGTTGGCGATTGCGAACTCGCGGTGTTGTCGGGGGTCATGCTCATGATGGCGGGCGCGTTTTGATCGATGGCTTACTTGAACGGATCGCAAAGGCTGTCGATCACCTCGTCGAGGGTGCGACCGTCGGCGCGGGCTGCAAAGTTCAATGCCATTCTGTGTCGCAACACAGCGGGTGCGAGAGCCACCACATCATCAACAGATGGGGAGACGCGGCCCTGCAGCAAAGCGCGAGCACGTGTGGCGAGCATGAGTGCCTGACTGGCTCGTGGGCCGGGACCCCAGGCCACCCAATCGGATATTTCTGTTCGGTCCGAAACCCCCGGACGCCCGGATCGGACGAGGGCAAGAATGGCCTCAACGACACTTTCGCCGACCGGCAGGCGCCGAACCAGGTTCTGGGCTTTGATCAGCTGTGCGGCGTTCATCACCTGGGATGGCTGCCGGTCTTCCAGACCGGTTGTCACCAGCAGCATCTGGCGTTCGGCATCGGGATCGGGATAGTCGACATTGACCTGCAACAAGAACCGGTCGAGCTGGGCTTCGGGCAGCGGATAGGTGCCTTCCTGCTCGATCGGGTTTTGTGTGGCCAGAACATGGAATGGTTTGGGCAGGGGGTGGGTCTGTCCTGCGACAGAAACTTCGCGTTCCTGCATGGCCTGTAGCAACGCGGATTGGGTTCGGGGGCTGGCGCGATTTATTTCGTCGGCCATCAGCATTTGGGTGAAGACCGGTCCGGGAATAAACCGGAACGCGCGCCCGTCTTCGGTTTCATCGAGAATTTCCGATCCGACGATATCTGCCGGCATCAGGTCAGGCGTGCACTGGACGCGACGGCTGTCGAGGCCGAGCACCGTGCCCAGGGTTTCGACAAGACGCGTTTTTGCAAGTCCTGGAACACCAAGCAGAAGCAGATGACCGCCTGAAAGGAGTGTGATCAGGGTTTCATCGATAACACTTTCCTGACCAAAAATGACACGGCTGATCCCGGTCCGAACTTCGATCAACTGTTCACCGACCTGTTCGATGTCCTCGAATATGGAATCTGTCATTGGGGCGTTGAGTTCGGGGCGTACAAGGTCATCTGAAGGCATTACATTACTCCTGCCGATGCTAGTGTGAGCGCATCATGTGTTCCGATTCCAACAAATCTGCCGAACCGGGTAATCCTCAGGGTCTTTTCGATCGTCTCGAGAAAACCCGGACTTCCAGCCCCGCCAAGCGCACGCCCATCGATTGTGGCCACTTTGACATGCGCATCGCACGGGACGGAAGCTGGTATTATCGCGGCTCCTCAATCGACCGTAAACCGCTGGTCACGCTGTTTTCATCTGTCCTCAAACGTGATGAGGAAGGGCAATATTGGCTCGAAACGCCCGTCGAACGTGGTCGTATCGATGTTGATGATGCTCCTTTTACCGCGGTTGAGATGGATATTGAGGGCACAGGCCCCTCCCAGACCCTCATCTTCCGTACAAACCTTGACCAAATCGTGACGGCCGGCCCAGATCATCCTATTCGCGTCGCGTTTGACGAATCGACCGGTGAACCCTCTCCGTATGTACTGGTGCGTGATGGTCTTGAGGCCTTGCTGACCCGCTCCGTCTATTACGCTCTGGCAGAGCTGGTTGTCGAAGATGCAACCACTGGCCAGCCCGGTGTCTGGAGCGGCGGCATGTTTTTTGTGCTGGGATCGGGTGAAGCAGAGCAGGAGTGATTGAATTGGACCGGGAACAGGTGATTGCAAGGGTCGGCGAGGCTCAGGACCACTTGTCGAGTCGCCGATCCTCGGGTGCTGCGATCACCCAGATGCTTGAGGTGGATTCGAACGGTGATCCGGTGGATACCCCTTTCCGGCGCGGCGATCATGACCTCAATGAAGAAGGTATGCGTCCTGTACCGCCGCTCAAACCAGCGGCGGTGCTTGTGCCGCTGGTGGAGCATCCCGGCGGTTTTACTGTTTTGCTTACCCAGCGTTCTCCGGATTTGCGTGCCCATGCCGGTCAGATCAGTTTCCCCGGCGGGAGAATTGATCCCGAAGATGCCTCACCCGAGGAGGCGGCATTGCGGGAGGCCCATGAGGAAATTGGTATGCCACGGGATTCTGCGGAGCTGATCGGACGGCTGGACACTTATGAGGTCCGCACCGGGTTCGCGGTCACACCGGTTGTCGGGCTCGTCAAACCGGGATTCGAAGTGATCCGGGAAGTGGGTGAGGTGGCCGAAGTGTTTGAAGTGCCGCTCTCATTCGTTCTTGATCCCGAGAATCATGAACGCCATAGCCGTCTCATCCGTGGGAAGCGTCGGTACTTCTATGTGCTTCCCTTCGAGGAACGTTACATCTGGGGTGCGACAGCGGGTATGCTGGTCAATCTCTTTGAGGTTTTGACAGGACAAAAGGCACGCTGGCGCTAAGACCAGCTCGGGCGGGCCACATCATGATGACGCCGGCAACCAAGATACCCATTCAGGACTGGATGTCCGATCCGGCAACGCAAGCAGTTCTTGCGCCGCTGGTCGGTTCGGATGCCGCCGACCCCACGATCCTGTTCGTGGGAGGCTGTGTGCGCGACGCGTTGCTCGAACGCCCCGTTGTCGATGTCGATATGGCCACTGTTTTTCCACCCGAAGAGGTGATGCGGCGTCTGGATGCCGCGGGAATCGGGTATCACATCCCCGGCGTGGCACACGGCACCGTTGCCGCACATGTGGACGGGCGCGTCTTCGAGATCACCACTTTGCGGGTCGATGTCGAGACGGATGGTCGTCACGCACAGGTCGCCTACACCGATGACTGGGCGCTCGACGCCTCGCGCCGTGATTTCACCATCAACGCGTTATTTGCCGATGCGGATGGAAATGTGTTCGATCCGCTGGGCGGCATGGCGGATATCGAAGCGCGGCAGGTTCGTTTCATTGGTGATGCAAATGAACGTATTCGCGAGGACGCGCTGCGGATATTGCGGTTTTTTCGCTTCAACGCACAGCTCGATACGGAAGCGATGGACTCCAGGGGGCTTGCCGCCTGTCGGGCCAGCGCAGAGATGCTCGGCGGGTTGTCGGGTGAGCGCATCCGAGATGAAGTTTTCAAGTTGTTGAGAGCGCCAGGCGTGAAATGGCGACTGAACGACGATGCTTTTCCCGAGCTGTTCGGATGGGTGTTGCCCGAATTGCCCAATCTGAAAGGTTGTCATGGGCTCGATGGCATTGCGGTCATAGAAGAAGAGGAATGCGAATATCCAGACGCGTTGCGTCGTCTTGCTTCTTTGATCGAGGCTTACCCTTTGCGGGCTCTCGAGGACCTGCCGAATTGTAAGTCAGACGCTGTCGCCATTGCCGGTCGCCTTCGCCTCTCCGGAGACCAGAAGAAGCGCCTTTTGAAAATGCTCGACCGGCCACGCGAGCTTGGACCGCGCTGGGAACAGGCCGGCACGTTCAATTGGGATCATGCCTCAGCGCTTTTGCCTGTTGGACGGATGCAGACATTGCAGCACCGATTCGCGAAGGAAAAGAAGGTTGATAGGAGTTACCGGCCCTATCTTTATGAGCTTGATGATGAGGCGTGGCGCGACGCAGTGTTGCTCAACTGGTCGTATCGGGAAGCGCGTATTTACGCCGCAGCACAGTCAGACGCTCCGGCGCAACTTGATCCTCCCCAGCAATGGCGAGATTTGCTGGAACTTCCCGGACGTTTGCCCCGGCCAGAATTTCCCCTCCGTGGCGCCGATGTTCTCAAAATTGGAATACAGCAGGGCCCGGACATCAGTCGATTGCTCAATGAGATCGAGACCTGGTGGATTGCAGGCGGGTTCGAGGCAGGCCGGCGCAAATGCCTGAAAGAGCTCAAGCAGCGTGCCAAACGGACATCTAACTGACGTCATTGCTTCGGCCTTGCAATAACGAGAATCCGTGTTTTGTGAAACGCTACTGCGTGCGCACCAGCTTGCCGGACATGCGGACTTTCACATCTTCGTCTTGCAGGCGCATGAAACGGATATCCATGCCCTTTTCGGTCAGGCTGCGCCGATAGACCTGCAATTCGGATCCACCGGTCTCGCTGATTGCGAGCGAATAAATCGTCATGTCATTGCCGTCGATGGCTGCCCAGCGCACTGCATCACCGAGCAAGGGGTTGGGCAGTTCGGATTTCTGGAACAGGCCCCCCTTGGGGGCGAGGACAAAGACGTTCTTCTTGTCCTCTACGGGTATGAAATTCTCGGTAACTTCGCGGCGTTTGACGTCGTCGCCTGTCCGGGCGCCGTTGGCACCGCGGACGACGGTGATCCATTGGATGGTAAATCCGTCATCCTTGAAGCTCTCGATTGTCACGTCGAGATCTCGAACTTCCTGCTCAGTGCGGTCGAGAACTTCGGCTTTTCCCGACCCGACATAGGATCCGTAGAATTTCGAGACAGCTTCGTTGGCAAATGCCCCGTTGGTGGCGACAAAAACAAAAGACGCGGCGACAAGCGCAGCACGGATCAGGGTCCGGGGATTCATAAGCAAACTGCCTTTCGGGCTTGAGGCTAGTTGCCGACCTTGACGAGGCGGGCTTCGACCTGACGAATTGGCTCTCCATCGGCG
>Ga0181595_10005902_pt1 | contig 10681 bp, 9 predicted proteins | sample 041ome_7_FD_145604 | JGI IMG/M metagenome (GOLD analysis project Ga0181595, IMG submission 145604) | Coastal salt marsh microbial communities from the Groves Creek Marsh, Skidaway Island, Georgia - 041401AS metaG (spades assembly) | ecosystem: Environmental > Aquatic > Marine > Intertidal zone >...
TGATAAACCCAACTATGTACTGTCGTGAAAAACTCCGTAACCTCTGGGCTAGACGGTCAATCGAGACCGACCCACCCACATTGATGTTACATTTTTCCCACGACATAATAAGATCTAATGCAGTGAAGAGCGGCCCGGCCGCTCTTTTTTAGTAAGTTTTTGTCAGATTCTCAGGATTAAAATCAGCATGGCGTACACCACCTTTAACCGCAATATCAATGACCAGCTCAAGGAACCGATGTTCTTTGGTAATGCCGTAAACGTTTCCCGTTATGACCAGCAAAAGTATCCGATTTTTGAAAAGCTGATCGAAAAGCAGCTGAGCTTTTTCTGGCGGCCGGAAGAAATTGACGTCAGTAAAGATCGGATTGATTTCCAGCAATTACCTGAGCATGAAAAACATATCTTTATCAGCAATCTGAAATACCAGACGCTGCTGGACTCGGTACAGGGCCGCTCGCCTAACGTCGCACTGTTGCCGATTGTGTCTATTCCGGAGCTGGAAACCTGGATTGAAACCTGGGCCTTTAGTGAAACCATTCACAGCCGCAGCTATACTCATATTATCCGCAATATCAGTGCTGAACCGCATAAGATCTTCGACGATATTATGCTGAATGAGCGGATCTTAGAGCGGGCAGTTGATGTTACCCGTTACTATGACGATCTGATTGATGGTATTAATCTGTATCAGCGTTGCGGTGAAGGCACACATCAGATTAATGGTAAGACCGAGCAAATCACCTTGCGTGAGCTGAAAAAGCGGCTTTACCTGTGCTTGATGTCGGTAAACGTGTTAGAAGCGATCCGCTTTTATGTCAGCTTTGCCTGCAGTTTTGCTTTTGCCGAACGTGAGCTGATGGAAGGGAATGCCAAGATTATCCGGCTGATTGCCCGCGATGAAGCGCTGCATCTCACCGGTACCCAGCATATGCTGAATATTCTGGCCAGCGGTGATGATGACCCGGAAATGGCGGAAATTGCCAAAGAGTGCGAAGAGGAATCTTACGCCATCTTTATGCGCGCGGCAGAGCAGGAAAAGGACTGGGCAGCCTATCTGTTTAAAGATGGTTCGATGATTGGCCTGAACAAAGATATTCTGTGTCAGTATGTCGAGTTTATTACCAATAGCCGGATGCAGGCGGTAGGCTTAAAACCACGCTTTGCTACCACCCAAAACCCCATTCCGTGGATCAATACCTGGCTGGTATCTGACAATGTGCAGGTGGCACCGCAGGAATCGGAGATCAGCTCCTATCTGGTAGGACAGATTGATAACGAAGTCGATACCGCCGACTTTGGTGATTTTGATCTGTAACGCCGATGCCGCAGGTTCGTATTAACGGCGAGGTCGTCGTCAACTTCGATGGCTCCTCGCCTAACCTGCTACAGTTTCTGGAGCAACAGCAGCAGGCGGTTAACTATCAGTGCCGTGAGGGTTTTTGCGGCGCCTGTCGTTGTAAGTTATTGAATGGACAAATCAGTTACCTGCAAGAGCCACTGGCTTTTGTCCGCCGTGGCGAATTCTTGCCATGTTGCAGTATTCCTAAGACTGATATCGAGCTGGAAATTCCGAAATAAATGGTATTTTTGCTTAAGTTAAAGCAAAATTAGCGCCGGATTTTTTCTAGTTATCGACGGTTGTTCATGAAAGCTCTGCTTCTCTCCCTGCTGTTAACCATACCGCTGTCGGCTCCGGCCAGCAGCGATTATACGTCGCTATTCGCCAAGGCTCGTTATACTGAGTTATTACAACAACTGGAGCGGGATCCGGTCGCACAGCAGGATCCGGAATTGATGCGATTGCGTGCCAGAGCACTGATCCAACAACAGTTTCGGGAAGAAGCCAATACGCTGCTTAACGAGTTAATTCAACAGTTCCCTGAGCACAGTGCCCTGCTTACTCAGGCAGCACTAAATAAAATTGCGCTCGCCAATAGCGGCAATATCTTTAACGCCCGCAAAAGAGCCACCGATGGGCTGGAGTTATTACAAAAAGCGATAAGCCTCGATCCGCAAAACTATCTGGCCCGGCAAGCGCTGATTAACTTTTATCAGGTTGCGCCGGCTACGGCAGGTGGTAGTAAAGCCCTGGCAGCAGAACTTACCGAACAATTGTTCGCGCTCGATCCGGTGCAAGGTACCTTGGCCAGAGCCAGTAATGCCGTTGCAGAAGGTCGCCTGAGTGATGCGCTGGCGCTGTTGGATGCTCAGCTGGTACAAACGCCGGATAACACTGAACTGTTGCTGCGTAAGGCTGCCATCTTAACCCAGCAGAGTGCATTTCTCGTGGCACAGCAAACCTATTTGCAGCTACAACCCTTATTGACCGATGATATCAGCCGCCATAACGTTAATTTTCAACTCGGCCGGCTTGCGGTCTTTACTGAGCATTATCAGGCTGAGGGTATTCAGGCTTTAGAGGCCTACCTCGCCTTCTACGATGGTAGTCAGCAACTGCGGTTACCGCGTGCTAAGTTACGGCTGGCGCAGTTATACCTGCGTCAGGGCGATAAGGTGCGTGCCAATGCCTTGTATCAGCAAATTGCCCGCATGGTCATCGAGGAACCAGACTTTATTGAAGCCAGAGCACAACTCGCCGCTCAGCTTAGTCAATAAAATAAAAACCCCGACGGTTTAAGTTGCCATCGGGGTTTTATTCTGATTGGCGTTATTACTTCCGAATACCTTCGACACTCAGTTCCAGATATACGGTAGCCGCAGCCGGGCCCAGATCGTAATTAATGCCAAAATCTTTCAGTGCAAAAGCCGCAGTACCAGCAAAACCGGCGCGATAGCCACCCCAAGGATCCTGACCTTCACCAATTTTTTCTGCCGCAATCACAATATCTTTGGTCACGCCATTTAAGGTGAATTTACCGTGCAGCTCAAAGTTATCGCCACTGGTTGGTACTACTTTAGTGCTGACAAAGCTGGACTGTGGGAATTTTTCGACATTCAGGAAGTCCGCGCTACGTAAATGCTGATCACGCTCAGTGTGGTTGGAATCAATACTCTTGGTATCGATAGTCACATTGATTTTTGAAGCGGCCAGATTATTGCTGTCGTAACTAAAATCGCCGCTGAAATCGTTAAAGCGGCCATACAACCAGCTGTAACCTAAATGGCTAATCTTAAATTGAATAAAGGCATGCGCGCCTTCCGTGTCTATCACGTAATCAGCAGCTTGGGCAGGCAAAGCCATTAAGGCGGCTAAAGATGATGCTAACAGTAATTTTTTCATCAGGTTCCTCCGGAAGATAGTCGTTACAAAACATGATCTAGCTTACCGGAAAGAACCCGAAAGAAAATTGCATTAAAACGCAGATACCGTTCTGATATTTAGAACTAACCTGTGGTTTTATTCACAGGTGTCCGACACCTGTACCGGAGACCTGTGGATAAACTGGTCTGACCGGTACCGGAGTGCTGTGGATAACTGTTGTTAGGATTCGAATTTGCCGTCGCGGATATGTTTTTCGCCGCGCGCTTTCGCCAGTTGTACCTGCCTTTGCCGCTCGGCAAAGGCTGCTTTTTGCTCATCCGTGGTTTTGTCATGACAATGCGGGCAGCTTAAGCCTTTGACATAGTGCTCAGACGCCAGATCTGCTGCGGATAACGGCATCCGGCAGGCATAACACTGGTCATAACTGCCCTGCTCCAACCCATGCTTTACCGCCACGCGCTGGTCAAACACAAAGCATTCGCCCTGCCATTTGCTGTTTTCTTCCGGTATCTCTTCCAGATACTTCAGGATACCGCCATCCAAGTGGTACACCTCTTCAAAGCCCTGGGTTTTTAAAAAGGCAGTCGATTTCTCACAGCGGATACCACCGGTACAGAACATCGCCACTTTTTTATGTTTGGTTTTATCCAGATTCTCGGCAGCCCACTGCGGGAACTCGCGGAAACTGGTGGTATTGGGGTTAATCGCGCCCTCGAAAGTACCGATCGCCACTTCATAGTCGTTACGGGTATCGATCAGAATGGTGTCCGGATCGCTAATCAGCTTATTCCACTCTTCACCCTTAACATAGGTGCCAACGATATGTTTTGGATCCAGGCCTTCGACACCCATAGTCACGATTTCTCGTTTCAATTTAACCTTGGTGCGATAAAACGCCTGCTCCTCGGCGAAAGATTCTTTGTAACTCATCCCCGCAAAGCGCCCATCAGCGTCCAGCCAGGCTTTTACCGCATCGACTCCTTCGCGCGGGCCAGAGATAGTGCCATTAATCCCTTCCGCAGCTAACAGCAAGGTGCCTTTCACCTTATGCATCACCATATGGTTATATAGCGGCTCGCGCAGAGCTTCATAATCCGGTAAATCAACAAACTTATATAAGGCAGCTACAACAAACATCTTTTATCCTCTTGCCGGGCTGGATCGCAAATCCAGTGCAATTAATGGTTAGCGCCACAAGGGCGGCGCGCATTATAACGGCATCCGGCCCGCTGTCCAACCGCTGTTTTCATGCTGACAGCTTGTTAAGCCGGTAAAAAGGTACTGAACAGTAAATGACCAGCCAACAGTAACAGTACGATACCCATTAACCGGTCAAACCAATAACCTTTCGCCAGCAGCAAGCGCCGCACCGGTGGTCGGGTTAGCAAAACGGATAACAAACAGAACCAGGCAGCGGTAGCAACGGCCATATAGAGGCCATAGATCACTTTATAACTGAGCGGCGTGCTGGCTGAAATGACGACCGCGAACAGCGACAAAAAGAATAAGGTTGCTTTAACATTCAAACCATTGGTAATAAAGCCGGCTAAAAAGGCGGCGCGCCGACGTGGTTGATCTGACGATGCTTCTTCCTCACCTGCTACCGTAGCCGGCGCTTTAGCGCGTATTGCACCCTGCCCCAAATAAATCAGATAACCGGCAGCCACCACTGTTAACGCCTGAAATAACCAAGGCGTGGTTTTAATCAGCAAGCCAATACCAACCAGCGAATAGGTAAAATGCAACAAAATGCCGGTACCAATGCCCAGACTGGCCCAAATGGCGGTTTGCCGGCCATAGCTCACAGCATAGCGCAGGATAATCGCAAAATCGGGACCCGGACTGGCTACCGCTAATAAATGTGCTGTGGCAATTAACAAAAACTCTGGCCAAAATGCCGGCATGCTACTCGATCCTTATTCTTTATTAGTCTGATATGTTAAGTTTTCGGGGGCTAACTTAAAAAGCGGTCAGCAAATTGTGCCCACTGATAATAGGCATATTGTGCCAGCCGTCGGCCCCGGGTAAACGGAAAGGGCTGTAGCGGGCTTTGATATAGCGGCAATGGCGGTAAGGTTTCGCCCATCAGCTTTTCGGCCAGGCGTTGCCCGGCCAGTAAGCTATAAGATACGCCACTGCCACAATAGCCGGCGGCATAATAAATACCCTCTGATGTTTGGACAACACGCGGCAAATCATCATAAGAGACGCCAACCCAACCTGCCCAGTGATACTGATAGTCAATGCCTTGCAGCGCCGGCAAGGTTTGCCACAGCGCTTGGCGTAACTGCGCCGGATATTGCGGCTTGGCCAGATCAGCACCACTGATGGCGCTACGACCACCAAATAACAGGCGATTATCCGGTAATAGCCGGTAGTAATATTTTAGGGCTCGGGTATCCATCGCCATAAAACCGGGCGTCAGGCCACAGGCCGATAGCTCTGAGGCAGTCAGGGGCCTAGTCACAATAATGCTGCTTAGCACTGGCAGGCAGCCCCGGTTAAGCTCAGGCAAAATATTTTTCGGTGTATAGGCATTAGTGGCCAGCACCAACTGTTCGCAGTGCAGTGAACCGGCACTGGTAGTCAGTTGGTAGCCAGCACCGGTGTGATTAATCGCCCGCAGTGAAGTATTGGCAAATACCTTTACTCCGCTGCGCTCAGCTAAACCTGCCAGCCCCCGCAGCAATAAAAACGGATTAATACCATAGCAATCCGGTAGTCTTAAGGCGCCAAAGGCGCTCGGACTGTTAATACAACCCTGCAATGCCGATTGATCCAGAAAACTGACCGCATAAGCAAAATCCCGCTGTAAGCGCTCAGCTTGTTGCTGCAGCAACTGTGCCTGTTTCATGGTATGGGCAATTTTCAGATACCCCGGTGTTTGCGCCTGACAATCGATATTGCCAGCGGCCACCAAGTCTTTTAATCGCTGCAAGGCTAAGCCATATTCCTGATGAAATAGCTGGGCCTGCTCTAAGCCAAACCGGGCCTTTAGCTGACTAAGACCTAAACGTCCGGTGCCACGCAGAACAAAGCCGGCATTACGGCTGCTGCAGCCCCAACCTGGCTGATTGGCCTCCAGCAGCACCACTTTACGGTTATAACGTTGGCTAAGCTCGTAGGCACAACTTAGTCCGGTATAACCAGCTCCGACTACTACTATTTCAGCCTCTTCTGGCAACGCGGCTACGTTATGGTCGCAACTATTTATCGCATTGGCAGTCCAGTAAGACGAGACATAACTGACATCAGTCGGTAGCGAAGTTGCAACATAAGGGTCATAAAAATTGGGCATTAAAACTCCAACACCATTTCAGCAGCACTACAACAGCACACAGCGCCACAACGCGGGCACAGATAACCATCAGCAGACAGATGTTGCCAGCGATTAGGATGAATTTGCAATAAGCGCCCGCCGGCTTTCGAGAAATATCGAACCGCGCTGTTGTTCGGACTCTCGCGCCACAGATGCGCTAAACCCGCTTTGGCCCCCTGCTGCTTTAATGCTTGAATGGAGTTTTGTAGCAGCCGTTGCCCTATGCCTTGCCCCTGCCAGTCCGGATGCACCGCGACAGACTTGAAGTAAGCCATTTTTTCGAGCGACACAGGCCAAAGTGCCACAGAGCACCACAGGTCAGTTTGCCATTGACCTGGGGCAAAGCTTATTCGGTAGGCCACAATTTGGTTATTAACCTCGGCCAGCAGGCAGGCACAGTACCCGGCTTTTGTTCCCAGAGTGACCCAACTGGCTAACTGTTGCGGTTCGGTATAGCCAGCACCATGTACCAAAGTGGCTAGTTCGGCAACCCCCGCTAAGTCGTGCTGTTGTAATGTGCGGATCCGCAAATCTGTTGAATTTTTACTTACGTTCTTGTATGTATGCAATATGTGTACCTTTAATGGGGTTTATTGATTAAAAATACTACAGTTGCGCCGAATTTCATCCTAAATAAGATAGACAGCGCGCGTCGAATAAAATATGTTTAAAAAGACGCCATTAAAAATAACAGCGTAGCGTCCGCAACCTCAGTCAATTATCCAGGAACTCATCATGACCAATAAAGCTAACCACTATAATCCGGTTTGCCGGGCAGTAAAATACGCGTTAGCCTCCGGGCTGGCACTGGGACTCTACTCTACCAGTGCTCTGGCTCAGGAAGCAGCTGCTGAAGAGCAAAAAGTTGAAAAAATTGCCGTGGTCGGTACCCGCGCCGCGCCGCGCTCTATTGCCGATTCGCCGGTACCGGTTGATATTATCGGCGGTGACGAGCTGATGAAAAGCGGCAGCAGTGATATGCTGAATATGCTGACCACCACCATTCCATCACTGAACGTACAAACCACGCCAATCAGTGATGCCGCAACCTTGATCCGCCCGGTTAACCTGCGCGGTTTATCCTCTGACAGTACCCTGGTATTATTAAACGGTAAACGCCGGCACCGTGCCTCTGTTATTACCTTCTTAGGTGGTGGCCTGAACGACGGCTCGCAAGGTCCGGATATTTCCGTGATCCCAGGTATTGCACTAAAACAAGTAGAAGTGCTGCGTGATGGTGCTGCGGCACAATACGGTTCTGATGCCATTGCCGGTGTGATTAACTTTGTGCTGAAAGACGCCGCTGATGGTGGTTCGGTCGAAGTTAAACAAGGTGAGTTTTACGCCGGTGACGGTACCTCGACCGAGATTGCCGCTAATGTCGGTATGCCACTGACCGATAACGGCTTCTTTAACGTCAGCATGCAGTATAAAAATGTCGATGCGACCAGCCGTAGCGTACAACGTGGCGATGCGGCTGAATTAGCAGCCCAGGGTAACCCGGCGATTGCGCCTATTACTCAGGTGTGGGGTTCGCCGAAGATTAAAGACGATATTAGCTTATTTGCTAATGCCGGTCTGGATTTAGGTAACGATCGTGAAGCCTACCTGTTCGGTAACTACTCTGAGCGCGACGTAACCGGTGGCTTTTTCTACCGTAACCCGCATACACGCGGTGGCGTGTTCTCCAACGACGGTGGTGAAACACTGGAAGTCATTGATACGGCGGGTTTAGGTAACTGTAGTAATGTGTCGCTATTTGACGGCACCCGTAAACTCAACCACAATGAAATCACGGCCCGGGTTAATGCTTTACCGGATAACTGCTTTACTTTCTTCTCAATGTTCCCGGGTGGCTTTACCCCAAACTTTGGCGGTAATATTACTGATACGTCATTAACGGCCGGGACTAAGGGTGAGTTTAAATCAGGTTTTGCGCAGGGCGTGTTCTACGATTTCTCTGCCTCTGTCGGTCGCAACGAATCCGCGTTTAATATTATCAATACAGTAAATGCTTCGCTGGGGCCAGATACCCCAACAGACTTCGAAGCGGGTAAATATATCCAATTGGAGAAAAACTTTACCGCTGACTTCGTTAAGTATGTAAATGCCGGTTTACATAATGATGTTGCTGTTGCCGGCGGTCTGCAATGGACCGAAGAAACCTTTGAAATCGTGGCCGGTGAGGTTGCCTCCTGGGAAATTGGCCCTTACGTAAGCCAGCTCACCAATGGTTCAAATGGCTTCCCGGGCTTTCAGCCGGATGATGCCGGTGTGAATACCCGTCGTAACTATGCGGCCTATGTCGATGTTCAGGCCGAAATGACCGAAAACTTGTTACTGGCCGGTGCGCTGCGCTTTGAAGATTACGACAGTTTTGGCAGCACCACTAATTACAAAATCACTGGTCAATACCGTTTAAATGACGACTGGGCACTGCGTGGTTCACACAGTACCGGTTTCCGCGCGCCAACGGTCGGTCAGGCCAACGTACGTAACGTCCGTACCGCAATCTTTGAAGGCGAACTACAGGATGTTGCGTTACTACCACCAACTCACCCGGTCTCGCTGTTAAAAGGCGGTACAGAGTTAACGCCTGAAGAATCACGCAGTTACGCCCTGGGTCTGGTGTATAGCGGCAGTGATTTCTTCTTTACTGCGGATTTTTTCCGTATCGAAGTTGATGACCGCATCAGCCAGTCTACTGAGTTTGACGTAACCCAGACTGACCGCGACGTATTGCGCGCAGCCGGGGTGCGGGGTGTAGAGTCTTTGTCAAAAGTGATGTTCCTGACCAACGACTTTGATACTGTCACCACCGGTTTGGATTTGGTGGCCAACTACAGCACCAGCTTATTAGATGGCCGTAGCACTTTTAGTCTTGCCTATAACTGGACCGATACCGAAGTAAAACGTTTTACTGCCGTGACCGGTGATTTCAAGGTGTCCCGCTTAGAGAAGGATTTGCCAGACCACCGCGCGACCCTGACCTGGAATCAACAGTGGCAGGATATCGATATGTTTGTCCGGGGTAACTACTATGGCAGCTTCCAGGGGGTTCATGCCGATGATCCGGGCCTAACCGGCGAAGGTTCAGCGAAAGTGACCTTCGATGTTGAACTTGCCTACCATTGGAATGATAATTTTACCGTGGCGGTCGGTGCCCAGAACGTGTTTGATACTGAGCCTGAGCGTCTGCCAGCTGAGTTTAGCAGCATCCTTGGCGCCAAGTACTTTGAGACCTCACCGATGGGGATTAACGGCGGTTACTACTACCTGAAAGGGATTTACCGTTTCTAACGGCGAGTCGCAGTTAGAAAACACCCGGCACATGCCGGGTGTTTTTTTAGTGGTGCGCCGGGCATGGCGCGCAGCGCCTTGACCGGCGCTATCTGCTGACTGTGGTGGTTAGCAGGTGACTTGGAGGTGAAAGTCCTCTACACACCCGGCAAGGGGAAGTGTTAGCTGAACGGCAAGGGTGCCTATCGTGAGGTAGGATCTGAAGGAAGCTGAAAGCAAAATGCTGGCCTGACGAACAGGAAGCGGTTTAGGCGTTGTAGCAGGGTAAGGTGGCCATTATCACTAAAGCCCAATACTTGCATGGAATGCTGCAACGTAAAGCCGACAGGCATAAGCAGGAAGGTCGCGCGAATTACCCCGGGAGGTCTGATGGTCTGCCAAAGTGCTACTAACATCGGAAGGTGTTGGGATGGGCCATCAGAAGTCAGCCGAGGCCGTAGTAGTGCTGAAACCAACAGCATGAAGGGCTGAACATGTTTAACCGCGATTAGGACATTGGACCTCGATGCTGATTGATGATGCACAAGCGCAGGGAACTGCGGCCATGAATAGCAGATGCGAACAGAATTCGCCGACGCGGCATTATGGTGCTGAAATTAACACGGCGGCCAATGGGCGAACGAAAGCGGAAGTACCGTTGACGATGGAAGCGGTGATAACCCGAGATAACCTGATGCTGGCGTATCAGCGAGTGGTGGAAAACAAGGGGGCAGCAGGGGTAGATAACCTGAGTGCATCGGCGTTGAAGCCATGGCTGAAAGCACACTGGCCAAGTGTCAGAGAAGCACTGATAACGGGTAGCTATCTGCCACGGAGGATACGCAAAGTCGATATCC
>Ga0181595_10005907_pt1 | contig 10678 bp, 10 predicted proteins | sample 041ome_7_FD_145604 | JGI IMG/M metagenome (GOLD analysis project Ga0181595, IMG submission 145604) | Coastal salt marsh microbial communities from the Groves Creek Marsh, Skidaway Island, Georgia - 041401AS metaG (spades assembly) | ecosystem: Environmental > Aquatic > Marine > Intertidal zone...
CTGATTTAGCGACCCGTCGGATAAAGGGGACTAATGAAGGATGTCGCTTAAGGACTCTCCGGGGGTCCCGCCAGATTGCAGACACAACCAACAGATCGAGTCTACCGATTGCATCAATAGTTTGTGTTTCTACTCTCAGGCCGCCCCTTGTCGTAACCAGCCCGCCCTCTGGAGAGACCAGTGAAACGTTGTTTTCAGTACCCAGCAGTGCCCCGGAAGTCTGTCCTGCTGCCATAGAGAGTTCCAATGGCAAGGCCACTGAACTCGCAAGTGCATCGCTGTGGATGAGCGCTGCAATGCGTGGGATGCGAAATTTTTCCGTCGGTTTTTTCATGATGAGTGACTGAAAAATACAAAAGTATAAGGGGTGCTGTTTCTACAATCAAAGACTTCAGCGGTAACCGAATTACAAAAGATTTATGTCCAATTTACCTGTCATCGTTGCATCCGGGGGGATCAACACTGCGGGACGTTCATCGCAGCGTCATGCTCACAACCGCCTAGTTATCAATTCGATTGATGTTGAGGCGAGAAATCGAACCATCAATGCACTTGGCGTTATGATGGATTCGGATATCGAAGACGAGATCTTGGCACGAACGCTCGTTCGCAGAATCGAGCACCAGCATTTTGATCCATCTGCGGTAGCTATCAACCATCGTTACAGGATTGACGACGTGCATGGAGTCGTCACTTTATCTCCCGATAGTTTTACGACGTCGCGAGCGCAGAATGCACTCCGCGGATTGTCGTCGGGCGATACGGTGTTAGTGCCTACGCAGCGAGAGTTTGATGTTAGCGTTGCCGGTCAGTTGCCTATGGGGTTTGATCCGAGTGCGCTTTACACGTCACGAAACCATCCCCGTGGCCTCCAAATGTCCATCTACGCGATGTCGGACGCACTCGCGGATCTGGGGCTGGATTGGGATCAGCTTGCAAGCACTCTTCCCCCTGATGCAGTGAGTGTTTACGTCTCCAGCTCGATGGGGCAGCTCGATGAGGCAGCGACAGGCGGAATGATGACCGCGGGGCACCGTGGTGAGCGCGTAAGTGCCAAGAACTGCCCTTTGGGGTTTGCTGAAATGCCGGGTGACTTCATCAATGCTTACGTTCTCAAGTCGCTGGGCCACACGGGTCCCGCCTTAGGTGCCTGCGCAACGTTTCTCTACAATCTTCAGCGTGGCGTTGACGACATCAAGTCGGGTCGCGCAAGGATCGCCGTTATTGGCGCCTCGGAGGCGCCAATTATTCCCGAGCTCATGGATGGCTATGTGGCGATGGGCGCGTTGGCTACCGATAAAGAGCTCAGACAATTACAGGGCATCGGAGAGGAAGGGCTCATACATTATCGATCAGCGTGTCGACCGTTTGGCGAGAACTGTGGATTCGTGATGGGGGAGTCGGCGCAAGTCATGATTCTCATGGATGACGCTTTAGCTCTAGAGCGCGGAGCCCCTATTCTTGGTGCGGTACCGTTTGTATCAGTGCATGCGGATGGCGCGAAAAAATCTATTCCCGGACCTGGCGCAGGAAATTACTTGACGATGGTGCGTGCCGCTCAGGCGGCACGGGACATCCTCGATGAAGCCTCCTTCAAACGGGGGGGCGTGGTCATGGCACATGGCACGGGTACGCCTCAAAACCGAACCTCGGAGTCTGCGATCTTTAGTACCGTTGCAAACGCACTATCGGTTGAAGACTGGCGTGTCTCAGCAATAAAGAGCCACACGGGACACTCCTTGGGTGCTGCCGCAGGCGATCAGATGTCTGCTCTTTTGGGTATCTGGGACTCAGGTTGGATACCTGGCATTGGTTCGATCGATAAGTTAGCCGATGATGTTGTAACCGACCGTTTGAGTTTTGCACTCAGGGACGTGGAAACAAAAGACTGCTCCTACGCCCTCGTTAACAGCAAAGGGTTTGGTGGGAATAACGCGACGGCAACGGTGCTAAGTCCAGAAGTCTCGATGTCATTACTTGAGAAGCGTCACTCTGTGGATGCGATATCACAGTGGCACACGGCGAATGAAACGGTAGAGCAAAGCCGCAGAGATATCGAAAGCTTACGCCTGAGTGGTGATTGGCAACCCCTTTATCGATTTAACGACGGTGTGATCTCGGATGGTGATGTCCGCATAGAATCGGGACATTTGATGATTGGCGATCTTGTAATCGACACAAGAGAGCGGGTCGTACCGAACGATTGGAACCTTGAAGATTGATTCGGTAAAACGCGGCATCGGTGGCGGTAGGCGTTTCCTGTCGAGATCTAGTTGAATTGTCTGTATCAGTAATGCCCGTGCGAGCGCTCCCTATGTAACTGGAGCAAAAGCGCACAGAGTCTTACGATCCCGAACTTGGTTGTGTCCTAACATTATAGCTTTTCGTACTGTGGCCCTTTTTTTGAAAGATATTGCATCGGCAACTTTCTACTAACCAGCGCCTGCTGCGATTGCTACACTATCGAGATGATTAATCACGATGTTTTAAAAACACTGACACAGCGTGTCTCGCACGGAAGTCTTGAGGCTCCTGGTCCCAGTTCTGAAGAGGTTGAGTTGATCACCCGCGCCGCACTTAGGGCCCCGGACCATGCGCTGCTAAGGCCTTGGCGTTTCGTGGTCATTGAAGGTGAGCGGCGCGGAGATCTCGGAGTCGTCCTTCGCGAGAGTCTGCGCTTGCGTGGTGTGACCGACGAGGCGCAGTTGGCAAAGTCCCTCAAGGCACCATTGCGAGCTCCTCTGATAGTAGCGGTGATGTTGGACTATAAAATTCATCCCAAAGTCGATCGCACTGAGCAAGTAGGCTCTGCTGCTGCAGCCACCTACGCAATGTCCCTCGCGGCTAATGCACTTGGCTATGGTGCCATGTGGCGAACAGGACAGTACGCAACGGATCCTCATGTCGTCGAGGCGCTTGGGGGGAGCGGGCAAGACGAGGTTGTCGGGTTTCTCTATCTAGGTACTCGAAAAGGACCATTGAAAAACCTTCCCGAGCTTGACCCGAGCGATTTCCTGACGCACTTTTAGCGCTCCTCGGGGGAGTGTTCGATGCGGTTTTATCAATCCATGACAAACCAGTTCGTGTTTGCGGGTGTTATTTTATTCATTCTTGATCTTTGGTTGTTTCCTGCCCCCAAGCCTCAGTTGGGGCCGGTAAATCCAGCACGCGTAGAGCTGCAGGCTGAAGCGTTACAACAGCTCCAGCAGGCGGAGCTCTCTGACCAACAAATAGAACGCATTAAGAAACGCGAACTTCGTGATGAGCTTTTGTTTGTGGAAGCGGTTGAGCGAGGTGTGATTGATCAGGACCTCGTAGTTCAGCGACGCCTAATTAGAAACATGCGGTTTATGAGTCCCGAGCGCGATGCAACTGACGAGACGCTGCTTGCGGAAGCTTGGGAGCTGCGGCTGCATCTTGCAGATGAGGTGGTGCGCCGACGAACCGTTCAGGTTATGGAGTCGTTGATCGTCGCGACACAATCTTCGTTTAATCCATCAGAGGCGGAGCTTCTTGCTGAGTACAATAATCGGCTCTCGGAATTTGAGGAGCCTGAGCGTTTCAGTTTCGCACATGTGTATTTACGTCCCAAGACAGGGAATAAACGCCAAGAAAGGCTGATTAACGCTGTAAAAGTAGGACTCAAGCCTGATGAGGCCCGCCAGAACAGTGATGTTTTCCTGGCGGGCTATCGTTTCAGGAATGTAAGCCTACTCGATATATCAAGGCAGTTTGGCGATCAGTTTGCGATTGAGCTTGCGTCTAGTATCCGTGGTGAGAGTGAACTTCTGGAAAAGTGGTTGGGACCGATTAGCTCTGTTTTTGGGCAGCATTGGGTTTGGGTAGAGGATCGGTCGCCCGCCAGAGTGAAAGGATTTGAAGAGGTCTCTGCTGATCTTGTGCGTGATTTGAGAAAAGTCGCGGAGGATGCGGCTGTTGACGATTGGGTTGATGCTCGGCTTGATAAGTATGAGGTGAGTTTATGATCCGTCTACTCACATTGTTTCTCATGGTTTTGATGCCGCTAGCCGCGCAAGCGCATAGGTTTGCACCCTCAGCTCTTGACGTCAGGGCACTATCCAACGGCGAAATCTCTGTCGTGTGGAAAACGCCAGCTCAAGCCACGTCAAATGTCCCAATGTTGCCTGTATTGCCCGCTGGATGCTCTGTTGTCACAGAGACCCCCTGGTTTCCCGAGGGCACGGGTAAAGTGTTGCGTCAGCAATGGCAATGTGAAAGCGATTCGCTGGAGGGCTTGGCGCTCAGTGTGTCTGGACTTGCCGAAAATCAGTCGTCAGCGGTGGTATCAGTTAGGCCTCAACCTGAGGTGTTTTTTCAGGAGGTTTTGACTGTCTCAGAGCCTGTATTTGTCGTCCCAGCACAACGCTCGCTGTTGGAGACGGCCTCGCATTACCTTTGGTTGGGAGCTGAACATATAGCGATTGGCATTGATCACTTGTTCTTTGTGGCGGGGTTGTTGTTGCTAGTGAACTGGGGAAGGCGTTTAGTTTATACAATCACTGCTTTTACCGTGGGCCACAGTATTACGCTCGCGCTCGTTTCACTGGGGATCATTACTAACCCTGAGGCGTTGATCGAGTGGTTGATTGCAGTCTCAATTTGGGCTCTGGCCTACGAGCTTTCTAAACCCGATCAACAAAGTCGTTTATGGAGACGACCCTGGTATATGGCCGGCGCATTTGGGTTACTGCACGGTATGGGGTTCGCGGGTGCACTTGCGGAGACGGGTTTACCTCAGGTCCACTTGCCGACAGCTTTGTTGTTTTTTAATGTGGGTATCGAAGTCGGACAGCTTGTTTTCGTGGCGCTTCTTATGTTGCTTGGCGCATTAGTGTCACAAATAACTTCTGCGACGTGGTTAAAAGTGGCCCCTGTCTATGTGCTAGGGGCCGTTTCTACCTTCTGGGTGCTCGAGAGGACTGGCGCGTTGCTAGTCTGACGCCTGCAAGGAAGTCGATCAGTCAGGTTCGCCGGGCCAGTTTGTCATGGGAATGAGCGGATGTAGGGCTAAGGCAACACCTTCTCGGATGTGAGTCTCATTACCTAAAATTTCACGTCGTCGAACAAAGCCTGAACCGCTTCGTGTGTCGACCGCCTCGTTCAATGCAATACCACCCTCGCCAACAAACATGCGCTCTAGATCGCTATTGAAGATAGAGATTCGAATCGTAGTTGCCGCCACTGGGACGCTCCAGTTGAAATTGACCGAAACACCAGTTCCGCCACCTTGCGTTGGTGGTTTTCGCGTTACGCCGTCCCAGCGCGCCACTCGATTTACACCCTGGGCGAAGTAAACATCCTTCTCGAGCAGGTCTGTGAAAATGAGAGCGTCAATACGAGATGACTCCATCATTTGATCTTTAATCGTATTAACGATGCGCGAAAAAGTTCGATTGTTTACACGACCCGTCGATGGGTCCACTGGGTCCCCGTGCATCGACACGGCGTTTCTCCATCGCTGGATAAACTCACGAGAGGAGACAACTTCCCAGCCGTTACGTTCGAGGACTTCGGCAATGATGGCGTCAACATCACCTTCTCGCTTTCGTAGGTATTTACGGGAGGGTGAACTCAAGTTCACGTGGGCGATTACAACTCGTTTAACATTCGCGGCCTGAATGGCATCAGTATCGATAGCATTCTGGGGCGTCGTGGGGTTGTAGCCGCTGCCACTAATACTGCCACCGGAGGCACAGGCGTTGAGTAGTGCAACACAAATCGCTAGTGTTGCCCCTCGCAGGGCCTTCGTCACTGATCTTCTTTTTGTCATGATTCTCCCTGTCACTGTCGATTGATTAACCCTGCGCGATGCTAACAAAGGAGGCTTCGAAGTGGCAGAGAATTTAAATGTAAAGGTTTCGGGAGAAGGTCGCTCGCATCTCGTGCTACTTCATGGACTATTCGGTTCAGCGAATAATTTGGGTCAGTTAGCACGCACATTCAAAGGCGAATATCGAGTCCTCAGTGTGGATTTACCGGATCATGGGAGGTCACCATGGCTTGCTGCGCCATCTGTTGAGGCTTATGCGGAAGCAGTGGCAACGTGGCTCATTAAAAACGGTATTGAGCAGAGTAAGGTGATCGGACACTCCCTGGGTGGAAAGGTTGCTATGCAGTTGGCACTGGATTATCCCTCGTTAGTGGAACGTCTAGTCATTCTGGATATATCACCTCTCTCTTACCCTAGTCGTCATGACAATGTTTTCAATGCGCTCAGAGCTGTACTTGCAGCGGGGGTCACATCGCGTGGGGAGGCGAAGTCGCTTATGGAGCCACTACTTGACGAGCCCCGAGTCGCGGATTTTCTGCTAGCGAGCGCTCAGTTAAGTCATTACGGAACCATCGAGTGGAGATTCAATCTAGAAGGCTTGCAAGCCGGTTATGAAAATATCTTAGCGGCAATTGCACCCAAGCGTGACACCGGCGGAACGTTCCCGGGATCAATGTTGGTGTTGCGTGGGGAGCTGTCGGATTACGTGCCTAATGCCAGTCAAGACGCGTTTTTATCGTTTTTTTCACAAGTTGACGTGGTCACTGTAATGGGCGCTGGACATTGGTTGCACCAGGAAGAGGCAGAGTTTGTTCACAAAGCAGTCCGGCAGTTTTTTGCCACAACAGGGTGAGTGCATTTCACATCATTTCTGTCCACATATCCTGTGGATAATTTGGTGGGTAATTTGTTCGTTCGGTCCCGAAACGTTGTAGCTTAGTCGTCATAAACAAATTGGTTAAATTTTAACCAATGATTAAAAAATTAATAAAAACAATAAGTTACAGCAACTTATTTAAGTGAAATTTTTGTATTGCAGAGTAAGTTGGATAAAGTCAGCGGGTGTGACGCCGATGTGAATAAAATTTTTTGTGAGTCAATAGGCTTTTTCAAAAAAAGAGCAGAGAAAAATAAAAAAAAAAGAGAGGGAGGGCTAGATTAGCGGAAAAATTACTGTTAGCCGAGGTCTCTCACTTGCCTCGGTAGATGCAGCCAAAGTCACAGGTTTCGCGAATTTCTACGAAGTCCAATTCGGGCATTTGAGGTTTAAGTCGACACCAGATCCAGCGCGCCAAGTTCTCACTAGTTGGGTTCTCTAAGCCTTCAATCTCGTTTAAGTAGTAGTGATCTAGCTGGTCGTAGAGCGGAGCGAAGGCTTTTTGTATGTCTTCAAAATCCAAAACCCATCCCGTATCTGCGTTCACTTCGCCAACGATGCCGAGACGGACAAAATAAGAGTGCCCGTGCAGGCGCGCGCATTTGTGTCCCTCGGGGACCATCGGAAGCCGATGTGCTGCTTCAAATCGAAAGTCTGCATACAATTCCACGTTGTTACCTGCGTCGCCCGGTTTCAAAGGACGGGCGAGTGTACACAAGTTGGATGCTGCAAGTGGTGGAAAGAGTAAAAATCACGATAAATTGGGGAAAGGTAATTGACAGACCATCAGGCGTCTCTATAATCGCGTCTTCCTTGCCGGGGTGGTTAGCTCAGCTGGGAGAGCATCTGCCTTACAAGCAGAGGGTCGGCGGTTCGATCCCGTCACCACCCACCAAATTTCTCTGGAATTTGGATTATCGACACTAACGGTGTCGGCTACCTGGAGCGGTAGTTCAGTTGGTTAGAATACCGGCCTGTCACGCCGGGGGTCGCGGGTTCGAGTCCCGTCCGCTCCGCCATTACTTCTAGACAGCGTACCTACGTAGTTTGTCTCTGACTCTGTGTAAAAGGTCTGTGTACTTCAACGGTTCACGGAGACTTTTCAGATGAATCTAACGTGTCTTAAGTCAGGCATATGGCAAGTTGAATTACGTATCCCTTCCGATGTTCGTGTTGTCCTAGGTAGAACTAGGTTTGCTAAATCAACATTCACCAGAGATAAGCGTCAGGCTGCTAGTAAGGCATTACCGATCCTAGCTGAGTGGCAACAATTAATCTCAGTTGCTAGGCAAAACCCCGATTTAATAAGGTCAAAACCTGAGCGAACTAAGGGCGTCTCAGGTGCGTCTCAGGTGCTACTTGGTAGCTACCATGGACACACATGGCTCGACGATTTAAAGCCGTCACAAGCGAAGCTGTATGCTGCTATTGAATGGGGTGGAGGCGTATCTTTGCCAACTCATATGTCACAGTTCACTGAAGCGCACTACAGGCGACATAGAACTAAGCTGGAAGCGAAACGATACATCCTCGAAGCAACACTATTCATCCACACGCTTGACGACCTTTCTCGTGTAAACACCCAAAGGTGGCTAACAGCCGAGGAACTGAAACCTGTTAACGAGAGAAGGGCGGTAAAGACTATGCAGAAAGCGGTTGGTTTTCTTTCCGAATACTTTGAGTGGCTCCGATACAGAGGCTTTGTATCTCAAAATATTCAAAACCCGTTTAAGGATCTGCACTTTTCCAAGCAGCTGGCAAGACCAAGACAATACCTACCAATGTCATTCGAGGAAGTATGGTTATTGCGACAAGCTGCTCAAGACGCCAATGACTTATTGATGGTTACCTATATCGACATCGGTCGTTTTACTGGAATGAGATTGTCTGAAATTGGAGAGCTTTCTACAGAGTCTATTGTTGTCGAGAGTGGAGTTAAGTGCTTTCGAGTTAGACCCGATGCAAAAACGGAAGCATCAAGTAACAGGCTAATCCCTATTGCCTCTTCGCTTACCACATGTGTTGATGTAAAAAGTCTTGATCTGCGTGGAACCAGTAACGCGGTTGGCAAGCGATTTGGACGCCTTAAACGTCGGGTACTCAAAGATGGCTCAACACGTCAGAAGTGTTTTCATTCGCTACGAAAATTTGTTGTAACTGAACTGGAAAGAGCCGGTATAGCGGAGGGTGTTGCTGCTGACCTAGTAGGCCATGAAAAACCCAACATCACTTATAACGTGTACTCAGGTGGCTCCAGTGTTGAGCAACTTAGTCACGCTGTGAAGATGTTAGAGAACCGTCAGCAAGACGTTTAAATACTTTATGTAACGCACTTTCGCGCCAATTGTGACAGCTGGACGTGCCAAATCTATGACCTTTGTCTAGCATCAGGTTAACTAGCTTTGATTCTGCTTAATAGTTCAATAGCTCAATCGCTGAGGTGCGTTTTTATGGAAGTAGTCCTAATCTGTCTGGCGTTAGGTGCGGTTGTAGCAGGGGTAATTGCTTTTTTCGGAAGATGTAAAGCCTGCGGCAGTATGAACCATGCGTTTAGCCAAGATTATGCGGCTGATCTACCAGAGGGTAGGGCTTACGTCGTGTGCAAACGGTGCGGTGATCGCCAGCACAAGGGCGATGTGTCGTCTGATGGCTCTGTAATTTGGATGAGCGGTGGTTCAGGTCAATTCCATGAGGACGGTTCGTATACTGGTGACTCTGGCACATTTTCTGATGGTGGGGGTAGTGATGGCGGTGGCGGTGGCGGCGAATAAGTCGTTGATCCAACGCCACTTATAACGCTGCTCAAACAATAAATGCTTATCTACGGCATAACGTTCACTGCTATTTTTTCTTGGTCCTTATACAAAAAAAACTTATGTTTTCAGCTGTTTCTGCTCCTAATACCTAGACCAATATTGGTTATTTTTTAACCAGCCTTACTGATTCCAAAGGTCTATCGACCGCGAAGTACCATGGCATATACACACCCCAACAGTGTTACTTAACAAGTTTTGACAGCTTGTGTTAACAGCAAATGCTACAATTGCTACAAAACTTAAAGGTGGGTCAGTTGCCAAACTTAGTGGAGAACAAAGGAGAGGTTCCGAAGACCTCACCGTTTTATCGCTGCAATCGCTTGCGATAAGCAAGGTAAACGTATGACGTACCGGTTTTGTGAAGTAGCTGTATTGATATTTATCTGCCTTGCGACCTATCACGCGATTTTGCTGCACCAACTGGGCGGTCCGGTGATGACGACGCCCGACGCACTGGTGCTTGGTCGGACCTTAATGGACCACCGCGTGATTCTAATTGTTGGCCTTGCCTTACCATATTTGTATCTGAGGACTACTGGTAAGGACTACTCGACGTTGTTAGTAGTTGGTTGCACATTGGCGTGGTTTACATTTCTTGAAGATACATTGGCGTTAGATAATGTCCTGTTTGTACCGGAGCTAATAACCGGCAAACTGACCCAGTTTTCTCGTCCTGTATTTCTAATCGCACTGGCTTACATGACGGTAGATGCAAGGAGAAGGAGATTTTTAAATGTCTGACTCCAAAGATAAATATAATGCAATTCTGTCGGACGAGGAGATAGAAGCCTTAGCTCAACCTGTTACGCCCCTTAGTCTCAGCACTTATGGAGAAGCATTGCAGAATAAAACATTTGCCTTCAAAGCCTACTTTTTCATTGTTTCCGCGGTAGCAGCCGCCTATTTGGTGTCTTACTTCAGCGGACTATTAGATGCCCACCTTGCCTATGGATGGAGTCAAGCACGTGAAGATTATGTGCTGCATCAGCTGCGGTTCTTGGCAGGTTTTGTCATGCTGGTTTTACTGCATGTCTGGCTCTTATTACTACGGCGTCTAGATACCCTGTTGATTAGCTGTGCATCCCTCTTAACATACTTCCAATTTTCAAGTACAGCACATCTCATATCGTTACAAGGTGCTGTTTATGACACTCGGTTCATGGTCACTTACATATTCTTGCAGTCAAGCATCAT
>Ga0181595_10005912_pt1 | contig 10672 bp, 8 predicted proteins | sample 041ome_7_FD_145604 | JGI IMG/M metagenome (GOLD analysis project Ga0181595, IMG submission 145604) | Coastal salt marsh microbial communities from the Groves Creek Marsh, Skidaway Island, Georgia - 041401AS metaG (spades assembly) | ecosystem: Environmental > Aquatic > Marine > Intertidal zone >...
CGGTGTTTTCTTTAGGACTCGTCGGTGTAGCGTCTGGTATTATTCAGTCTGTCGTTCAAAGTAGAATACGAAGGAGAGGTAGTCGATATTTATAGATGTAGCAGCGGGTGAATGTAGTAAAAAATGAGCGCGCGCGTCCGTTCGCACTTTTGTAGTGCGTAGAAAAAACACACATAACGAAGAAATACCTAAATACGAATCCACACAACAAAAAGTTGGAAAACATCCTCTTTGCGCGCGTCGCGTGCGCCGAAGATACACACAACAAGAAGTGCATAAAAAAGAAAATCAATCAAGATGGGCATCCTCGAGCGCATCGCGGACATCGAGAAGGAGATGTCTCGCACGCAGAAAAACAAGGCGACAGAATCGCACCTCGGGACGTTGAAGGCGAAATTAGCAAAACTTAAGCGCGAACTTTTAGAACCGGCGAAAGGAGGAGGGTCTTCGGAAGAGAGAGGCTTTGAGGTGAACAGATACGGTCACGGAAGAGTCGCGTTGATTGGATTTCCGTCCGTGGGGAAGTCTACGTTATTGTCGGAGTTAACGAGCACGGAAAGCGAAGCGGCCAGCTATGAGTTTACAACTTTGACGTGCATACCGGGAGTAATACACTACAACGACGCGAAAATACAACTGCTGGATTTACCCGGGATCATTGAAGGCGCCAGCGAAGGTAAAGGGAGAGGAAGGCAAGTCATCGCGGTGGCGAAGAGTTCGGATTTGATTCTGATGGTTTTAGACGCGATGAAGTCTGAAGCTGCAAATACCACGTACGCGCACAAACAAATATTAACGAGAGAGCTGGAGGCGGTTGGGTTGCGATTGAATCAAACACCACCAAGAATATACGTCAAGAAGAAGAAATCTGGGGGCGTTCAAGTGTCAGATACCGTTCCAGGAGGGCTGACTAAAATCGATCGCAAAGCAATCATGAACGTTTTACACGAGTATAAACTGAACCATTGCGAGGTGATTTTTAGAGAAGATTGCACGGTCGACCAGTTCATCGACGTCTTAGAGGGAAATAGGAAGTATATTAAGTGTTTGTACGTGTATAATAAAGTAGACGCGTTGACGATTGAGGAGGTGGATAGATTGAGTAGAAGGCCGGATTCGATATGCATTTCGTGTACGAAGCAGCTCGGCTACGATCGATTATTAGAATCGGTGTGGAATGCGATGGGTTTGGTTCGCGTATATGCGAAAAAGATGGGCGAGAAGCCAGATTTTGAAGAACCAGTAGTTTTATCCGAAGCGAGAGGTGGGATTACGCTGAACCAATTTGCCGAACAACTACACGCGGAGTTACCGAAGCAGTTAAAGTACGCTTTAGTGTGGGGATATTCAGCGAAACACATGGGCCAACGTTGCGGTTTAAAACATAAGCTCATGGACGAAGACGTCGTGCAAGTAGTCAAAGGGACTGCTCATCTCGACGAAGGTATCGGAAGGTTTTCGCAGTCAAAAAAAGACGAACCTGCGAGAATCGCGGACCGAGTGAAGAAGAAGAAGCTTATTTCATAACATACAGTGAGATTCTATGAATAAAGAGTGGCGTGTAAGCGTGGATTTTAACAAATCCTCTAAAACTAAAACTAAGCACTAAAAATAATCTAACAAATCAAAATGCGTCTCTGAAACTACTTCGCTCTCGGAAGCAGTTGAAACAAAACGCGCATATCGCAGGGTTCATTTTTCCGATAGAATCGAGGTTTTCCACCTTTCACGCGCTGGTCGGAGCCAATCAATTCGCACTGAATAAAATCGTCCGTCTCGAGTAAGAATTCATACAAAGCTTTGATTTCGTGGTTCTCGAATTCTGGATAGTTTATGAGCTCATCAAATACGAGATACAGAGGAAGCTCGTTGCTTCGAAACTGCGCGCTCTCTCGTAAAAACTTCCCGAGTTCGTTTAGCACAACTTTCGCGGAAGAGTACAGGTCGGAGTCGATGTGTACCAATGCAAGAACAGAGGTTGCGCGAGACAGCGTATTGCGAAAAAAAACAGGCACGGTGTCTTCAAACCATCCTTTGATTATCTCCGCTCCTGGCACTGAAATCTCCTTCGAATCCAAATTGAACCATCCTTTTCCTCGATTATTGTACCAGTTTTCCGGTAATCCCTCAAACGAGTCGAATCCGTATATTTTCTTCGTGATGGTATAGAATTCCCCTTCTTCTTCGACGGAATTAGGTGATTCTGTTGTTGATAGATACTCGACAATCTGTCCTAACGTGCCACCCGTGTAGCATCCAAACTCTGCAACCACGAATTCTGTGGTCATTTCTTCCTTTTTATCGCTCCTCGTAAATCTCGAGTGCTTTCTTCGCAACTGTGTCAACGCGTACACTAGCGGCGTTTGCATAAGATTTCTCGTTGATGTCGTTGCGGTTGTTGCGGTTGATAAAGAAGAAGTCGACGAGCGATGATCATACAGCTCCGCCAAGACTATCGAGATGAAAGATGATAAATCGACCAAGTCTTTTTCTTTGGTAATCAGATGCGGCGGAGCGACAGAATGCGCCGTCATTATCTCTTTTGTTTACAAAGAGAAAAGAAGTGGGGGATGGAAATGCATACAAATACACACGCACAGTTAGTTAAAGTACCAGTTAAATCTGATTTTTAATATTTGGACACTCGCGACTAACAACACAACGACGAGAAAAAAAACGAATCTCAACTCATCGAGCACATGAACTTTTTACTCGCTTCCTCGGCGAATCTTTTCTTCTCTCTTTCTCCGGCGTGCCAATCCTTCCTCGCTTTCTTCGTCGGGCGGAAAAGCGTCAACACTCGGTGAGGACAAATCTCCTCCGGCTTGTAAAAACGTAACTTTGCGCCCGTATCTTCTCGTCCGTCGGCGCCGATCACGACGCATTCGAGCCAATCTTTGTTTTCGTCGAGAAATTCGTACAGAGCTTTGATTTCGTGATTTTGGTACGTCGGGTAATCGATGAGTTCATCGAAAGCGACGTACAGCGGTACTTCCGAAGACATGAAAAATCTGTTCTCTTTCAACGTCTTCGCCAACGCTTCGCCCAAGACTTCTTTCGTGCTTCGATACAAGTCGCAATCGATGTGCAAGAGTAACAGCTCTACTTCTGCGAATTTGTTCGCATCAAAAAAGTTTGGGACGGTGTCGCTGGATAAGCGTTTCACGATGGACACGTTTTCTCCTCCGAGGAGTTCTTTGGGCACCTCGCCGCCTTGAGAGAAACTGCCTTTCCTCCTCTGCGGGATCCAATCCTCGGGAAGACGTTCGAACGAATCAAACCCGACGATCGTTTTCCCGACCGGAAAAAATTCTTTAATTTTCTCCAGCGTGTGTCCAGCGCCGACGCCGAACTCGCATATCATCTGCTTCGGTATCGGCACGCGCGTTGGTCCGATACCTTCGTCTTCTCTCTGAGACCGCCTTTGTAAGGCTCTGAGGGCGAAAAAAAGAGGCGGTTCGTTCAAGTGCAGCAAGATGAGACTCGTGTGAACCTCGTCGATGAACGCGTCCAAGGACGAGAGCGATTTCAACACCGCCTCTTCGTTGCGAACGTCGCGGCGCTTTTTCTTCTTATTCGCGTCGTTCGTCGTCGTCGACATCGTATATTTTTTGTGTGTGTATTTTATCTGACACGAAGAGGGAAGGGAAGGAAGGACACGGTTGCGTGTATTTTTTGGATTTTGACGCACACCACAGGCCTCATCATTAAACCCTGAAAAAGCTCTCTTCGTTCGCTCTTCCTCTCTCTCTCAAGTCTCTCTCTTCTCTCTTCTTCTGGTGGACGACGACTTGAGGTCGACTTGGACCAAAAAAGGTGAAAGAAGAAGAGAGAGAGTTGTGATTTTCCTTCACTTTTTCCTTCTCTTTCTCTCTGTTCAAAAAAAAGGAAAAAAAATGAGCAAAGAGGAAGGAAACGAGTCCGGGTCGGACGACGACATCGCGTTCGCGGACGACGATAACGACACCAACGCGCAAGAAGAAGAGACGAACGTGGAGAGTTACGACAGCGAGGACGAGAATTTGCAGAAAGAGGTAAGGACGAGACGTCGAGGACGATTTTTTGTTTTTTCTTTCTTTTTCTCTCTTTTAGTTTGAATGAGAGAGGGGAGATCGGTCTTTTTTTTTTATCGCGCCGCTCGAAACCGCGCGCGAGCGAAGCGCACGCGCGAGAAAAGATATCGGAGGGAACGAAAGAGGAGCGCGACGACGCTTCATCGCGCGGCGCGTGTTTCTCTTTCTCTCTCTCTTCATGCGTTCTTCCGGATGGGCGATACGCGACGTATCCATTTTTTCTCGGATCGGTCTTTTCGTCGTCAGTCTCGTTGTGGTCGTCGTCGAAAATTTTTAAAAACTCTTTCTTCCTTCTCTCAACAACAACACTCAACGAGCGCGGCGCGCTTTGCGAGGGAAAAAAAAATACCTTGCGAATCACAAACGCCAACCGAACCGTGATATCTATCGTTTGCCTCGTTCATCTCCAACTGACGAAACGTCTATCAATCTCTTGTCATTCGTATTTAATTTATAGGGCAACGATGGTGAAATCATATCGCCGTCGAAGCTCGCCGCGGCGAAAGCCGAGAAGGCGCGTTTGCGAGAGCTGAAGAAGCAACAGCAAGAAGAACTCGAACGCGTGCGTAGAGAACAAAACGAGAAAATCGCGAAGGAAGGGAACAAGACTTCAAAGTATAAGATGCTCTTGGCGGAAACGGAGGTTTTCGCGCACTTTCTCGCCGGGTCAAAGGCTCACGCGGCAAAGGAAAAGAAAGGGAAGAAAGCAAGAAAGGAAACCATCGACGAGGACGAGGAGGATAAAGAGATGGTTGAAAACGAAGATCACTTTCACGGGACGAGATTAACTGTGCAACCATCGTGCATTAAGTTTGGCACGATGAGACAATACCAAATCGAAGGCTTGAACTGGATGATCAAGCTGTTTGACCAAGGCATCAATGGTATTTTAGCCGACGAGATGGGTTTGGGGAAGACACTTCAAACGATTTCGCTCTTGGGGTACTTGCACGAATATCGCGGTATCACGGGTCCGCATTTAGTCGTCGTTCCAAAGTCTACGCTTGGTAACTGGATGAACGAGTTCAAGAGATGGTGTCCGATTCTGAGAGTGTTCAAATTTCACGGTAACGCAGAGGCTCGCGAAGAGCAAAAAAGAGACTCGATGCGTCCAGGCGCGTTCGACGTTTGTGTCACGTCCTACGAAATGGTCATCAAAGAAAAGTCAGCTTTGAAGAAATTCCACTGGCGATACATCGTCATTGACGAAGCGCACCGTTTGAAGAACGAAAAGTCCAGGTTAGCGGTGACGTTGCGCATGCTTTCGTGCAATAACCGCATGTTGATCACGGGTACTCCGTTGCAAAACAACTTGCACGAACTTTGGGCGCTTTTGAACTTTTTGTTGCCTGAAGTTTTCGCCGTCGCGGGAGATTTCGACGACTTTTTCGCGAACGTCGAAGACGAAGACGGTGGATCCGTCGACGTCGTTCAGCAGCTGCACAAAGTTTTGCGACCGTTCTTGTTGAGACGCTTGAAAGCTGAGGTTGAGAAATCTTTACCACCGAAAAAAGAGACGATTTTGAAGATTGGCATGTCCGATTTACAAAAGCAAATTTACAAGCGCATCTTACAAAAAGATATCGACGTCGTGAATTCTGGCTCGGATCGGGCGAGATTGCTGAACATGGTCATGCAACTGAGAAAGTGTTGCAACCATCCGTACTTGTTCGAAGGTGCCGAGCCGGGACCGCCGTACATAACTGGCGAACATCTCGTCACAACTTCTGGTAAGTTGATTTTGCTGGATAAATTGCTCCCAAAGCTTCAAGAACGCGGCTCAAGAGTGTTGATTTTCTCCCAAATGACCCGCTTGTTGGACGTCTTGGAAGATTATTTGATGTATCGCGGTTATCATTACTGCAGAATTGATGGTAACACCGATGGTCAAATTCGGGAGGACTCCATCGAGGAGTACAACAGACCGGGCACGCAAAAGTTTGTGTTTCTTTTGTCAACCCGAGCTGGTGGCTTGGGTATTAACTTAGCTACCGCGGATACCGTCATCCTATACGATTCCGATTGGAACCCGCAGATGGATTTACAGGCGATGGACAGAGCGCATCGCATTGGTCAAAAGAAGGAAGTTTCTGTCTTTCGTTTTTGTACCGATAATTCCGTCGAAGAGAAAGTCATCGAAAAGGCGTACAAAAAGTTAGCCTTGGACGCTTTAGTCATTCAACAAGGTCGTTTGCAGCAGAATCAGAAATCTGTGAACAAAGAAGATTTAGCGAACATGGTTCGATTTGGCGCGGAGAACATTTTTGATTCCACGGCTGTTACCGATTTGACGGCTGAAGACGTCGATGCAATTATCGCCAAGGGTGAAGAGGCAACGAAGCAACTGAACGAAAAAATGTCTGGTTTCACGGACAAAGCTTTGAAGTTCTCCATGAACGCGGACGCTTCTTTGTACGATTTCGAAGAGCAAGAGGCGAAGGAAGAGGCCAAAAAGCTTCCGGAAGGCATCGACATGAAAGCCATCATTTCTTCGAACTGGATCGATCCACCAAAGCGGGAAAGAAAGAAAAACTACAGCGAAAACCAGTACTACAAAGACCAAATGAACCAAGGCGGACGTCCGAGCGGCAAGTCTGGCCCGAGAATCGCGCGTTTACAACAAATGAACGACTTTCAGTTCTTTGAAGTCAAGAAAATTCAAGCGTTTTACGACAAGGATGTCAAGCGCAAGACGTACGAGTGGGAGAAAAAACAAAACAGACCGAGAACAACTGGCCCTGACGGGGAAGAGGTGGAGGAACCGGACGACCCAAAAGCCCCTCCTGCACTCACGCAAGAAGAACAGGAAGAGTACAGCAGTCTTCTCGCTGCGGGTTTCACGGACTGGAACAGGAGAGATTTCCAACTTTTCTGCAGAGCGTGTGAAACGCACGGCCGAAAAAATGTGGAAGCGATTGCCCTGGACATGGAAGGTAAGACTTTAAGCGAGGTGAAAGAGTACGCGAAAGTATTTTGGGAGCGTTGCACGGAGATTTCCGATTGGAAGAGAATTGAAGCTAATATCAAAAAAGGAGAACAGAAGATTCAAAGACAAGAAGACATGTTGAAGGCAGTAAAGAAGAAACTCTCGCTTTATAAGAACCCGTGGCGCGAATTGAAAGTTGTATATGGCCCGAACAAGGTGAAATCTTATACCGAAGAGGAAGATCGATTCCTTCTGTGTTCCATCACAGAGGTCGGCTTTGGGAACTGGGAAGAGTTGAAGGCGCAAATCAGGCAACACTGGCAATTCAGATTCGATTGGTTCATTAAGTCCAGAACTCCGAAAGAGTTGCAACGACGCGTAGAAACTTTGATCAGTCTCATCGAGAAAGAGGCGGACGCGAATGACGAGAAGGCGGCGAAGAAGCAAAAGACGACTGTTTAAAAGAATCAACAAGAGAGATGTAATACATGCACACACATATCACAACACAGTTTTAATGGGAAAACAAAGAGAAATATCATTTTTAAACAAATGTTCATCGTATCATATTTTATCGCACAACTGATAGATCCGTTCGTCTGCTCGGTGAAACGTATTCAATTTCTTCGAACTGCCCGTTAATTTTGAACGCTCGCTTGACGTCGGACACCCCAAAAGCTGTTTCCGCAACGGCTCCAGCTTTCGAAGAGTTCCACTTTGCCATGAACTTAGCTTTAGCACCGGCTAACTTTCCAACGGACGCCTTATTATCCGACACATTGTTGTTGTTCTCGAAATCGAAATAAAGCATCTCACCAAACTCTTTGTTAGATATTTTGGCGTCCGGGGAAGAAGACAACATGTTCTTCTTCGCAGGTGGTGGTGGTTTCGGTTTCATCGATGCCGTCTTCGTGATAATCTTTTCGGTAATGTTTTGTGTCACTTGATTGTTTGTAATTCTCGCAAACGCTTTTCTCGTCGGCGTTGCGACTTTTTTCACGTGCGCTGGCGACTCTACTTTCTTCGTCGCGTGCGAGAGAATCTTTTCTGCTTTCACTTGTTTCGTTTCCTTCGCGCTTTTCCCACAATTCGCCAATATTGACAATCTCGCGCTATCTTCTAACGCAAATCTGGGATTGTGTTCCCACTCGCTCTCGCCTTCTTTCAAATGCACTTCGGCTCTTTCGTGCGGCAACATGTGCGGCACGACTTCTATTTGAATATCGTTGTCCATATCGCTCACTAACCCGATAATCTCCGCCAAGAAATTTTCGTGCGACTTCTCGCGATAGCTCACGATTTCATTTCTCCACTGCTTCACTTTCTCCACGTGTCGTTCTTTATTCGTCTCCAGCTCGCTCGTCAACACGTTCACGCTTTTTTGCAATTCTCGCGACGCTCTCTCTGCTTGCTCTTTCGCCTTCTCTAACTCTTCGAGCATCCTTTCGATGGCGTTTTTCTGCGAGACAACTATCGATAATTCCTCTTTCGTCTCGTTGCACTCGTTTGTCATCTCCTTCAAGAGCGAAGACACCGCTTCGATTCGACTTTCCGCAGATTTCATTCGCTCCAAAGCGTGCTCATATTCTTCGTGGGGATGCACGAATGTCTTTTTCTTTTTCGTCACCTTAATCACCACGGTCCCCAACAAACCGGCGCCGATGCAAAAGACTTGCCCGGGGTTCTGCGGCATCTGAACATTCTTCGTGTTGTTCACGATGTTGGACGCGAACGATCCAAACTGATGAAATCGTTTCGTAAACTCCATCTCTCTCTCTCTGTCTTTTTTTAAAAGAGGTTTCTTCCTCGTCCCCCTTTTTGAAAAATTTCGCGCGCGCGCTCTCTCTCCGAGAAGTCTCGATCAACTTTTGCCTCTTACGCGCCGTCTCCTGTGATTATATATGCGGGTACGAGATGTGGTACAATTCTTTCTCTCTCTCTCTGCGTGACGATGATGATGAGGTAGGTACAGAGAGCGAACGATATGTGACAGGAGAAGTCTCTGCGGGGGCAATGCGGGTAAATTCGTTTCTCATCTCAAAAATCGCAAAAAAATTGCAAAACTTTTTCGTTGCTCCACAAGTCACACAAACAACACGCAAGAAGAAGAAGAAGAAGAAGAAGAAGAAGAAGAAGGAGAGAAAAGAGGAGCAGCCACCAACCACCCCGGGGGAGAGAGAGAGAGAGAAAAGAAAGCACACCTTCCCTCCCACAAACACAACATCAACAAACGACGACGTTAACAACAAACAACGTCACGAGCTCTGAAGAACATCGCGAACGAAACGATGACAGCGAGAATCGAAGAACCTACCGAGAAGAAGCGGTGACCAGTTTACTGTGTTATTTAGAACAACAACAACGACAACGACAACAACAAGAAAAAAATGAGAATGGAACAACAGCAACAGCAACAGTCCCTTTCCACGTACGAAAAGCTCGGTCGCATCGGTGAAGGCACCTACGGCGTCGTCTACCGAGCGAGAGATAAGAAGACGAACGAAATCGTCGCTTTAAAGAAAGTGCGCATGGACCGAGAAAAAGACGGCGTTCCGATAACCACCTTGCGTGAAGTGCGAATATTGCAACACTGCTGTTCGCACGAAAATATCGTCCATTTGATGAGAGTCGTCCAAGGAAACCAACTGAACAACGTGTTTTTAGTGTTTGAATACTGCGAGCACGACTTGGCTTCTCTTCTAGATAACATGCGACAGCCATTTTTAGAGAGCGAATCGAAGTGTTTAATCGTCCAACTGTTGAAAGCGGTGGAGTATTTACACGACCGATGGATTATGCACAGGGACTTGAAGTTGTCGAATTTGTTGTTGAACAACCGCGGGGAGTTGAAGTTGTGCGATTTCGGGTTGGCGAGGAGTTTTGAACCCACGAGAGAAGGAGAAGAGGACGAGGAAGAGGAAGACGGGGAGAGAGACGTAGCAGAAGGAAAAGATCGCAGTGATCGTGATGATGATCAAAATGGGAGAAAACGGAGGAGGAGGGGGAAAAGGCAAATCTGTTACACGCCAAAAGTGGTAACGTTGTGGTACCGCGCGCCAGAAGTTTTGTTCGGAGACGACGCATATACGGCATCCATCGATATATGGGCCGCCGGTTGCGTCCTTGCGGAATTTTTAAAGCACGATCCGCTCTTCCCAGGGAAAACTGAAGTGACGCAATTGGAACTGATTTTTAAATTGCTAGGCGCGCCGAATGAAAGGATTTGGCCAGGATGGAGCAAACTCCCAAACGTGGGCACGACGCTCGTTCCAGAGCAACCGTACAACTATCTCGAGCACGAGTTTCCGAACTTACACCAGAGTGGGATTGATTTACTCAATGCAATGTTGACTTACGATCCTAAACGACGGTGTTCGGCAAAAGATGCGTTGGCACACTCGTATTTCAAGACGCAACCGAGACCAAAGCTGAAATCTGAGATGCCGAGCTTCCCGACGTTACACTCGCGAACGAATAAGAACGAAAGCGATTTCGGAGAAAATTTTTGAAGCGAAATGTAATAAACCGAGTGTAGAGTAGTTAGCATTAACATAGTATATAGCAATTTGGTAATTACACTTGTAAGCATAGTATATAGAGTGCGATAGAGGCGATAATATAGAGCGTCGCCTTTTTTTAGTTTGTGTAGCCAGAAGTGGTGATACTATCGGCG
>Ga0181595_10005913_pt1 | contig 10671 bp, 8 predicted proteins | sample 041ome_7_FD_145604 | JGI IMG/M metagenome (GOLD analysis project Ga0181595, IMG submission 145604) | Coastal salt marsh microbial communities from the Groves Creek Marsh, Skidaway Island, Georgia - 041401AS metaG (spades assembly) | ecosystem: Environmental > Aquatic > Marine > Intertidal zone >...
CATTATTTTTTTCAAAGTCTGGTGATTATGAAAACATGGATGATAATTATCATGGCACAGTAGCAGATGATGATTCTATTATTTATACGATTGCTTCTAACCAAGTAAACGCAATTAGATTTATGACAGCTACAAGAACTTTAATCATTGGTACTGCTGGTGGTGAGTTTGCTGTTAGTGGGGGTGGAACTGATAATGCTATTACCCCTACAAATATTCTAATTAAAAAACAATCTAACAATGGTGCAGCAAACGTAGATGCACTTGCTGTTGGTAATGCTACTTTGTTTTTACAAAGAGCTAGAAGAAAGTTAAGAGAACTAGCATACAACTTTGATGTAGATGGTTATGTAGCTCCAGACTTAACAATCCTTGCTGAACATATTTCAGAAGGTGGATTCAAACAACTATCATATCAACAAGAACCTAACCAAGTTATTTGGGGTGTAAGAAATGATGGTCAGTTAGTTGGATTAACTTATCAAAGAGAACAGCAAGTAGTTGCTTGGCACAGACATATTTTTGGTGGAACATTTTCAAGTGGTAATACAGTTTGCGATAGTGTTGCTACAATTCCAACAGACGATTCAGAATATCAAACATGGGTTATTAATAAAAGAACAATCAATGGTGCAACAAAAAGATATGTAGAATATATTCATCAATATGATTTTGATGAAACAGATGATACCTCATTTAATTTTTTAGATTCACAGTTATCTTATGATGGTTCACCTGTTACAACTATATCTGGTCTTGATCATCTTGAAGGTGAGACAGTTTCAATATTAGCAGATGGTGCAACGCATCCAGATAAAACTGTTAGCTCTGGATCAATCACATTAGATAGATCTGCAAGTAAAGTTAAAGTTGGATTAAGTTATACATCATTATTACAAACAATGAGAATAGATGCTGGTTCACAGAATGGTACATCACAAAGTAAAACTAAAAGAATCTATGAGATTACTGCTAGACTTTACGAAAGTATTGGTGTGGAGATTGGTCCAGATCTTAATAACATGGAACGAATACCTTTTAGATCTTCAGCTAACGCAATGGATAGTGGGATCAATGTATTCACAGGAGATAAAGAAATAGAATTTAGAGGAAACTATGAAACAGATGGTTTTATATTTGTTAGACAAACACAACCTTTGCCTTTGACGATACTGTCATTATATCCTAAACTTCAAACAAACGATGGATAGAATATTAAATATAGTGTCATATAAAGCAGAGCATGGAGAATACATTATGAAGCAACAAATGAATCATACATTAATGGATAAGGATATGGAGTTCGAAGGTAACGCAAAGAACCTAGAACAAGATAACTTAGCGTTTACTGGTATGATTGATGGTAAACCTATCTTTGCTGCAGGTATGAAAGTAATATGGAATGGTGTTGCCGAAGGTTGGGTACTAGCTACTAAAGATGCTTTAGATCATCCTTTGCTAGTCGCAAGAGCTATAAGAAAAGATTTTGCAAGGATTGCTAAAGAAAATAATATCAATCGAGTTCAAACTGCTGTAAGAGCAAACTATACAACTGGCTTAAAATTTGCTAAGTGGTTAGGTTTAGAGGAAGAAGGATTAATGAAAAAATTTGGCTTTGATGGTTCAGATCAATATATGTATGCGAGGTTATTCTAATGGGTTGGGTAACAGCAGTAACATCAGTAGCAGCAGCTCAACAAGCATCAGCAACAGGAAAATATAATCAAGCTGTTCAAGAAAGAAATGCAGTCATTGCAGAGCAAGAAGCTGAAAGAATAGAACAACAAAAAGAATTTGATATAGCTAGATTTGAAGATAGTTTTACAAGATTACAGGGTGAAACTAAAACTAAAATTATAAAATCTGGTGCAGAACTTTCTGGTTCTGGTTTAAGAGTAATGAGATATAATGCTGAACAAGCTGAAATAGAAAAAAACATTATAGCTTATAATGCTAAAGTTGCACAATCTCAAAAACTTGAACAAGCAAACTTTGCTAGAATCTCTGGTAATGTAGCAAGAATGGAAGCAAGACAAGCTGAACTAGGTTATTATGTTCAAGCAGGTCAAAGTTTATTAAGTAATTATGGATAAATATTATGCCTAAGATACCAACATATACAGCACAAGGCAGACCAACTACAGAAGTTGGTAGTATTAGATCTAATATAAAATTAGATCCTACTAGAACAATAGCATCTGCATTACTTCCAGCAGCAAAAGCTATTGACGATTATCATATTAAACAAAGAGATAACAATGAAAAGTTAGAAGCAAGAAAAACTTTTTATGAAATGAAAGCAGAATCTGATAAAATTATAGAAAGTTATAAAAACAATTCAGATGAATTTGCTTCTGTAAATGGTTACAATAGTGAGTTTGATAGTTATAAAAATCAAAAATTATCACAAATAAAAAATAAAAGAATTAAAAAAAGATTAGAACTTTTACTTGCAGAAGATCAAGCAGAGAATGTTTATAAGATAAAGAAAAATTCATTTGATGCTTTTGAAACAAATGAAACTCAAACTTATAACGATGGTCAAAACATATTAGCTAATGAATACTCTTTAGCAACAAACCAAGATTTAAAAAATATAAAATTAAATAAGATGCTTGATCTAGCTGCAGAGCATGGAGATATACATCAAAAAGGTGAAGCATGGTTAAAAGAAGAAACAAATAAAATTAAAGCAAACGCTGAACTATTTGAAGTTGATTCAGCTTTAGCAAGAAATGATTTTACTACAGCTACAAATATTTTAAGATCTTCTAAAAGTATAGATAATGATGATGTAGAAGAAAGAATAATAAAAATAAAAGAACAAGAAGGAGAATATAATGAAATGAATTACTATATAGGTAATTTAGTTGAAGGTAAAAATCTTCTTATTGGTGCAGATTTTAAATATGTAGATGAAAAAAAAGTAATTGAAGAAACAGATAAAAGATTAATAGCAACAGCAGAATCAAATGAATTAAATGATGAAGTTAAATTTAGTTATGTAGATGAAGTCTTTGCAAAAAATGGAATAGTATCTCCTTATTATGAGGATTTATTTAAAACTGGATATAACACAGGATCAACAACTACCTTTGATTCACCTTTGGATGTACCAGATATTTTAATTCAATCTGTTAAAGCTGCAGAGATAGCAGATAAAACTGGTAGATTAAATGTTTATACTAATCCAGAAGAAGAAAGATTTTTTCAAAACATAATTGCTTTAAAAAAAATAAATGGTCTTAATGACTTTGAAGCAATCAGAGCTGCCAAGAATTTTGAAATGAATTATGACGCAAACATTATTAAAGGTGCTAGCAAACAAAAAAGATTAACTTTAGACGATGTTCAATCATCTAGTAAATTTAAAAAAACTGGTGCAACAAATCTTGGAGAAGTTAGAGGTTATGCTGGTAGACTTTATGATATGTATATTAATTTAGGAATTAAAGATGTTAAAGCAAGAAAACAAGTTCAAAAAGATTTAGATAATAATATAGAAGTTATTGATAATCATGCTTATTTAAAAAGAGATATTGTTGCTTTTCAAGCAATAGATGGTCTTCAAAATGTTAAACTATATAAAGAAATAATTATTAAAGATAATTTAGAAACAGGTGAAAATCCAAATGATTTTTATTTACAGCACAATGGTGGTGGTCAATTTGAAATTAGAAGAAAAGTAGATTTGTCTACTGTCTATGGAAAAGATAATAACCCTCTTATTTTTTATAATAAAGATTTAAAAGAAATAAAAGAACAAAGAATTAAGACTTACAAATCTAGTATTGTAGAATTGTCAAAAGAAAAACAAAAAAATAAAAAACAAACTACTAGCGAATTACTTACAGTAGAAGGATCTTAGTATGTCATCAGAAGGAACTAATTTAGATCTTCTTTTAAGTACAGATTATTTAAGCACACAAGATGAAAAGTTATTAAAAGCAGAACAAGAAAAAGAAAAAATATCTTTAGGTGAAGGTATTGGTCTTGCTGTTCAAAGTGAATGGATTGTTCCATCTATTCTTAAAAGTTTTAGTCAATCAGAATTAGAACCAGATTATGATTATAATCTTGATGAAGAAACATTAGATGATCTTACAAAAGATTTAGATGAACAATACTGGGAAGAGTTTTCAAATGCAACTTCAAAAGCACAAGCATATCAAATAAGAGAAAGATTATTACAATCTCAAGAAGCTAACAGAAAATTATCTACATTAGGTATGAAAGGAACAGCTTTAAGAGTAGGTGCTGCTATACTTGATCCTGCTGCATTAATAGCAGATGCTGTAACTTTTGGTGTTGCTAGACCATTTATATTTGCTAGAGGTATTTCTCGTACATCTAAGTACATTAGATCTGGAATGGTAGGTGCTGGTCAAGCTGGATTATTAACTACACCTGTAGTTGCTGCAGATCCCACTAGGGATATAGATGACATAGGTTATGCTATGTTAATGGGTGGTGCAATTACTTCTGGATTAACTAGATTTATGGCTCCAAGACATCCAGATTTAAAAAAGTTTGATGCTAAAACTCAAGAACTTGGAAAATCTTTTGAGAGAAGAAGTCTTGAAGATCAAGGATATAGTTTGACACCAAAAGGTGAAGAATATTTTGGACCAAGAAAACCTACTATTATAAATAGAAACACAGATGAGACAGAAACTTTTTTAAAAAATCAAGAAAATATAAAACCAACAAATAAAAATGTTTATTCTAAAGCAGAAAAAGAAATTGTTACTAGTTTAAAAAGAACAAAAGAGTTATCAAAACAAGAAAATATTTTAAAAAAAATTGACAGCTATGATTCAAAATCTAAACCAGATTATTTTTTAATAACCTCAAGATCAAAAGAATTAACAAAAGAATTTTCTGGAGTACCAGCATCTAAGTTAGAAAAATTTATTTTACAATCGGAATTAAATAAAAATTTAGATGCAATGCAAATTACTGATGTAAGAATTTCTAAATCAAATAGAAATGTTGGAGCTGGTAAGGCTCTTTATAAATTAACATTAGAAGATGCTTTTAAAAAAAATCTTAGTCTTGTATCAGATAACTCTGTATCAAAATCTGCGTTAAGAGTTTATAAAAGTTTAGAAAAAGAAGGATTTGAGATTACTTACAATAAAAATGTAACTACAAAAAAAAGAGATGTTGGTTTAGATAAAGAAAGAGGAGATCAAATAGTATCTAATGATCCCAAAATTCCTGTTGCAACAATTAAAAATAGTCAAAAAAATTTAGATCTTTTATTTAAAAAAAGTGATGATGAAATATTGTTTGATTCTTTTTTTGATAGATTAGATGTAACACCTAATGTTGGTTTTGCAAAAGCAAGATTAGATAAATCTTCTGTATTAAGAAGATCAGATAATCCATTCATGAGATCAACATCAGAAAAAATGTTAGAAGAATCTGTTGGTAATGTTGATAATTCAAAATCAATTTTAACTGCAGATATTCATAAACATAATATTATGCTAACAAAAAAAACACAGTTCTATAAAGACTATGAACCTGCATTTAATAAATATATGTTGGAAGTTAAAGGTGCTAAATTTTTAAATAAATATAATATTAATGATCGTTTAGAATTTTCTGATTTAGTTGCTAGATCAACAAGAGGTGAAACTATTGATGTACCTGGTGTTGCTGAAGGAACTTTAGCTACAAGAAAATTATTTAAAGGATTTTTAGATGACTTAAAAAAAGACGGCGTAGAAGGTGCTGCTCAAGTATTAGATAATCCAAACTACTTTCCTAGAAATTGGTCTAATGGAAAGATTATGGAAGTTCAAGAAAAAATTGGTGGTAAAGACAACTTAATAAAATTTTTAAAAAATTCTTTAGTAAAAGGTTCAGATGATTTAGCTGATGAAGATGCCATTAAAATATCAGAAAAACTTTATAAGTCTGTAACTACCAATAGATTTGGAGATGGATTTTCTATTGATAGAATTTTAAAAACAACTAACGAAGATGAGTTAAGATTAATACTTGCAGATCAAGTAGATTTAGATGCAGATGAAGTTAATGATCTAGTTTCTTTATTATTAAAACCTAAAAAAAAACAAACAACTTCTATTGGTAGATTGAGAAGAAGAGCTTCTTTTGATGAATCTCATGAAGAAGTAATTAATAATGTTAAAATTAAATTTACAGATCTTTTAGATAATAATACTGAAGGAATGGTTGGTTCTTATCTTGAGCAAATGTCTGGTCATCTTGCTCTTGCAAGAGTAGGAATTAAATCAAGAAAAGATTACAATAAAATAATTAATAAAGTAAAAGAAGGTTACAATATTCCAGAAGTTGCAAAAAAATACTCTACCAAATTAGGAAATAAAAGACAAAAATTTGAATTAGATGTATTGGAAACTATTTATAAACAAATTGTAGGAATACCTACAGAAAAAAATCTTAAAGGTGGTATTAATACTGTTCTTCGTTATCTTAGAAAATATAATTATGCTAATGTATTTAACCAAGTTGGTTTTTCTCAGCTACCAGAATTAGGAAATGTTATATCTCAAGCTGGTATTAGAGGTATGATTAAGTATATTCCAGAATTTAAAAACATATTAACTAGAGCAAAGAATGGCAAAGTAAATAATGAATTATTAAATGAATTAGAAACAGTAGTTAGTGGTACAGGATCGAATAGATTAATTGATAGTACAATAAATAGAACAGATGATTTTGCAGGAATGACAACTAAAGTTGGAAAAGTAGAAAAAGTTTTAGATATATCAAATAGAATTACTTCAGATTTTTCTGGATTTCATGCAGTAGATACTTTGTCAAGAAGATTAGCTGCTATTACTGCATTTGATAAACTTGCTATGCACGCAACAGGTAAGTTAAAAGTAACTGATGCTGTATTAAAAAGATATAGAAACATTGGATTTGATGACGATGAATTGCAAGCTGTATTTAAAAATATAAGAGAAAACTCTTCATTCATAGAAGGTGGTTTAACAGGTAGAAAAATTAGAAGATTAAATGTAGATCAATGGAAAGATCAAGACCTGGTAAATAAAATGTCTTTATATATGAGTAGACATTTAAGAAGAGTTGTTCAAGAAAATAACTATGGAGAAATGATTGTATTAAGTACAGAGAGTGGTCTAGCAAAAAGTATGATGCAATTTAGAAACTTTGTTTTTACAGCTTATTCTAAACAATTATTACATGGTATGCACATGAGAGATTTTACTGCATTTGCTTCAGCAACATCTTCAGCATTTATTGCAAGTCTAGTATATATTGGTCAAACACACATACAATCATTAGGAAAATCTGAGGATGAAAAACAAGATTTTTTAGATAAAAAATTATCTATAGAATCTATAGCTAAAGCATCATTTCAAAGATCAACATACTCTACTTTACTTCCAGCATTCTATGATACTGGACAAGCTGTAACAGGTGGTGAGCAGCAATTTAATTATAGATCTTCTGGGTTAGATATTAATTTGTGGACAGGAAACCCAACTATATCTTTAATATCAAAAGCATTCTCACCAACATCTGGTGCAATACCATCTATAGGTAGAGCAATCAGAGATGATGAGTATGATTTTAGTAAACAAGATGCTTACAAGCTTAAAACTATTTTACCTTTTCAAAATATGTTAGGTATTACCAATGTATTACAACACTTAATTGATGAATCTGATTTGCCAAGCAAGTCTAAATAATGTAGACAACAAGGAAAGAATTTAATATAGAGAATTAATATGACAATATCTTCAACCACAGTAAAGAACTCCTACGCAGGTAATGGTACACTCGATACCTTCAACTACACTTTTAAGATCTTTGCAGACGCTGATATTCAAGTTATTATTAGGGATGCTTCGGCTACTGAAACAGTTAAAACTTTAACTACTCACTATACAGTTACAGGTGCAGGTTCTGCTTCTGGTGGAACTATTGTATTTACAGCTGGTAATATTCCAACTGCTACAGAAACAGTTGTGATAAGAAGAGCATCACCACAAACACAAGCGATTGATTATATTGCTAACGATCCATTCCCTGCTGAAAGTCATGAAGAAGGATTAGATAGATCGATGATGGCAATCCAACAACTTCAAGAAGAAGTTGATCGAAGTATTAAACTTTCAAGAACAAACACAATGAACTCTACTGAGTTTACTATTGGTGATACTGATAGAGCAAATAAAGTATTTGGTTTTGATTCTGCTGGAGAACTTGTTGTTACGCAAGAACTTGGAACTTTCAGAGGAGATTGGTCTGCATCAACTGCTTATGAAGTTAGAGATATAGTTAAAGATACATCAACAAATAATATTTTTATTTGCTTAACTGCTCATACATCTTCTGGATCTGAGCCATTAACTACAAACACAGATAGTGCTAAATGGTCTTTATTGGTAGACGCAGAATCGGCTACTACATCTGCAACCAATGCAGCTAACTCGGCTACTGCTGCAGCTACATCTGCAACCAATGCAGCTACTTCAGAAACCAACGCAGCAACATCTGAGACAAATGCTGCCACATCAGCTACTAATGCTGCCAACAGTTTTGATAGTTTTGATGATAGATTTTTAGGAACTAAAGCTAGTGATCCAACTTTAGACAATGATGGTAATGCTCTTGTTGAAGGTGCGATGTACTATAATTCAACAGACAACGATATTAGATTTTACAATGGTTCATCTTGGGATGCTCCTGCTACAGACGCTGCTACGAGTGCAACTGCTTCGGCTAGTTCTGCTACAGCATCTGCTACTTCAGCTACCAATTCTGCAAACTCTGCTACAGCATCTGCTTCATCAGCTTCTGCTGCTGCAACTTCAGAATCAAATGCTTCAACATCTGAAACCAATGCTGCATCAAGTGCAAGTGCTGCTTCAACTTCTGCTTCAAACGCATCAACGTCTGAAACGAATGCTGCTTCATCTGCTACTTCTGCAAGTACATCTGCAACATCAGCTGCTACTGCTCAAACTGCTGCCGAGACAGCTCAAGCTGCTGCTGAATTAGCATACGATAATTTTGATGACAGGTATCTTGGTCCAAAAGCTAGCGATCCTGCAACAGATAATGATGGAGACGCATTAATTGATGGTGCATTATATTTTAATACTACTGGTAATGTACTTAAATATTGGGATGGCTCTGCATGGAATAATGTAGAAGCAGTAGACACAAGTAATTTTGCAACTAATGGATTTAGTATTGCAATGGCAATCGCTTTATAATAAGGAGTATATATGGCACAGAACTTTAGAAGATACACATCAAATGATGTAGGAACATCTGCAGCAACTTTATTTACTGCTGACAGTTATGATACTGTAGTTGGTATATCAGTTTCAAATGTAACAGCATCTGCTGTTGTAGCATCTGTATATATTAATGATGGTTCTAACGATATTTATTTAGTTAAAGATGCACCAATACCAAGTGGTTCATCATTACAAGTATTAGATGGAGGAGCAAAGTTTGTTGTTCAATCTGGTGATGCTTTAAAAGTAATATCAGACACAGCTTCATCTTTAGATGTTTGGGTATCAACTGTAGATGCAATAAGTACATAGGAGATTAATGCCGTTTATAGGAAATCAACCAGCATTAAGTTACACAAGTTTTGCAAAACAAGACTTCACTACAAGTGCGACTACATCTTACACACTTGATAATCCTGTAACTAACGAAAATGAAATTGCATTATTTATAAACTTTGTAAGACAAGAACCTACAACTGCATATACTGCTAGTGGTACAAGTTTAACTTTAACAAGTGCTACATCTGCATCAGATGATATGTACTGTGTGTTTTTAGGTAAAGCTGTTCAAACAGTAAATCCTCCAAGTGGTTCTGTTGGAACTGCACAGATTTCTTCTAGTGCAAAAAGTACTAATTTATTATATCCAGCTTTTATGGCTTATCAAAGTGCTGGTAGTGTTACTATTTCTAGTAGCACAGCAACAAAAGTACAATTTGATACAGAAGTATTTGATACTGATAATACTTTTGATAACTCAACAAATTATAGATTTACACCTGGAGTAACAGGAAAATATTTTTTATCTACACAAGTTATATGTGTTGCTGGAACAGATAATTTAACAGAAGCAGAATTTTTTATTCGAAAAAATGGTTCAAACCGTACCAAAAGTACTTTTAATTTTACAAACAATAGAGCAAGTACTGCTTCACCAATAATAAGTGTTACAGATGAAGTAAGTTCAATAACTGATTACTATGAAGTTTTTGTTTCTATAAATGATAGTAGTGGCTCTCCGCTTTATGCTGGAGATAGTACATCTTTTAGAACATATTTTACAGGATACAGGATAGGAGCATAAAATTATGGCAATAACAAAAATACAATCTGAAAGTCTTAACCTAGCTTCACTTTCTTACGAAAGTAAAGAAAAGATTCTAAGTTTAACGAAGGAGATTAACTAATGGCTATTACAAAGATTCAATCGGAATCGTTGAACTTAGCAGACACTTACGATTTCACAGGAACTGTAACTGGTGCTGGTGGTGTTAATACTCCAGCTTTTTTAGCAAGTTCATCTGGTGAAGTAACAGTACCAAACATAACTAATACAAAACTAACAAATTATACACAAGAAATTTTTGATACAGATAATTGTTATGACGCAAGCAATTCA
>Ga0181595_10005915_pt1 | contig 10667 bp, 10 predicted proteins | sample 041ome_7_FD_145604 | JGI IMG/M metagenome (GOLD analysis project Ga0181595, IMG submission 145604) | Coastal salt marsh microbial communities from the Groves Creek Marsh, Skidaway Island, Georgia - 041401AS metaG (spades assembly) | ecosystem: Environmental > Aquatic > Marine > Intertidal zone...
AACAAAGACTGATAATAAAATAAACACAAGTATTGCTTTTTGAACAGGATTAAAATTATTATCGACATTATGTAAATCTTTGAGAAATTGGGTAATTGGTTTGTTAGGCATTTTAATTCATCGACTAATATATATAATCTAGTAAATGTGGAAGTATTTTAAATATAAATTTGATAGAGCTTTAGAGAAAAGCTTCTTAAATCTTGTTTTTTTCCTTTTTTTGGTCAGCGTTGTTGGAATATTACTTTTATCAACAGTATTTTATGCTTTGTACCTTTTTCAAATTGTTTCGTTAGAAGGTAGGTTTTTCACTTTTGTATGGAATACTTTTGGATATTTTATTGATGTTGGTACCATTGCCGCTGAGGGGTATGCCGACAATACTGCATGGGATAAATTTCTTAAAATTTTTATCACCCTGTTTGGTGTCATAATTTTTTCAACTTTTATTGGTATAGTCAGTCAAGCCATATCGGCTAGAGTCGAGCTTTTAAGATCGGGCAATGGTCCTGTGTATGAAAATGATCATATCATAATTTTTCACTTCACAAGAAAACTCATCCCCCTTTTACAGGAACTTTTTCAGGCTTTCGATGATCATCAATATAAAACGTCTATCGTAGTTGTATCAAAATATCTTCCTTTTGAGGCTCAAAGCAAAGTTGAGTCATACTTGAATATACCGAAAAATGTTAATTTAATTTTTAGAACTGGTTATGCTTGGCAGAAAAAAATTCCCTCTATTGTGAACTTGCAAGAGGCAAAAGAATTAATTCTATTAAAACCAGATATTGATGAAGAATTTAGAAACATCGAAGACTGTGACATTGAGGTCGGCAAAGGTATTACGACTCTGTTAGAGTCAAGTTATTTTAACAGAAGCAAGACTAATGTCATATGTGAATTTTTTACCAAACAAAAATCTGAACTTTATCGAAACTATGTCTCTGATATTTTAAAAGAAGATAGCAATACTAATATCAAGAAATCCAAGAATAAAATATTATTTGTTGAAGTAGAAGACTGTCGAGCAAATTTAATTTCACAAGCGATCATCACGCCCGATGTACTGGAAATTTATGATGAAATATTTAGCTCTACAGGTTCGGATATTTATTTTATTGAAATTCAAAAACTCAAACCAGAACTGCAGGATATCTGTCAACAGTTTGATAATCACTATTTAAAAGATTTGAATGCCAAGCTTTATAAATCAATTTGTATTGGCACTTTTCAACAAGATAAAGATTTCGAAGAAAGTAGCAAAACAGAAGTAGACATTGCAATTAATTCTAAAGACAAAATATCTTTTTCTTCTATCTCTGGTTTTGTTTTTATTGCTCATGATTTAGAGGAGATACTAGCTGATATTCAATCTATTGATGGCGTAGCCAAAGAGCCAATGCCCGTTACTCAACTAAATTGTTTAGAAGATAGGGAAGATATCAATGCGGTTTTAATATCTGATAAAGTTGATTTCAATAGATTAAATAAAATTTTAAATATGATCAGCAATAATCAAGAATTAAAAATTTCTTCACTTAAATTGTTACATGATAACTATATCAATAAAGAAAATTTAGAATCTTTAAAAATAGATTTTAGCAATCAAGGCTACACTTTTATTACCGAAAAAATTAATTTTCATGAATTTCGCAATGAAAGTAGATATCCCTATGAAATTTTAAACAAAGTTTTCAATGGTTTTAATAAAATAATTTGTATTTATGACGATATTGTTGATGAAGACGACAACATTAACAATATTAAAGATAATAAAGTAATTGATACCTTTAATTTACTGACATTTATTAACAAAACCGAAAAGGCTATCGTTAATAATCAAATATCCTTTATTACGGAAGTGGGCGGTTTTAAAACCAAACAGCTTTTAGAAAATAATAGAAAATTTTATTATAATCCTTTTTTTGGTGAGGATATTATCGATCTAAATACTATATCAAGTAAAATTATTGCCTCAGGCGTAGTGGATAGCCGCAATGTTCAATTAATTAATTCATTTTTAGGTACAGGCCCTAAAATTAAAAGCTATACAGTGAATAATGAAATATTAAACACTTCCTTTGATGAACTAGAGTATTATTTTGCAAATGAAAAAGGAGAAATTATTATAGGCATCGTTGATTATGATTTAGCGCCATCGAATAATACGGGGTCTCAAAATAGAAAAAAGATAAATCAAATATTAGTTAATCCCGATCAACGCCAAATTTTTGAGCTCTCTAAAGGCGATAGAATAATCACAATTATTTAAATTTCAAAAAAACAGTTTTGATATTTTTCCCATTTTTGATAGCCAATTTACAATATAACAATGCCTTTGAATATGATTTAATAATCCCGTTATGAATTACTCTCAATTCATCAAGGGCTATAAAAACAATATAGCTAGTCAATATGTTTTTTACGAGCTCGATAAAATTGATCAGGTCCTAGACCAAGAATACTACTGCTCAAAAAAAATAGACGGCCAAACATTTTTTTTAGTTATGGAAAATAACCATATAAAAATTTTTAGCTCATCCCTGATTGATTATTCTGAGCAATTAACGCATATCATTCAAGCTGTTCAATCAAAAAAAATAAATGAAAATATTATTTTTGTAGGTGAATTATATGATTCCAAAAAAGAAAGAGAGCGCAATGGTGATGTAAAAGTAGGTTTGGCTAATAAAAAATTAGCAGCATCGTTGTCTTTAGCGCTTTTTGATATTGTCTACGAAGAAACACCTTCTGCTCTATTTCAAAAAAAATTTGAAAAATTATCCAAGGCTTTTGGTAATAATCAATCTGATGTAATTTATGCATTAGAACAACAACTTTTATCTAAAGAGCAAATTAAACAATTTGCTGAGCAACAATTCAAAAATAATAGCGAAGGAGTAATTATTCGAAATGACTCCAAAATTATCAAAATTAAAAAAGAAGAAACTCTCGATGCTATTGTCTTAGGTTTTACTTTAGAGGAAGATCAAACAACACTTCGTTCTATTAGTTTTGGAATATTCAAAAATCAAAATTCAGTACTATTTATAGGATCTTCTGGGAATTTTGATTCTTCGATCCAAAAAAATGATTTATTAAACCAATTGCAAAAAAACATTGTTTCATGTGACTATATTCAAACAGCAAGCAATGGAGCTGCTTACCAATTTGTAAATCCAAATATTGTGGTGAGAGTTAAGTTTTTTGATTTTCAAATAGAAAAAAGCGATGAAAATACAATAAAAAAACCATTATTTTTTTATGAGAATAATACTCTTCAGTGTATAGGTAAAAACCAATCATTATCTTTGATAGCAAGCGTTGTTGAAGAAATTCGATCAGATAAACAAGCCACCATTGAACAATGTGGTCTTAGTCAGATTACTCGCCTATCAGGGTTAGATGAGGATTATTTTAATACCAGTTTAGATTTTAACAAATTAGCAAAATCAGAAATTCGACAAATAAAAACATTTGTGAAAGAGAGCAAAAAAGGACGAGCCATTAGAAAGTTCATGCTCTGGAAGACGAATAAACAAGATACGGGAGCATACCCTAATTATATTTTTTATTATTTAGACTACTCTGAAGGACGAAAAGATCCCATGAAAAGAGACCTCAAACCCTTTGAAGAAGAAAAAATAGCAATAAAATTTTTTAATGCCTCGATGGAAGAAAATGTAAAAAAAGGCTGGGAAGAACACGTTTATGGCTAGGGAGATACAACTACTATTAGATAACAATTTATCTTCTTTTACTTTTAAAAAAATTAGCAGAGAGGATTTATATGGATATAAAAAAAGAATTGCGCTAGATCATAAAAATCAACCTTGTTCGAGAATACAAATCGATGAAGACACTGGTAGTGTTATCCCCTCAGGAGGTTTAGAGGGAGTTTATATCGATACTAAATTTAATTTTATAGAAAAAGAGAATTTAGATGTTCGGGACGCTAATTTTCAAACGCTAAAAAAATTAGAATCAACATTAGGTGTACCGCAAAAATTAAATCCCATTAGTGCGGACGTAGTTCTAAATTTAGAGGTAAGCTCAGTTTATTTGCTGACGCCCAGCGAGCTAGACGCCAAACTAAAAGAAAGACTTATACAAGGAGAATTATTTCAATTTTCATTTAATTATTATGCAGATTACAATTTAGAAACTGGGGTTTTATTAAATTCGACAGATAATCTCTTTTGTTTAATAGGCAATATCTGCCCATCTGATTGGGTTGAAGAGAATACGCAACCTATGATTATCGAGGATGTGATTGATGAGGAAGATCTGGACTTCCAAATGTTTTAATGTTTTACCGTCAAATACATATTGCTGATCATAAGGGGAGAGAGTCGACGGTTTCTTTTGCCAGTCTTCGTCACAAACAAGAACTAAACTACTCTTATAATAATGAATCTGTTCAGCATGTTCGACTCTTATCGGACTCTAAAGAGACAAATATTCAAACTTTATCTAATCAATATAAAACTGATTTATTTGAAAAAATTGTAAATGACCATGTGGATATAAATATAGAGCAGTTTGGACGCTCTATAACGGAAACAGATATTGCCTTGATGGACAGTGACTCGGCTATTTTATATAGCGCCCCTAAATGGCAAGAAGAAATTTATAATAACAAACATGAGTTACAAAAAACACAAAGTCCTGTTGAACTAGAAGCCAATGTGAGAGAGGACACCCCTCCTTTACGTTGGACCAAAAACTTTGTCAGCAGGGAACAAGGTGTGACCAAGTTTGTATTTAAAAAATCTCTGCAACTTTTTCATACCGATGGCTTAACATTTGAATTCTTGTTTAATATGGCCAAAGAGCTTCATGATAAAAATCAAATGGTTCTGTTGGGGGCGGGGGAGAAGGGTACCGATCCTATGATACTTCAAAATAATGGAACTCCTTATCGAGGTTTTTTAGATGGTTATGTAAAAGAAAAAAAATACAAACTTTATATCCGGTTAAGCAACCAAGAATTAAAGACTTAATAAGTCTAATGAATTTTTTAATTCAAAAAATAAAATATTATTTTGATACTGCTCTTGAGCGTAAATTTTTAAATTTAATCTTCTTACTAATATTTATTAGTTCGCTGATCATTTTTGTTTTTTCAATCATGATACTTGTTGCTTACAAGTTAGGAGCTTCTGTGCAATTAGGAGAAACGTATTCAGAATTTTTATGGAGATCATTTGTATTATTCCTTAACCCAGGGGTATTGGCTAACAGCGAAGGTAGCAATGTTATTGATTTTCTTTTCAAATTTACAATTACAATTTTTGGTATCATAGTTTTTTCTACTCTTGTCGGCATTGTAACCCAAGGTTTTGCGATGCATTTAGAGCGGTTAAGAGCAGGCCAATCACAAGTTCTGGAAAAAAATCATATCGTTATTTGTGGATATACAAAAAAAACAATTCCTTTAATTCGGCAACTTTCCTTAGCTTATGAAAATAAAAAGCTAGTCATTTTGATTGTGACAATTCATGAGCCCAAGTTTATTCAAGAAAAAATCAAAGATTTATTTCCTTCCACCATTAAAGTTATTTCTCGTCAAGGATACATTTGGCAAGAAAAAATGATTAATCGATGTAATATTCAACAGTGCCAAGGTATCTTTTTACTCAATCCTGATAATGATCACTATTATAAAACACAACAAGATAGTGATATTGAAGTTACAAAATCTTTTTTAAGCCTTGTGCAATCTCCGGAGTGGCAAAAAAACCCTATTAAAATTATTTTAGAAGTCTTTGATAATCATACGGCAACGAGCTTTATAGACTCGCAGCACGATATATTAAAAAAAATATCTTCTAAGAAAAATTTTCATTACCCCCTTGTAGTGAGTTCCAGTAACTTAAAAGAAAAACTCATTGGATTGAGCATATCTACCCCAGATGTGGTGGCTATTTTTGAGAGTTTGTTTGGATTTCAAGGATCTGAATTTTATTTTATTGACCACGAAAATGATCAGCTTGCCAAAACTCTAGATTTATTACAGGGAAAAAAAATATCTACTCTTAATAAACTTCTTCAGCAATCTATTATTGTGGGTGTTTACCCTACATTGCTCATGAGTGAAAAAACTCAATCTAATAATGCTTTTCATCTTAACCCACACATAGACTATCCCTTCAAAAAATATTTTGGCTTAATTGTCCTCTCCAAAAGCCATAAAGCTATGACCACAGATTTCAAAAACTTAACTAGTCGGGTGAACGATTCTACTTTGGAAGTTCGCCCCATTCCTCTTTGTGAACCCGCTAACATTCCAAGAAATATAGCTATTGTCGCAACTTCAAATGATCAATCAGATAAAATACGAAAAATTATTAAAGCCACTTATCAATTTTTAAATTTTAATAAAAAAATCAAAAGTTGGTACATTGTGGGAGATGATGAAACAGTTTCGCGAATTAATGATGAAGCGCCCGAACCCAAAGAACACCGATATTTTGACAACAATAGTATGCCTCTTGGCTTAAAACTCTTTCCTGTCAAAATTCACCCAGATAAAATTAAAATCGCTGAGAGCGCCAATAGTATTTATTCATTTCAAGTGGTTGAAATATTAAACCAAAATCTTTTAAACACCATGCAATCTAATATCTCTATAGGGGATTATTTACTTCACTTCGATATACCCAGACAACAAAACGAGATCCACCAGCAACTTCTCAATAATAAAAATAAGAATACACTGCGTATAACGTGGGAGGAGTTTATTAATTCAGATATTAAGTATAGCCAAATTACAAGTTCCGATTTTACCTATCGAAAGTCCATTTTTATCGACGATTTGAATGAAAGCAAAAAGAAAATAGGATTTATTTATTATCAAACACAAGAACAAGGGGACGTCACTATTGAAAAATTAAATTTTGGCGATCAATCAAACAACGAATTGATTGAAGAATTCAACCAAATCTTATCTAAGGCATACCAGGAGCAAAAAAAATCTTTAAAAGATATGATTTGTTTTGCGGATCCGTATAAGGATTACTTTTTAAGAGCTCGAGAAGAGGCATTAACGGAAAAGCCCTATTTGCTTGATCAAGACCATATTATCATCTTAAGCGATGAAATTGATGAGGGTCACTATTCGAACCCTGTAGAAGACCATGATATGATTTATATCTATAATTTCTTTTATAACTTATTTGATAAGCCAAATAAAATTGTCAGAGAAATAGAAGCAAATTCAAAAACACTACCCAGCTATGTGAACGATAGCGAACGGGGAAGACATAAGGAAAATCTTTTGGACCAACTAACTTTAGAGAATAGCGAGAGTGAGTTTGTATCAGAACAAGCCCCATCTTATATATCAGAGTTAAATTCATATAAAACGAAAGCTATTTTAGATAAAAATAGAAGACAAAACTTTAGCCCTTTTGAGGGCGTAGATTTCTTAGAAGTGAATTCTCTCACCAGCAAAATGCTTGCTTCTAATTTTTATGATAATAAAAACTCTCAGCTAGTTGATTACTTATTTCATAAAAAAAATAACTATTTTAAATCTTATGTGATTGATGGGTCTATGCCGATTTGCACCTATGCTGAGATACGCAATTTTTTCATTGAACGAGGTGAAATTATCCTGGGTTTTATGGATTATGAGTTTTCTTCATATTTTGGTGGGGGCAGACGGAAGTTAAAACTTTTTAATGTAAACCCGCCCGCACAGCAAAAAATTAGCTTAAATAAAGGCGATAAGATCGTCGTATTAGCTAACTACCACAATGCCTTCCAGCAAGGTGATGGCTTTCAAGATAATTATAGCTTTTTATAAAAGATCTTCTAACCCTTGCGAAAATTTACATTATTTCAAAGTTATTATTTTCATTTTGCCAATAATTGACAACATTTCTTAAGCATACACCGAGGATGTTATCAATTTTATCTGATTCAGAATAAATAAAAATTTCTTCAACTTGTTCTTGAGAAAGTTCTTTTGCATCAGCCACATTATAAAATTCTTGAACAACACTATGTGCGTGTTCTGTGCCCATTTCAAAAAGCTGATCTAGAGTTTTACCTTGTCTCGACCATTCAAATTCCATAATTCACTCCTCTCTTTCTATCACTCAACGCTTTGAATTAATGATCTGAGCGCAACACCAATCCATGGGTCGCAAGCATCGTCTTCTGAATATATAAACACTTCATCGAGTTGATCTTGTGAAAGCTCCTCAATCTTGGATACTCCATAAAATTCAATCATTTCTGTTTCTGCAATTGCATAGGCTTCATCACACTCTTCTGTAAAGGTAGCCGTGGATTTTATTTTAAAAGACATTATTCAGACCTCCTAGTTTACCTTGTTTTTTCCATTCAAATTTTATACTGAAATTTTAAAATATAAAAAAGTTTTTTAAATATTGAATATCTAAGTTAGATTTTCTATTAAATTTAAAAGCCATTATTTAAATTTTTTTTCATCTTATTTTTACAGATTTAGTATTAAATTGGATTTCACTAATATTAATTCTGATATGACTTTGGATCATTTAGTTAGGGTTCGAATCTTTGTGGGACCGCCATATTTAAAAATCAAAAACACCTAATCATTCCAATAATTACGATAATGTAATGGAATAGTAGAAAATAATATAAAATACTAAATATCGGTGTTTGGGAAATATTATAAACAATTTATGATATAAAGTTGGAGGTTAAAAAAATGTTACACAATTTAAAAGGGAAACTGAACTTATATGAAGTTGATGATATGTATTATGAAGAATTTAGAGATGTTCTAACAGATAATGCAATTTTAGAAGATAAACTTTTACCAGAAGGTGAGTGCAATAATTTTGGTCCCGGTGATTGTACTCTTGAAGCAATTTCACACAATGAAGTACAAAATTATGATAAAGACAATGAGTTTCTTCAAAGAAGGGCAAACCATTACAATCTTAGTGTTGATGACTTGAGTTTTATACATAGTAAATATTATTTAAACATGCAATCAGAAGAAAAAATCCAAATTGATATAATTTGGGAGACTAAAGATAAAGATCACGCTTTAGATTATGAAATATTTGGTGTCTATTTTGAAAATAAAAATGATGATGATACGCCCAATTATAGACCAGATAATAGTCCTTATTGGGAGGAGTGGTTAGTTGATTTTGGAATAAATGAAGATCCTTATCCACAAGATTAAAGATCGTAGGTTGAAATCCTAACCTCGCAACCAATTACCGATCAATGTACATTTTTAAGTTCTGCGTTTAAATTTTATAAACAAACTGCGCGAAAAATGTGCGAAAACTTTTTCTCTAGTATTGTTGATATAGTTTAATTCTAGAAATTAGTTAAACTTATTCCACAATTATCCAAGGATGTTGTAATTATCATTTTCATCTTGCCAGTTTCTAACAAGATTTCTCAGAGCTAATCCTAAAAAAGGATTACAATCATCTGATTCAGAGTATTCATAAACATCGAGCATCTGCTCCTCAGTCAGGGCAGTTGAATTTTCAACACCAAAAAAACTTTTTATTACTTCTTCCGCAGACTCAGTAGCTTCACTTTCCAAACGATCTAAAAGTTTACCTTGTTTTTTCCATTCAAATTTCATACTGAAATTTTAATATATAAAAAAGTTTTTTTAAATATTGAATATCGATGTCCAAAATTAAAGCACGCATTATACAAGACAAAAATTAGGGTAACTCTTACAATAGATCATATGAACAAAGAAAAACCATCAGAAATTAAAAATGAAATGTTACAAGAGCTGGAGAAAGAAATAGAAAAATTATTTGAAGCACTTCCTCGGGAAAAGATGACTGACGAACCAGAAGAAAAAGATCCAACCAGCCAAATTTATAAAACCAGCTTATTAAGAGAAACGACTAATGATATTTTTAAAACATTAACCGCTCGAGAGGAACGATTAATGAGAATGTATTTTGGATTTGGTCTTAATCATTCATTTAAAGTCTATGAAATAGCAAGGCAGTTTGATTTATCTGAGGCTGATATTAGGCAACAACTAACAACCGCCTTTAGAAGATTTTTAAAAGGATATTTTCTTCTCATCCAAAATAATAATAAAACTCTTTAACAATCGTATCAGCTAAAAAGTAATTTAAATTTTATAAAAAAGAATAAAGAATTGCTTGTTTTAGATCCTATTTGATTTGTTTAGATAAAAATAATAAAGAGTTTTTATTTAATTTAAAATATTCAATATTTGTTAAAATATTTTCTAAATCTAAATGATTTTTATTTATAAGATTTTTGACAAAATCAAAATCATTAAAAAATTTTGTTTTTGTACCGATCACATTTACCAGTGTAGATATTTTATCTGATGGATTATCCAAATCTTTAATAGTCTCAAATAATTTCATTAAATTCATTTTTTTCTTAATATAATTGGTTGGAACATACTTTAAAATATTCGAATTAACCTTTAATGCATCAATTATAAAAGAATGTTTGTTTTGTGTTTTCTTATCTAAGTGAGAAAAATAATGAGGTTTTGTTTCTAGCTCAGAAAGAGGGGTTTTATAAAAAGCTTTTTTTGCTTCATCACTTAGCTTTTCAAAATTATATAAAACTTTTGATTCTTTATCAATTGAACCTCCAGAAAGATTAAAATCAATTAAAGTTGATTTATATTTTTTTTCTTC
>Ga0181595_10005921_pt1 | contig 10655 bp, 7 predicted proteins | sample 041ome_7_FD_145604 | JGI IMG/M metagenome (GOLD analysis project Ga0181595, IMG submission 145604) | Coastal salt marsh microbial communities from the Groves Creek Marsh, Skidaway Island, Georgia - 041401AS metaG (spades assembly) | ecosystem: Environmental > Aquatic > Marine > Intertidal zone >...
CACTCCATCCACAATAAACTGATCAGACATGGGGATAGCAGCAGAAGTCACAGTGCTGAACCACAACAACAGACTGATGCAAACACAACGCATATAGGCTCCTCAGCTATGGTTAAACAGTTTTAACTCGTCGTTTGTGCCCCAGACTAACAGCTTTCGGTCTGAACATAAGCACTATTTAGTTGTAGCCTGAATTCATGAATTGTTGCAACCACCAGATCAAAACTTTTGCCTGGACATTAGATTTTGATACCAAGGCGGTGCTTTGCAGTGGCGAAGTTGTAACGACCAAAGGGTTGCAGAATGTTTTGCCTCAGCTCAGGGCAACTGCAGCCTGAGCTTTATTTTTCATTCTGACGAAAGGATAGATTGCGCCTGACTGCGCTGCTGGTTAGAGTGAACTGATGAATCATGCAGAGAACTGAATTTTTGAGTCAGTCCCAAAGCGCCTCCACGACCGAGCTGCAGCATCAGCTCAGCGATATCCGACACGAGTTTACCAATTCCTTGTGGCGCAGCTTTGCGCTTATTGCACTGATTGCCGTGCCTTTGTCGATCTTACGCTCCTACAATACCGGTTGGTTACCCCTGTATACCCTGCATGTGGTGGTGGGTATTTTGCTTGTGAGCGGTGCTTTGTTTTGCCATAAAATGCCATTGAAATTCAAAGGCTTTTCGCTAATTCTGCTCTTTTGGCTGGTTGGGCTGCCCGGCGCTTTAACTTTCGGTTTTGCCTCGCCGGGGATCTGGTGGCTGGTCATAAGCTGTCTGGTTGCTCATGTGTTGTATAACTCCAGAGTGACGCTTTTGTTAGCTTTGGCCACCTTTCTGAGCATGATAGGCACGGCCTTCGGTTTTATGTCAGGGTATTTGTCTATTCCGATCAGTATCAGTCGTTATGTCACAGATTCGGCATCCTGGGCTACCTACATTATCGTCAACTGCATTGTATTTTTTGTGGTATTCCGAACTTTTATCACTTATACCGATTCTTTACAGGCCACAACTCAACACCAGTTCCGGCAATGGATAGACGATTTGCCTATGGGTGTGGTTGTGTCTGGCAAAAACCAACAGCCCTATTACCACAACAAAGCCGCTGCAGAACTGTTAGGCCCTTTACCCGCACAACCTTTGGCCTTTAGAACAGGTACTGATCAAGCTTATCCTGCAGACCAAATGCCAGCAGCCAAAGCTTTGGCCGGAAAGATTTGTCAGGCAGAAGAGATGGAAATTGAGCGGGATGGTGTTCGTCGTCATATGCAGGCCTGGGGCAGGCCAGGTTACAACGAACACGGCGAACTGACTTTTGGCATAGCTGTGTATGAAGATATCAGCGCCCGCAAACAACTGGATTTATTGAAGAACCGTTTTGTTTCTACCGTCAGTCATGAACTGCGCACGCCTTTAACGTCCATACATGGCGCTTTGGGTTTAATTCTGGGCAATGCCTTAGGTGAAGTGCCGCCGAAAATTCATGCCATGCTGCAATTAGCCGAGCAAAACAGCCAACGCCTGATCCGGCTGGTGAATGACATTCTGGATATGCAAAAAATTGAAGCTGGCCAGATGGATTTCCATTTTAACAGAGTGCAGTTACAACCCTTACTGCGCTGCGCCGTGGAGCAAATGGCAAGCTACGCCGAACAACACAAAGTCACTTTGCAACTTGGGGATGTGCCGGAAGATTTGTGGTTATGGGCCGATAGCAACCGACTGATGCAGGTACTGGCAAATTTAATGTCCAACGCCGCTAAGTTTTCTTTTACTGACTCGATTGTTAACATTCAGGTGCTGCAACAGAATGAACAAATCCGTATTGCCATTATCGATCAGGGACCTGGTATAGACGAAGAATTTAAAGCTTTTATCTTCCGGCCTTTCAGCCAGTCGGACACTTCAGATGTCAGACATTTTGGCGGTACTGGCTTGGGCTTAAGCATCAGCAAATCTATAGTGGAACAACATGGTGGCTCTTTAACTTTTGAAAGTACAGCGGGCCAGGGCAGCAGTTTTTATATCGACCTGAAATTGGGGTCAGATCACATAAGTTAGGCGTAACTTATGTGATTTGACCCCATTTTTAGTTAGTTTTGCCAGATTTGCAGCTGATGGGCATTGAGCTCTGGTGTTTCATCTTCCTGCCAGGTCGCTGTAAAACCCGCTGGTACTAAGTCAGCAGGGACAGCCATAGTCTCAGCCGATAAGTTCAGCAGCATCAGACTTTGTTTATCACCTAACGATCGAACTATTTTCAGCAACTTACCATCGGCTAAAAACTCTGCTTTGTAATCCCCTGCTATACCAAACTCGGCGCGGTCGGCTTTTTGTTTGATCAGGAATTTATACAAAGACCAAACCGACTTGGCATCTGCCTGCTGAGCCGCGACGTTATTCGGACCTTGTTGCTGAGCCGCTAAAAACGGCGTCCACCAGCTGCTTTCGGCCTGAGGCGGGAATAAATCATCACGCTGCACCCAGACTTTGTCCGCTGTACTAAAACCAGCCTGAGCGCTATTGTCCCAGAACATAGGCGAGCGACGGTGTAAATGCTCTTTATCTGACGCCTGCGTCAGTGCAATTTCTTCACCGTAGTAGATATAAGTGGTGCCCGGTGAGCTAAACAGCAAAGCCGCAGCCAGCTTGGCTTTATTAAAATCCTGGCCGATTTGCCAGCTTAAACGTGGCTGGTCGTGGTTGGTCAGGAAAGGGCTAAAAAACTCCATAGGCGCTGCAGTGGTTTTGCGTTGTTGCAGGTTTGCCATCAGCAGATTGTCTGCTTGCGGACCAGCAGCTTGCTGCATAGTGCCAAATTCGGCATTTTGTTTGCCGACGTTTAACAGTTCCAGCACTTTGTAACCAAATTCAAAGTCGAAACCTGCATCCAGGCCTTTGCCATCGCCCCAGTATTTGGCTGCTATAGGTAAATCGACCCAAGCTTCAGCCACCAGATAAGCGTCTGGTTTGACACTTTTCACGTACTGAGTGAAGTCGACCCAGTAGTCGATCGTGCCTTGCGTATCAGCGCGTTGCTGTGGGCCATCTTCCTGCACATAACGCACTGCATCTAAACGGAAACCTGCGACGCCTTTATCCAGCCAGAATTTGGCCATCTTTTTCATTTCGGCAATGACATCAGGGTGTTTTAAATTCAGATCAGGCTGTGATGCACCAAAAGCAGCGTAGTAATAGGCTTTGCGCTCTGCGTTGTAATGCCAGACCGCTTCAGGTTTGACTTCTGTACTCCAGGCTGGCCCCCAGCCCTCTGTGGGTAGTTCGTCACGCCAGATAAAGTAGTCTTTGTAAGGGGCTTCGCCTTTGGCAGAACGCTGGAACCAGTCGTGTTTATCAGAGATATGGTTGATGACTAAATCGAGAATAATATTAATGTTTTTGGCTTTGGCCGCCTGTACCAGCTGCTCAAAATCCTGCATTGAACCGTAATCTTGTTCTACCTGGTAAAACTCGGTGAAGTCGTAGCCATGATAGGAAGGGGCTTCGAACATAGGGGTTAGCCAAATGGCGTTTATGCCTAAATCCTGTAGGTACGGCAGTTTGGCTTCGATGCCTTTAAAATCGCCTGTACCATCGCCGTTGGTGTCATAAAAACTGCGGGGCCAGATTTGATAAAACACTGCATCTTGCCACCAGGGTTTGGTTGCTTCTGTACTTTGAACAGCAGTTTGAGAAACAGCTGCCGGCGTTTCTGCACTGGTGGTGGCTTGTTCTGGCGCTTTGCCGCAGCCTGTTAAAGCAACAGCTAAAGCTAGCGCGAGCAATGATTTATTCGACATTCGAAGATCCCTGTTTTTTTGAATTTGCCCCAGCTTAGTCAAATTCAGCCAACAGGGCCAGACTGCATACGAATGCACCCCAAAGGTGCATTCATTTTATACCCGTCGTCTTTGAAGTTGCTGCTTTGTTGACTGCACCATTGAGCCCCAGTCACATAGGTTTACTATGCCCCTGGGGCCTCACTGGCTTGTCGCTTCGCCGAAACTTCAAATAACTTGGGTATAGCGTTAAATGCTGTTATCGACCAGTCAGGCGTTTACCAAAAGAGATGGCATAAGCAGGAGAGCGCATTTGCAGCACTCTGTCGCCGCTTGCACGCAAACCACTACTGAGCACGTTTGGATCAAAGTTAAGGCCTGTACAGGCTTCGCCGCCTTGTTCTGTGATAGATAACAGCCCTATATCCAGAGTTTTACGCTCTTTTGGCCATAACACCGACGGATCGGTTTCGGTATCGCCAGCTTCACCCAACACCAGTTGCATAGTCCACTGCGTTGGGCCTTTGGTTAAACGTTCCGCCAGTCGTTTTTGCAAAAAGTCTGTTGGTGGCGCTTTGATTTCGGCTTCAGTTAAGCCCTTCACACCATCTTTAGGCACAAACTGCCAACGTACTTTTTGTTCTACACCGCTGTTATCTTTGATAAAAAACGTATGAATACCAAAGTAAGGCGTAGTGGCGTAGCTCCAGGGTGGTGAGTTTTTCGCTAAATACTCAGCCTGGGGTTGGGTGTCCGGGTGCGCTGAGCGGAAGGCCTGTATTTTTGCCAGATCAGGTTTGCCTGTGGCAGGGTCAGGAATTTGAGTTTGCAGTAGGCCTAAAAAGTTCTCCGGATCCTTGGCGCCAAACACCGGTGTGGTTAACATAGCAAAGTGTTGGATCTGACCATTGGCCGTTTTGAACTGCAATCCTAAACCCCGTGGCGACCGGCCATTCTCCGGTGCTTTTGGATTGCCACCAGCCATAGAAAACCGCGCTGTCACAGGCACAGTGTCACCGGACAACCAGGCTACTGAACTGAAGTTTTTAGCGTCAGGCAAAGCCTGAAAACTGCCTGCGGCACAAAAACCCTTGGCATGGCCTTTACGCTCGCCTTTATGTTCACCAAAAATTTTGGCAAATACATCAATAAATTGATTGGGTGTGGCCTGTTCAGCAGCAGACAAAGCCGGGCTTAACGCCAGCAGTAGAGATAAAGTAATTTTGTTCATGGCACATCCTTTCTGATTCACTGCAATAAATACTGCGAATAGAGACAGGACGATCAGGCAAAAACTTTCAAAAGTAAAAAAATGGCCACCGACGACAACACAATGGCCACTGGGAAATCAAATTCTTAACAGCGCTGCAGCAAGGACGACGGCACCAAACCCTAAGGCATTGCTGTTGCAGCAAGGCGACAAGGCTTCGAGTCCCCAGGAACATAGTTGCCTATGTGACTGGGGCGAGAAGCTGCAGTCAACGCCGCTGCAGCTGCAAGGACGACGGCACCAAACCCTAAGGCATTGCTGTTGCAGCAAGGCGACAAGGCTTCGAGTCCCCAGGAACATAGTTGCCTATGTGACTGGGGCGAGAAGCTGCAGTCAACGCCGCTGCAGCTGCAAGGACGACGGGTTACAGGATGCCGGAGATAGAACGCATCAACCCTTTTACCAACTCTGGCTCAGCTTCGGCATATTCCATATTGACCTGGTTGGCAGAAGACAAAATACGGGTCTGGTAACGTTTCCATTCTGTCTCTTCTGTTGAAGAGACATTTTTATAGCCACTGTTACCTTGTTTTAAGCTGGCTTTGTTTTCTTCCAGCACAACCACACCTTTTTTCGCCCGCTCAGAAATTTGCAGGTCGGTGATAATGCTGTAATGCACATCTTTGACCAGCGCATCAGCAGCTAAACCTATTAAAGCACCACCTACTGTAGCTGCAGCACGGCCGCTGCCACTACCAAACTGGTTACCAATAGCGCCACCAATTAACGCACCACCAAAGCCGCTACCAAAAGCTTCGTTTTGCGTACGTAAATCTGTTTCACCAGCCTGTAATACGTTGGCCTGCAATAAGAAATTCGCTTGTTCAGGGTCACGTACTACACGGTAGCCTTTAGCTTGAACGGCTTCGATGATTTGAGGTTCGATAGATAAACCTTGTTGATCCGAGGTGTTACGCACCTGCACAAACACAGTGCGCTTATCATCTGCTACCGGGTCTAAAAAGATGGTGTCACTCATCTTGGTTTGAACTTGCAAATTCCTTTTGCTGATCGCCGTATGAGTGGCTGAACAGCCTGACAACATCATAGTACCAACAGCTAAAAGAGCTACAGCGATTTTCATTTTTGACATACAAACTCCATAACACGAAGTGAAATTAGACCTGCGTAGTTTAACGGACAGCGCGTGGCAGACCAAGGCAAAGTATTCATACATCAGGTAAAAAGTTGTAACAGACTGTGCCGTTATTTGCTTTTGCTGCCGTCTTGCTGAGAAGTATAAGCTGGTCGTCTGAATTGCAGATGAATTAAAAAGGGAAGTCAGATCACATTAGTTACATGTAACTAATGTGATCTGACTCATTTTAATGTTTTAGCGGAATAAGGCGACTTCTTCGTCAGTTAAATAGCGGTACTCACCTTCAGCTAAATCCGGGTCCAGTGCTAATTCGCCAATTTGTTCGCGATGCAGTTTTTCAACTTTGTTGCCAATAGCCGCAAACATACGTTTGACCTGATGGTAACGGCCTTCGCTGATGGTCAGCAGCGCCTGATGTGAATCTACTATCACCAGCTCTGCTGGTTTAGTTAAGTTTTTTTCACCTCGTAGCATAACGCCTTCGGCAAACTGGGCAATTGCAGTTTCAGGCACAGGGTCGGCCAGCCAGACTCTGTAGGTTTTGGCGCAATGATGTTTAGGTGAACTGATTTTGTGTGACCACTGGCCATCGTCCGTGATCAACACCATACCTGTGGTATCTAAATCCAGACGCCCTACTGTATGCAAACGTTCTAGTAAAGGTTCATCCATCAAGGCAAATACAGTTTCATGATCCGGATCTTCAGTGGAACAGATATAACCTGCGGGTTTGTGCATCACTATGTAACGCAGACCAATCAGCTGCAGTTCTTCGCCATCCAGAAACACTTGATCTGAGGCTTTTAATTGCAGAGCCGGTTGTTTGGCTATTTCACCGTTTACTGTCACCAGCTTCTGGCGTATTACTTTACCGGCCTGACTGCGGGTCAGACCGGTACAATCACAAATAAACTTATCTAAACGCATTTTGAGTTTCCTGGATTTTCTATTTCCAGTGTAACCAGATCAGGGGGTCGACACCAGTTTTGCCGCTGCAGGCACCTGAAGTTCCGTTAATTTTTGCTCCTTCAGATGCCAGCGTAAAATTCTGTTGTTGTTGGTGTCTGCGATATAAAGCTCATCATTAAACACGGCCAAGCCACCAGGTTCGTTTAACTCTGTACCCAGGCTTAAAGTCATTACTTGCTGCTCATCTAAATCCAATAATCTGATTTTATGGTTATAGGTATCAGCCACCGCCAGCGTATGTTTATCCAACGACACCACGTCTTTATTGTGTTGCAGCAAAGCCCGTTTAAAACCACCATCTTTTAAACCAAATTCAAATAAGCCCTGCCCCACTAGAGTGTCTACTTTGCCAGAACTCAGATTTATTTCCCGCACTGCGCTGGCTTCTGCGTCGGCAACCCACAACTTGTTACCTCTTAACGCTAAACCACTTGGCTGATTAAAAGCAGCATCATCGCGTTCGCCATCCAGCAAAGCTTCCTGCCCTGTACCAGCAAAAGCTTTTAATTGTGAGCTTTGTAAATCCAGAGTCCAAATTTGATGACTGCCAGCCATGGCGATATATAAGGTAGTTTTATCTAAAGCCAAGTCCCATGGGGAGCGCAGAGACAGCTGAGTAGGAGTGGAACCGGGCACTAAACGGCCCTGAGCCAGCTCACCATTGCCTGCGATAGTCGTCACCTGAAAAGTGGTTAAATCAATACGGCGAATGGCGTGGTTGCCTGTATCGGCCACATACAAAACTTTATCTGTCAGCACCAGGCCCTGCGGCGATGAAAAAGCACAGCTGTCACTATGGCCATCTTTTAATTCTGCTATGCCGGAACCTAAACGCTTGATCAGCTTGCCCTGATGGTCCAGCAAGACGATTTGGTTATGTAAGGTGTCGCTGATAGCAATATAACGTTCGTCCACTGTGATGCTGCCAGGGGCCGCAACAGGGGTATCCAAAGGGTCCAGTAGTTTAATAGGCAGAGGCTGAAGATTCGGCTCGCCTTTAAACTCGGCCAGCAATTGTTCTATGGCTTGATCCAATACGTCATACCGACCTTCGCCTGAAGTTTGGCCGATGTATTTACCATCTGGCCCTATCAAGACAAAAGTGGGCCAGGCCCGCACTGCATAAGAGCGCCACAGCTGAAAATCAACGTCATTGACCACCGCATGCTGCATGCCGTAGCGTCGCACTATGGAAGTTAAAGTGCTTAATTGTTTTTCATTATCAAATTTAGGGGAATGCACTGAAATAACAGCCAGTTGGGAGCCGTATTTTTTTTCCAGCTTGTGCAGATCGGGGATCACGTGAATACAGTTAACACAACCATAGGTCCAGAAATCCAATAACACCACTTTGCCTTTTAATTGCTGCATTGTCAGTGGTGCTGTTACATTCAACCAGGGTAAACCCACAGGAAACTCAACGCTATTGGTGCGGGCAGAAACTTTGGCCAAGCCAAAGGTTAAACTACAGGCCATGATGAAAATCCACAGTATTCGTTTAAAACGCATTAGTGACTCCTGGTCAGACTGCTCTTACCTACTATAGAACGGTCTTTCGGCTAATTTCGTTCAATGTTTTAGTTAAACTAACCAGAGTTTAACGATAGATTAATGACAGTGGCGGTTTTTTGGTTGCTTTTTGACACAGATTTCCTCTATCTTGCTGCTGCACCAAGGTGTAACTTCTGCGACTTCCAGACGCATTCTGTCTGTATCGGCAGGTCAGCAGATTGAGAAATCAAAAACTATAACTAAATATGAGAAAAGCATGACTAACTCTACAACACGCGGCAGCTGGGGCTCGCGTATCGGATTTATTTTAGCGGCAGCTGGCTCGGCGGTGGGCCTTGGCGCGATCTGGAAATTCCCTTATGTCGCAGGAGCCAATGGTGGCGGCGTATTTTTATTAGTCTATCTGGCCTGTGTGTTTTCTGTTGGTGTGGTGATGTTACTGGCTGAAATGATGATTGGCCGTACCGCTAAAAAGTCAGCCACCTCAGCCTATCGCGCTATGGGCAAAGGCTACTGGCATGTGGCCGGATGGCTTTCAGTGCTTGGTGTGTTTTTAATTCTGGGTTTCTACTGTGTGGTAGGCGGTTGGACCATAGCTTATATAGTGCAGACCATACAAGGCACTGTGTTGACCACGGACGCCAAAGTGTTAAGCGATACCTTTACTAACTTTATCGCTAACCCAACTTCCTCTTTAATTTATACAGCGCTGTTTATGGTGATCACCGCCGTAATAGTCATAGCTGGTGTGCAATCGGGTATTGAACGTATATGTAAAATTTTGATGCCTGCCCTTTTTGTGCTAATGCTGGTAATGGTATGGCGCAGCCTGACCTTACCAGGCGCTGTTGAAGGTGTGATGTATTTTATAACGCCAGACTGGAGCAAGTTGAGCATTAAAATGGTGCTGGATGCCCTGGGCTTAGCTGTGTTTTCTTTGTCTGTAGGCGCAGGCCTGATGGTGGCTTACGGCTCTTATTTAAGCCCTGAAACCAAAGTGGTGAACGCAGGTTTATGGATAGCTGGATTAGCCACTATGGCTTCGGTTTTGGCTGGTTTGATGATTTTACCTGCGGTGTTTGCCTTTAACGTCGACCCTGCAGCTGGCCCTGGTTTAACTTTCATCACTATGCCTGCGCTATTTGCCCAAATGGCTGGTGGTCAGGTGTTAGCGTTAATTTTCTTCTGTTTGCTGCTGTTTGCCGCCGTGACTTCTTCTATTTCAATACTGGAACCTGTAGTGGCTTTCCTGATCGATGAATATGGCATGGAACGTAAAACCGCCACTATTCTGGTCGCCATTGTGAACTACATAGTTCTGGGTATTCCGGCCGCCTTGTCTTTTGGTGGTGGCATGGAAAGTTTTACCATTTTCGGCAAAACCCCTTTTGATGCGATGGACTTTATGGCGTCCAATGTACTGATGCCTTTGGGTGGTATGTTTGCTGCTACTTTTGTCGGCTGGCGCATATGGCCACAAATTAAGGCCATTCTGGCTGGTGAAGTACCAGCAGCTGTGCAAAAAATCTATTGGTTATTAGCTGCTGTGGTTTCTCCTGTTCTGATTGCGATAGTCGCCATCATGACCATTAAAGGCAGTTAAGTTATCAGGTAATAGACCGGCAGCTTGAATTCAACATGCCGGTTTTGTCTTGTTTGCTGTAGTTTTAAGCAACCAGTCACAGAAAAAGACGGCTTAGCTTGCCAAAGCCTGTTGTGGATGCTGAGATAGACCCATTGTTATAACCCTAAAGTCAGGTTCACTGCTTAATCACAACGGATGGCGCAGGACACCAGACACGCAAGGCACGTCATGGTTGTGTTACCGTTTTTGCCCACAACGCAAAAACATGCGATCAGACAAGGATTGAGATGATGATAAAAAAAGACTACTTCTGGCCGCTGCTAGGTTTGGCCGCTGTAGCATTTTCAGTCTATGTGCTGCTTGAGCAGCTTAAAGATATCTCCTATGACGATGTGGTGTTGAGCCTTGAAGCCATTTCTCTGCATGGTTGGCTGATGGCTGGACTAG
>Ga0181595_10005925_pt1 | contig 10646 bp, 8 predicted proteins | sample 041ome_7_FD_145604 | JGI IMG/M metagenome (GOLD analysis project Ga0181595, IMG submission 145604) | Coastal salt marsh microbial communities from the Groves Creek Marsh, Skidaway Island, Georgia - 041401AS metaG (spades assembly) | ecosystem: Environmental > Aquatic > Marine > Intertidal zone >...
ACGTCCAGCAGCAGCAGCAACAACAACAACAACAACAACAACAGCAAGAAGGCGGATTCGTCGAGGGTTCCCGAGGAGGAGGAGGAGGAGGAGTAAGAGGAGGAGGTAGAAGAGCGGGAGGAGGAGGTAGAGGTCGTGCCCCCCCACCGCCGCCGCGTGGCGGCAGAGGTAGTCGAGGAAATAGCATCCGAGATAGATTAACCCGATAAAAAGTCACTCGTATAAAGTAGAGAGAGAGAGAGAGAGAATTTAGAATAATAATATTAATACTTCCGCGCCGGCATATTCATTCGATCGCACAGAAAGCGAGAAAGTGCTTCAACTCTTCCACATAAAACACACTTACACGCATTACAAAAAAAAATGGGACAGTGCGCTTCGTCCCAACACCATCGAGGCAAAAAGGAGGACCGAATAGCCGTTAACCTCACCGATGAATCTCTGCTATCTCCGAGGGGCACGCACGCCATCTGCGACGGGTACGTCGACCCGCAACGTCTCGCGACGCAGATGCGATTTTTTCGAAGACAGGTACAAAAGCAAAAACTGGCGCCGTTCTGGATTCCCGAAGACGAAGAGAGCGCAAACGGAGCGTTTGAATATTGCTCGATATGCGCGTGCTATTATAAGAGCGTGAACGTGACGGAGTGTTGTAAGTTTCAGTTGTGTTCAGAGTGCCACGCGAGAAATGTGAATGGATTCGCGTTTAGGGAAGAGAAAGATTCCACGCGAGGAACAGGTCGTTACCGTTGGATTCGAAGTCGGAGGACTCGCGCCGCGGCGACGAAACCGTCGTGCGTGTGCTGCAGACAAGAAGATTATAAAATTCTGTATCGAGGGATGAAGACTAAAAAAGAGCTTGAGAAAGCGTTGGAGGAGAAGAAACAGACCGAGATGTATTTGGAGCGCGCGAAAGTTGGCGTCGAGGAAGAGTCGAGGAGGAGACAGTCTTTAGCGAGGGAGGGAAACGGCGAACGCGGGGACGTGCCGAAAGGATGGGAGGAAGAGTACAGCATGGCGAGGTTAGCGGAGGAAGGTGGGAGTCCGCGCGCGAGACAAGAGATCGCGGAGATGGGTTTTGATAGAGTAGCTTTACGTGTAAACGGTAGAAATAGTAGCGGCTTGACACCGAGTCAAAGAATGTCTTTGCTCCGGGGGAGAAGCGAAATGTTCGCGGAGATGTACGACGCTTTGTTCGATGACGACGGCGCCGCCGACGGAGATAGAAGAGGGAGTCAGAGAAGTCGAAGAAGTTTTGATTTAGGCTCGAGGCGGAACTCACAAGAGTTTAGAAGAAATTCCGAAGAGTTTTTTCAAAGAGGCACGCTTCCGTCGCTCACCGAGTCGGAGGAGAACACCACAAGCACTACCGCTACTACGACGAGAAGCATACAAGAACAACGACGTTTAGTGCAAGACTTTCGCAACATGGTGTTGGAAGAACTCTATCTTTCTGAAGCTATTTATAGAAGCATGCTGGACGTCCACGAAGATGAAAGTGAAAATGTTCATCCACATGTCGAGGAGGAGGAGGAGGAGGAGGAGGAGGGTAACAATAGCGAAACCGAAGATGCTTCCGATTTCGAAGAACCAGAACGAGACCAAGACCAAACAGGGACGTCGAGGTATGCATCCTCGACATCGAGAGATACCTCCTCGGATAGCGAAGAATCAGAAGAGAATTAGAACTAGATGTCTTACTACCTAGGAATGTGTTAATATAGCAAAAAGGACTCCTAAATTTTATCGAAGCAAAAAATAAGCACTTTTGATGGCGCTCCTCGTGACTCTCGCCGCGAAATTCGCTCCGCCGCCGCTGCCACCGCTCGTCTTTTTCGCGCGTTTGGCGACTTTCTTCATCGTCGCCGGTTCTTCTTCCCTTTTAACTTTTGGACTCGCCTTCTTCTCCTTTTTCACCTCCGCGCTTTGTGTGTTCTCACTCGTATTCACCATCTTCTTCTGTCTCGTCGCAACAAACGCGGTCGTTCTCCCGCCCACTTCGCAAAAGCTAATCTTCTCCCCGTTCGGCATCTTCGCGTTTTGATTCTTCCCCCATCGATGATGGAACAACCAATCGCTCGGAAACCGACCCGAATCCGCCTCGTTTTCAACCGCCACCTTCGTGACGTCGAACATCGCCTTCCTCAAACTCCGCATCGCCTCTTCGTTCAGCTCGCTCGCTCTCACTTCCGGATGAATTTTCGCTCGATACAACATCTCGTCAGCCATCCAATTCCCAACCCCGCACGCGACGCTTTGATCCAACAACACGCTCTTAATCGCCGCGTTCCTCCTTTTAAAAATCTTCCCAAACTCCGTCTCCGAAACTTCGTCCGTATAGGGATCGAAGCCTAACTTATTCACCGGCGAAGATTTCCGCGGACACTCGTTCCTCACCGACACTCTCCCGAACCGCCGCGGATCCGTGTACGCCAAACACGTCTCGCCCTTCTCAAACTCCAACACAAACTTATAAAACCTCGGCGGCCAATTAATCTCGTCAACTTTAAACTCCACGTATTTCAGAGGCTGTTCGCCTTTCACGCTAAACGCGCCCGTCATCCCAAAGTGAAACAAAACGAACGAATCGCCCTCAAACTCGAGCCATCCTTGCTTTCCTTTCCGGTGCGTGTCCACCAAACGTTTATTCAGAACCGCTTTCACGAACGCGGCTTCGCCGACGTCCTTAAAGCACTTGTCGTCCTCCACGCCGGTTTCTGAAGACGGAAGGATGACGTTCGTGCATATTTTGTTCACGCAGTGTTTGTGCACCAGGCGACGCGCGTGCTCAACTTCTGGGAGCTCAGGCATTATCAGAAGTTAACGGTCTGCGCGTGTTTTAGTAATGAGTGCTTTTGTAAACGGTAAGTCTCTCCGCGTGTGTTCGCGGTGCGAGACGGAGAAGATTAGTGTGACGAAGCAGATAACGAACTTTTTTTTTTCCCGAAACACGCAAAAGACTTTTCTTCATTTTTACACGTCGAGAGTCAACGACACACTTAAAACTAAACGCAACGACAAGTCATGGAGCGCTCGTGTTCTTCTTTTTCTGCTACCGCTTCTTCTTCGTCGTCGTCTTTATTCGCGTCGAAAAGGAGCGTCGTCTCGCGAGGACGACGGGAGAAGAAGATGACGTCGTTGTTGTTGAGAAGAAGAGGACGGAAAGAGACGACGAGTGTGACACCGAATGCGTTTTTTGGAAACAAAGATGACAAGAAGAAGAGCGACGATAATACGAACGACCCGCTGAAGAAGATGAAAGGCGTCGTCAACGAAATCGAAACGAAGGAAGAGCTGGAGGAGTATCTCGTTTCGAACGGCGACCGGATGACGATCGTGAAAATCGCGACGTCGTTTTGCGGACCGTGTAAGTTGATGAAGCCAAAGTTTGAACTGTTCGCGCAAAACTATTCAGACGCGCTGTTTTTGTACGTGTTGAGCGATAAAAACGAGAAAACGAAAGCGCTGTCGGATAGTTTGAAAGTGAGCGAAGTGCCGTCGTTTAGGTTTTTTAGGAGCGGGGAGCAGGTGTGGCAGTACGCCGGGGCGAGCGAGAAGATATTGAGGATGACTATTATAGATAACTTGTTGGAAGGAGAGAAGCGATGATAGGGAGAGAGAAAGAGAGAGAAGAGAGAGAAAGAGAGGAATGATACGCATTATTATTGTCATTATCAGCGCTGTACTATTATTCACAAATCTAATTTGATGCTTAGAAATGGTCATCTCTGAAACATTTTAAGGCTATGCTACGAGATGCGTTCCTTTACTGTTACTCGTGTTCACCCGTCCCCCTGTAGTTCTCACGAAAAAAAACGTAACCTACGCATCAATAAATTGCATCATTATTTCGGCGACGGTTTGCCATTTCGAGTCCAGCATGACGTCATGCGCTGAGCCATCGATTAGAATTTCTTTACTGCGCCAAAACGCGGCCGTTTCGCGCACTCCAGTGTTGTCGACGACGTAATCGTTTTGTCCTCCAATTACGAGCACTCTCTCGTTTCCCTTTTTCGCATCGTTCTTCACCACGATTGGTAATTCCTCGTTCAAGTGTTTCAAATCTAATAATCGCGCTTTACTCGAATCGTTGATTAAACGCATGTACTTTTCGATTTCACTTTCCGCGACGCTCTCTGAAAAGAAACACTCTCTGCAGGATTTCGCATCCGTACCGAACTGTTTCGCGATGAACGCGTAGGTGATTTTCATCGACTTCCACAAATCTTCCTTTAAAAACCTCTTCACCATTTCCCCGTTCCCAGTCGGTGGTACCGAGGCGAGCAATATCATTCCGTCAAACAGATTGCCGACTTTGCCATCATCGTCGCCGTCTTCGGCGTACACTTTCTGCGCGATTAATCCGCCAAATGAATGCCCCACTAAATACACTCTATCGTAGGCGTCTTTTTTCTCACGCATGATGTGCTCGACGTACTCTCTGACGTCCCTCGCGTGTCTCTCCAACGTCCCGGCGACTTTCATCGCTTTCCCGTCCTTCGTCGGCACGTCGCTCGCGCCTTGGCCTCGAAAGTCCATCGCGTACGCGTCCACGTTCGTACCGTAACCACGACCACCTCCACCAGTAAAATAATCAAAGAAGTTTTCCGAATAACACCACGACGCGTGGTACGACCCGTGCAGCATGATTAAAGCCGTTCTTTTTTTATCGCTCGGTGTTTGTACTTCTTCTCCTCCTCCTCCTCCTCCTCTTCCTTCGGCAAACGCTCCGCGTATCGTGACACCATCGCTCGTTTTGAATTCATTCGTTCCAGTTGTCGTCGACGATGACGATGCCGAACCCCTAACGAACATCGACCATCGTATCTTTTTATTCTTCTTCTTCTTCAAGGTGAACGAGGATGATGATGATGAAGAAGAAGAAGAAGAAGAAGCGAGTCTTCTTTCAGAGACGGAGAGAGAACTAAAAGAAGAAGAAGAAGAAGCAAAGAAAGGTGCCCGCGCGAGACCGTTCATGATGATGCCGTGTGTAGTTTTTCTTTCGCGCGAAGAAGTAAGTCCAGAAAGAGAGCTCTCGAGAAACGTCTTAAACCCTAAAGTAGCATAAACCCTAAATGCAAAAAAAGTGAAAGGAACCTTCTCTCGTTTTTGAAAAGTCGCAAAAGAATCGCGAAAGAAAGCGCTCGCGCTGCGTGTCTCGCGAGATACTCACGACGAATAACGATGGCGGCCGCGACGACGACGATGCCGTCCTCCTCCAACCGTTTAACATCAGCCGCCGGCCTCCTCGCTTTACTCGAAGAACCGCAAGACGCTTTAAAAGTACACGGTTTGCGATGTCTCAACGACGTCGCGATGACTTCGCAGTGGCCGGAAGTCGCCTCGCACGTCGGCGTCATCGAAGGGATGCACGAGGACGAGTTTTTTTCGCACAGAGATTTAGCCGCGCTGGTTGCGAGCAAGGTAGGGGCAGTTTTTTGCGCGCGATTGGTTGTTTCTTTCGCGCGCGCAGCTCGTTAAAAAGATGCGATGAGAGAGAGATCTGATCTCTGTTTTCTCTTTGTTTTCTTCTTCTTCTTCTTTTTCTTCTTCGCGGTTGGAGCGCGCGCGCGCGCGGCTTTCAATCGACGGATTTTTCTCTCGCTGAAAACAAGTTTCGGTTCTCTGTCTCTGTGCCTCTCTGTCTTTGTCGAACGATGCGACGAGGCGCGCGGTTCTATTTTCGCTCACCTTTTATGATATCCTTTTCTTCTTCTCCGTTTGCGCGCACCGCGACGAATATATACGCACAGGTATTCTACCACTTGGGCGATTTGGACGACGCGTTATCGTACGCGTTAGCCGCGGGGAAACTCTTCGATGTTTCCGAGAAGAATTCTGATTTTGTGGACACGGTTTTGGCGAAAGCGATCGATACGTACGTGGAGAAGAGGCAGAGAGGAGGGCAAGTGAGGTCCTCCTCGGACGACGGCGCGAATCAAATGATGGAGGAAGAAGGAGAAGACGAGTTCGACGTCTCGATTGATCCTCGATTAGAGTCTATCGTCGACAGAATGTTTGAAAAATGCCACGAAGAGAAGCAGTGGACGCACGCGGTTGGTGTGGCGTTAGAATCGAAGCGATTAGACGCGTTGGAGCAAGCGATTTCGAGAGCCGAGCAACCCGAGGTTGTCTTATCGTACGCCACAAAGGTGAGTCAGACTTTGGTCATGCAAAAATCGTTTCGCGCGGAGGCGTTGGCGTTGTTGGTGAAGTTGTACGAGACGCTCGATTTCGACGAACCGAACTATAACGGCGTGTGCCAGTGTTTGGCGATTTTAGAGGACGATAAACGATGCGCGGACGTTTTGTTATCGCTGGTGAAATCTTCGGACGAGCGAGACAATTTACAGGCGTACCAAATCGGATTCAATTTGTTCGAGATGGATTTGAGAAATTTCTTGAACGGGGTCGCCGATTTAGTCCTCGCCTCGGTGTCTTCGACGACCACGGCCACGCCGACGAAAGAAGGTCAAGAACAGAAGGAAGCGGAAAAACAGGCGCGCGCGAACTTGTTGGTGTCGATTTTGCGCGGCGAAACGCCGGCAAAGTTGTACTTGGAATTTTTGAAAACAAAATCTCACGGCGATCCGGCGTTGGTAGAGAAGTTGAAGAAAGCCGTCGAAGGGAGAAACTCCGTCATGCACGGCTCGGTGGTGTTTGCAAACGCCATGAGCAACTGCGGGACGACGAGCGATGCGTTTCTGAGACAAAACTTGGACTGGTTATCGAGGGCGACAAACTGGGCGAGGTTTTCAGCCACCGCCGGTGTCGGAGTTATCCACCGCGGTCGCGCCGAAGATTCAAAGCAGTTGTTGTCGCAACTGCTACCGGCCCCAAGTCCGTATACTTTGGGCGGTGCATTATACGCCATGGGTTTGATGCACTGCGGACGACCGCACTGTGGAGACGCGTCGACGTTTATCGTCGACCGTCTTCGCGCCGCGAACAACGAAACCGTGCAACATGGCGCGTGTTTAGGCATAGGTTTGAGTAGTTACGGGAAATCGACGTTGGATTCGGAGTGCGTGAACGAACTGTTTAGAGTTTTGAGAAGCGACAGCGCCGTCGCCGGTGAGGCCGCGGGTGTCGGATTAGGTTTCGTTTTGGCTGGTTTGCGCAAAAACTCGCAAAAGAGTCTCCACGAAAACTTCGCGCGAGAAATGATCACGTACGCTAGAAAGACATCGCACGAAAAAATCATTCGTGGATTAGGTTTAGGTCTCGCGTGCGCGTTTGCCACGTGCGAAGAGGACGCGGATGCGATTGTTGAAGACGCTTTAGGCGATGGTGATGCGTTGATTCGATACGGCGGTTGTCAAATTATCGGCTCGGCGTACGTCGGCACCGGGAACAACGACGCCATTCGAAAGCTCTTACACGTGGCCGTTTCGGACGTCTCGGACGACGTTCGCCGATGTGCAGTTATGTCCATTGGTTTCGTGTTAACGAACAATCCGGAGCAATGCGTTCGCGTCGTGCAACTCTTGTCAGAATCATACAATTCGCACGCGAGGTACGGCGCGGCGATGGCGGTGGGCATCGCCTGCGCCGGGACCGGAAACGTGAACGCGGCGAAACTATTGGAGCCGATGAGAAGAGATAAAGTTGATTTCGTTCAGCAAGGAGCCGCCATCGCATCTGCTCTCGTCTTGGTGCAACAACCGGAAGATCGCTTGTCGAAATTTCGCGACGAGATGCAAAAAATGAGCGCGGATTCGAGCGAAACGACCATGTCTAAAATGGGCGCCATCATGGCGTCGGGCATCTTAGATTGCGGCGGACGCAACTGCACGATTTCTTTGAAATCCAGAGCTGGTCGTCCGAGAATGACATCCACGTTGGGCGTGTTGGTTTTCACGCAATACTGGTACTGGTTTCCGTTCGGTCACTTCCTCTCCGTAGCCACCATCCCGACGGCGTTCATCGGCGTCGACAAAACCTTACAAATGCCGCACTACGAGTGCGTTTCAGACGCCAAACCGTCCTTATTCAAATACGCAGATTTTCTCTCGGATGAAAAAGACAAGAAAACTACCGAGGTGAAGAAAGCCGTGCTCTCGACGACTAAGAAAGCGCAAAAGTTACTCAAGGAGAAAATGTTGAAAGAGGGCAAAGACGTGAGCGGTTTAGAAGACGTGAGCATGGATGCGGACGATAACAACATCCCGTCTCGTCCACAATCCCGAGCCGCAATGGACGCGACCACCACCACAGCCGCCGAAGAAGGAGGAGAAAAGAAAGAGGACGAACCGGAACCAGAGTCTGAGATCTTAACCAACCCTTCGAGAGTGACCCCGCAACAAGAAAAGTTCATCTCCTTCGACCCAGCCGCGCGATTCATCCCGTGCGAATCCTCCACTTCCGGCAACAAAGAAAAATCCCGCGTCGGTCGCGGTTTCGTCGTCTTGAAAGACCAAACCCCGGAAGAAGAGGTGTTCTACGTCGAGTTGGCGTTCAAACCGGCCGAAGTCGACGCGCAAGCTGGCGCCGCCGCCAACGCCGGCGCCGGAGCGGACGACGACGAACCCGCGCCGCCGGAGGACTTTGAGTTTGACGAAGACGATTAAGAGAAAGAGAGAGAAGAACGAGAGAGAGCGTGAAAGAGAGATCGAGAGAACAGAGACAAAGTAGTAAATCTAGCAGTATGAAATGCGAATGTAAACGAGAATCCATTTTAAGACAATACGAGCGTACATATATCGATCCGCCGGTCCAAATAAAGTAATGAACACACTTTTGAAAGGCAACACTCTCGGTTTGAAATTTTACTTCAAAACGGACACACACTTAGACACACACTCTTTCTCTCTCTTTGAAAACAAAACATGCACGCACATCCGCCCGCTTCTCCTCAATCCTCCTCGTACGCGCGCGGCGGCGGCAGCGGCACCAGCAGCAACAGCCGGTTCGCCATCGACCGCGTCGTGAAACCAAAGCTTCTCGATTTTGAATACGCGCTTTGGCAGATGCGTTTGCTTCTCTCGCAAGGCCCGAAGAAGATCTACCGGCACGCGTCGTACCGGAAACAAACGAAAAACCAGTGGGCGAGAGACGATCCGACGTTTTGCGTGTTGTCGTGCGTGTTCGTTGCGATCGTTGCGATCGGGTATTGCTTCGCGTACGAGAAGAGAGGCGTGGGGAAAGCGATGTGGGTGGTACTCTCGGCGGTGTTTTTCGATTACGTCGGGTGCGGATGCGCCATCGCGACGCTGTATTGGTATTTGGCGAATAGGTACATGCGAGCGAAGAATAGCAGTAGCAGAGGTAGTGGTGAGGGTAACAGCGTGGAATGGCTGTTCGCGTTCGACGTGCATTGCAACTCGTTCGTGCCGTTGTTCGTCGCGTTGTACGTCGGGCAGTTGATTTTGAGTCCGCTCTTAGCGCAGAGAGGCTTCATCTGCGCGTTGTTGAGCAATTTGCTCTACGGGTTGAGTTTGAGTTATTATCACTACTGCCAGTTCGTTGGGTTTAACTCTTTGCCGTTTTTAGAGCGGACGGAGTTTTTGTTGTATCCGGTGGTTGGTTTAGTTTTGTTGGCGATTCCGTTGAGCTTGGCGCAGTTTAATCCGACCAGATGGGTTTTGAGTTGGTACTTCGGCAGCGAAGTTTTAAACTGATACGCGTGGATAATAATAACGCGATGTAATTTTAACGATATAAATATAACGATGATAATGATACACATTTTTTTGTCAACTCGTTCGATACAAAAAGTACTATTTATACACGTTTCGCGTGCCCGCATTCGCCGACGCGTCTCTCACGCTCCCGGATGACACGCGTCCGACATCAACGATCGCCTCCCACCAACACCACTCCCTCCGCTAAATATGTATTTCCCAACGCCTAAACCTAACAACACGCTCGCAAAAACCCCAAAATTAAGACTCATCACGCATAACATTAACAAATAACTCACCGCGGCGTGCGCGCAGTACTTCGAGCTCTGCAACACCCTTTTGTTCGCCACTGGGAAGTTTTCCTTCACGTCTCCAACGCCTCCGACGCTCTCGTACCCTTTCGTACTCCCAGCGCTCGTCGTCGCGTTTTCCAACGTCGCGTTGGCGTTGTTGTTCTCTTTGCTCCGAATAATCCAATAAGCCAAATACTCGTGCAAATACGCTAAACTAAACGCGAACGCGAGCAAGACGAAGTATTCGAATCCGTTGTGCGAGGTCCAATTGAACAGCGTCACCGTGGCGGTGAAATCAAAGTTTATTGGCATACTACCACTAGATGATGATGATGCGGCTGCGAGTCGAGCGGAATACTCGGTCGTCGGATCTTGAGAAGAGCGTTGGTGGTAGTAGTGCGATGTCATCTCGCGTTTGTATCGATGTGTGTGCGCGTGCGTGTGTAAGAAGAAAAAATGGAGATTTTCGAATCTCAAATTCGACATAAAAAGAGAGCGCACGAAAGAAAGCATCACACACTCACCGACGAAAAGAGAGAGAGAGAAGGAGAGAGCGCATCGAATCTCTCTCTGTGTGTGCGTGTCTGTCTCTCTCTTTCTCTCTCTCTCTGTGCGCGTGTGTTCAGAAGTGATATATAAAAAGAGAGATGTCTCCATCGACGACGACGACCAACAACGCGGAACGACGCGAGAACGACGAAGAAGAAGAAACAAATCTCCCGAAACATCT
>Ga0181595_10005929_pt1 | contig 10639 bp, 7 predicted proteins | sample 041ome_7_FD_145604 | JGI IMG/M metagenome (GOLD analysis project Ga0181595, IMG submission 145604) | Coastal salt marsh microbial communities from the Groves Creek Marsh, Skidaway Island, Georgia - 041401AS metaG (spades assembly) | ecosystem: Environmental > Aquatic > Marine > Intertidal zone >...
CTGTTTAGCTATGCCATGATGCATTTTTGGTCGGCATGGAAAGCTGATTATGATCTGTCGATTAATAGCAGTGGGTTCAACACCACATCATGGAAAGCGGTCGTGGCAACCCTATTCATGCTGACTTTTGTTAACCCCCATGTCTATCTAGATACGCTTATCCTCATCGGCAGTTTTTCTCTTGGCTATGATACGGTGGGGAAATGGCAATATGCCATAGGTGCGATTACCGCCAGTTTTGTATTTTTTAGCGCATTGGGTTATGCGTCTGGGTTTTATTCACGCCATATGACCAGTTCGCGTCACTGGCAAAGGTTGGACATTCTGATTGGTGGCATCATGATGATGCTGTCAATAAAGATGTTGCTGGCTTTTCCGCTTTAGCACATTACAGCTGATTTCAGATTAAAAGCCTAGGCGGTCGCGTAACATATACCATTTCATGCCTAGCACCAAAAGTGGCCAGCGCATCAGATCACCACCGGGGAAACGGTGTTTTTTAATCTTTTCCATGACATCAAACCCGCCGGATATCCCTGCTGCCGCCTCAGCTAGCATCCGCCCAGCCAATGTTGCCATAGCCACACCATGCCCCGAATAACCAGAGGCAGAAAACTTGTTATCCCCAAGCCTGATAAAACAAGGCATCCGATTAACCGTAATCGCAAGCGTTCCGCCCCAAGCATAATCAAGGCCAATGCCTTTTAATTGTGGATAAATCTCAAATAAGCGTTTTGAGACCAACTGGCGAATATCAGACGGAAACCGATAACTGACATTTTCCCCACCACCAAAAATCAACCTGTGATCATGGGAACGGCGAAAATAACTAAGAACAAAACGGCTATCCGCAACTGCGATATCTCGGCTTAACACTGGCGGAAATTCTTTTCCCAAAGGTTCTGTGGCGACAATAAAATTGTTAATTGGCATCACCATGCGTGACACTTGCCGATTCAATTTTCCTAAATAGCCATTACATGCAAAGATCACCTGATTGGTGGTAATTTGGCCTTGATCAGTAGAAATAACAGGCTGTTTGCCATCACTGACTTTTGTCACAACACTGTTTTCATAAACCACGACCCCTGCCGCCAGCGCCGCTCGGCCCAAGCCTAGGACGTAGGCCAAGGGATGAATATGCCCTGCCCCTTCATCAAGTGAGCCGCCCTGATAAACAGGCGATCCAACAAGATCAAAAAGTTGATCTTTGTTCAATGGCTTGATCTTATCATAACCATAATCCCTAGACAGCTTTTCAATGTAGCGGTGATCTTCTGCCACCTCTTTTTTGCGCCAACACGCATGAGCTATGCCTGGACGATAATGACAGGCGATATCATGATCTTTGATCAAGCCTGCAACCTCTGCCTTGGCATCTTCGGCTAAATCCCAAAGTTGCCTCGCCATCGCCAGACCATATTGCTTTTCCAGTTGATCTTGCTCAAGCCGTTGACCACTTCCGACTTGTCCCCCGTTTCGCCCTGAGGCCCCAAAGCCAATACGGTGCGCCTCAACCACGCGCACATCATAGCCACGTTTCGCTAAATGTAAGGCGGCGGTCAGCCCCGTAAATCCAGCACCAATAATCACAACATCGGCGGTTTCCGACCCTATGAGTTGTGGTTGTGCATCCAGATGGGTTGTGGTCGCCGCATACCAGCTATCTGGGTATTGCCCAGGGCTATCATTTTGAAAAAGAAGGTTCATACATTCATCAAGAGATGTTCGCGTTCCCAAGGGCTAATCACCTGTTGGTAGGCGGTGTACTCAATCCTCTTGACCTCAGAATAAATGCGGCAAAAATCAGGATGCAAGACTTCATGTATGGCACTTGCTTCATCAAAAAGATCAAGCGCATCACTCAAATTCTTGGGCAATTCCTCATCAAGGGCATAAGCATCCGTGGTGAAGGCATCACGAGGCTGACGCTTTTCGATCAAGCCCAGATACCCGCACGCTAACGATGCTGCGATCCCCAAATAAGGATTAACGTCCATTCCCGGTAAACGGTTTTCAACGCGCCTGGCTTCGGGTTGAGAAACCGGCACACGGAAACCCGTAGTGCGATTATCACGCCCCCATTCCAGATTTATTGGCGCAGCAAAATCACGAATATAGCGACGATAACTGTTCACATAAGGGGCAAGAATTGCCACCACTTCGGGCATATGGTTTTGCAGACCAGCAATGAAATGCATAAAAGAATCGCTATCATTGCCGTCTTTACCAAGAAAGATGTTTTTGCCTGTTTTAAGATCAACGACTGAATGGTGCAGATGCATGGCACTGCCCGGTTCATCCTGAATAGGCTTTGCCATGAAAGTCGCAAAACAATTCTGGCGCATTGCGGCTTCTCTGATCAGGCGTTTAAAATAAAAAATCTCATCCGCCAAGCGAATAGGATCGCCATGACGCAGATTTAATTCAACCTGCCCTGATCCACCTTCTTGAAGAATACCTTCGATATCCAGCCCTTGGCTCTCAGCAAAATCATAAATATCATCAATAACCGGGCCATATTCATCTACGGCAGACATGGAATAAGCTTGCCGTGCAGCAACCCGGCGACCTGACCGGCCCATTGGCGGTTCAATTGGCATATTCGGATCAATATTCGGAGCGACCAGAAAAAATTCCATTTCCGGAGCAACAATCGGTGACAACCCTATATTTTCATATAGCGCCACCACACGCTTAAGGACATTCCGCGGAGCCACAGGATAGGGATTGCCTTGCTGATCAAACACATCATGAATGATCTGCAGGGTCACATCTGCCGTCCATGGCGCCGCACTGGTCGTGCTAAAATCTGGTTTTAGCACCATATCGGGCTCAATAGAGGTTAGCAGGGAATCATCCAGCCATTCACCGGTGATCGTCTGAGAAAAAATAGAAGTCGGCAAATAAAAGAAATCTTGTTTCTTAAACTTAGACGCTGGCATAGCCTTGCCGCGAGCGATGCCTGAAAGATCGGCGAGGATGCATTCTACCTCATCTAATCGCCGATTGCTGATAAATTCCTGCGCATGGTCAGGGATCAGCTTAGTCCATTCCACCATGGAATATCCTGTCAATTGTTGCAGATGGCACCTTTATGTCGTATGGGTGTTTGATTGTCAATTTTATGATGACATCATATAGCCCTTTGGTATTTGTTATCGTATTCTAAAAATCATCATCCAGCGCGAAACTTGCGGCAAAATCTGAAAAATATTGAGGACAACTTGCCATGACATCACCTCCACTCACCGCATCGTCATCTGTTATCATTGTAGGGGCTAGTCATGCTGGCGTTGCTTGTGCAGAACGCCTTCGTAAGTTGGGGTTTGAAGGAAAGATCACGCTGATTGATAGGCTTTCTGGGATCCCACTAGAGCGCCCACCTTTGTCAAAGAAATTTCTTTTAGCTGAAGCTTCAGTGACGGATGAGAGTTTCTCTCTCCGAGCAGAGCCGTGGTATGATGATAATCAGATTACGCTAAAACATGGCTGTGAAGTCAAAGTCATTACCCCATCTACTAAAATAATCACCTTAGCTGATGGTGAACACATGCACTGGGATGTTTTGGTGTTGGCGACAGGTGCCACCCCTCGCGCCCTTTCTGTTTCTAATGGAAGCTCTGACCGACTGATGGTTTTACGGCATCCAGAAGATGCCCGAACATTACGCCATCAATTGCACAAATCACAAGATGTGATGATTATTGGTGGTGGATATATTGGGCTTGAGGTTGCCGCTAGCGCTCGTAAACTGGGGAAATCCGTTACTGTGGTTGAAGCCGCAGATCGTCTGCTGGCAAGAGTGGCAAGTGAAGCGGCATCATCATTTTTTCATCATCTTCATCAAAGCCATGGGGTTGCCATTCATACGGGTGCGCAGGTCGAAAGCCTAACTGACGAAGGTCAAGGGATGACCATTAGTCTAGGTGACGGACGGGTGATGACCGCGGATCTAGTGGTTGCCGGCATTGGTGTCATTCCCGAAACACAGCTTGCGGATGCCATAGGGATAACCACTGGCAATGGCATTTTAACCAGCAATAACTATCAATCCAGCCACCCAGATATCTATGCTATTGGCGATGTTGCCCTGCCAGATCATGGATACACCCATGGTCAGATAAGGCTGGAATCCGTTCATCACGCCCAGATGAGTGCCGAAATTGCCGCCGCCACAATGATGGCAAAAACCCCATCCGATTATGTTGCAGAACATGAGGTGCCTTGGTTCTGGTCAGAACAATATGATCTGCGCCTGCAATCCGCAGGGTTAGTGCCAGCACAGCATCATACCATCCGCCGCGAAGGTCGCCGCGAAGGACAGGTATCATTCTGGTCATTTTCTGATCATAAACTCGAAGCCATCGAAGCTTTAGGGGATGCACAAGCCTATATGGTGGGGCGCAGTCTTCTTGCCGCGGGCGGTACGATCAGCCGTGATATCATTGCTGATCCAGAAACAGACCTGAAAGCATTGCTGAAAGCTTAAGGCCTGCAAGACATTAAAGGGTTGCCATTTCCACCAATTCAACACCAGCATCCTGCATAGCCGCGGTCATGCTTGTTAACGTGCCGCCTAAATCAATGGCGCGTGAAGCATCCATCACCACCTGACAGGTAAAGCCACATTTCCGAGCGTCTAGCGCAGAAAAAGCAACGCAAAAATCTGTTGCTAGGCCAGCCATAACAACATGATCAAATCCTCGTTCTTTGAGATAACCTGCAAGCCCCGTAGTGGTGACATGGTCGTTTTCAAAAAAGGCCGAATAAGAATCAATCTGGCGGCGATAGCCTTTGCGGATAATCAGCTCCGCCCGATCCATATTCAAGTCTTGATGAAATGCTGCCCCATGACTTCCTTGGATGCAATGGTCGGGCCATAGGGTCTGATCGCCATAAGGCATCTGTATCATCGAAAACGGGTCATGGCCTTGGTGCTGGCTTGCGAAGCTGGAATGGCCTTGCGGATGCCAATCTTGGGTCAGTATCACATGATTATATTTTTCCATTAAAGCGTTGATAGGCGCAACCACCGCGTCACCATCAGTAACCGCCAGCGCCCCGCCCGGACAAAAATCATTCTGAACATCAATTGCAATAAACGCTGTCGCCATTATTTCCTCCTGCCATGCCCCAATCTTATTAAAGACTTTACTATACCAAGCTTTGTTAGATAGGCAAAATTTGTCACAAAATCACAAATTTAATCCCCATGATATTTTGAAAAACAGAAGGATATCATGAGAATTATTCAATTTAAATTCGACGAATATGTAGGAATCTAGTTGACGGATGCCATCCCATATCTATGTAATAAGCATGTCTGAAGCGAATCATGCTTATGGATCAAAGATTTGCTTTTGTAATTAATGAATTGATGTTTTGGAGGATAACTAATGAAACGTCGTGATTTTATGACCAAAGCTGGTATCGGGGGCGTAGCTACGGCATCTGCACTCGCTATGCCTGCTATTGCACAGGAACGCATTGAAATTGCCATGGTATCGACTTGGCCAAGGGATTTTCCCGGTCTTGGTACCGGAGCCCAGCGTTTTGCTCAATCCGTAACTGATACAACTGATGGGCGTATTCAGGTTACTTACTACGCCGCTGGCGAACGTGTTGGTGCTTTTGATTCCTTTGATGAAGTGGCATCAGGTAACGCCCAAATGTATCACGGCGCTGATTACTATTGGAAAGGCAAGCATCCGGGCTGGGCGTATTTTACCGCCGTGCCATTCGGCCTGACCTATACCGAAATTGACGCTTGGATGAAATGGATGGGCGGTCAAGAGCTTCATGATGAGCTGGCTGGTTCCTTTGGGTTGAAATGTATTCCTTGCGGCAACACTGGTGTTCAGTGGGGTGGTTGGTTTAACAAAGAAATCAATTCCGCTGATGACCTCAAAGGTCTTAAAATGCGTATTCCGGGCCTTGGTGGTGATGTTATGGCAAAGCTTGGCGCTTCGCCAGTATCTCTGCCAGGTGGTCAGATTTATGAAAACCTTGTTTCAGGTGCTATTGACGCAACCGAATGGGTTGGCCCATGGAACGACGAAGCCATGAAGTTCTATGAAGCCGCGAGATACTATTACTATCCCGGTATGCATGAACCCGGCTCACAGCTTTCTATCGGCATGAACGCTTCGTTCTGGTCGAGCTTGAGTGAGCCTGATCAAATGTTGATCCGTCATCTGGCGTATTCTGAAAATGCCAATATGATGGCTGAATACAACGCGAAAAACGGCGCCGCTCTTGTGCGCTTGCAAGAAGAACAAGGCGTTGAAGTCAAAGCATTCAACGATGATGTTTATGCCGCCTTTGGTCGTGGTGCCAATGAGGTATTTGCCGAGGTGGTGGAACATTCTGATCTGGCGCGCCGGATTCATGAATCCTTCCTTAACGCCAGAACAACCGTTGGTGATTATCTGATGCTTAATGATGTGGATTACATTAACAAGCGTAACAAGGTGCTTGACGCCTAATTTTTATCATGTGGGGCGGCCGGATACGACCAGCCGCCCCTTTTAGCATTTCCCTTCAATGTAATAACAGTAACAGTAAAAACAAAAACAGATATGACATCTTCGTCCATTTCAAAAACTGTTATGAGAAACCTGATTCTTGCGAATGTAGGTTTCGCGCTTATTTATGTGATTAATAATTTCCTGACCTTTAGTTTTGGCTGGCCGGGCGCGGATGTGTTTTTCGTGTCTTCTGGCGCCGCATCAAATGACGCTCTTTCGGGGTCTGATATTTTTTATGGGTCAATTCAATTTTTATTTTATATCGCCTGTCTATTAGGAACACTATTTTGGTCCAAACGACACGCGCTTGCCGATGACGCAAGGTTTCTTGATAGCATCACAAAATATCTCATCTGCGCCGCCTTCTGGACGGTTCTTCTGATTGGCATTGTGGATATGATCATATCCTTTATGCGCGTTCAGGATATTCACAGCGCCTTATTTTCCGAAAGCTTCGCAAACACCCTCAATCAGCCCGCCTCTCGTGGTGTGATTGTTCATGTTCCTATTATTATTCTGGCGTTTCTTCTCGCCTTTTGGAAACGCAATATGTCGGTCATTTGGCTTGCCCTCATGGTCGTCTTAGCAGAGTTTTTGATTGTGATTGCCCGCTTCATCTTTTCTTATGAGCAAACCTTCATGGGTGATCTGGTGCGGTTTTGGTATGCGGCCCTGTTTCTTTTGGCCAGCGCTCAGACTCTGGTTGAAGAAGGCCATGTGCGCGTTGATGTGCTTTACGCTGGCCTTACCGATAAGACCAAGGCCAAAATCAATATGATGGGAAGCCTGTTATTAGGCATCCCGTTATGCTGGGTCATTATGTGGCGCGGGTTATCAGGCAAAACCAGCTTGATCAATAGCCCGATGCTCAATTTTGAGACCTCGATGAGTGGCTATGGGATGTATGTAAAATACCTGATGGCGGCCTTTTTGTTGATGTTTGCGCTGACCATGCTGATCCAGTTTTCGAGTTATGTCTTGTCATCTATGGATCGCATAGGCCGGACTGATGATCCTATGCCTGACGGAAAGATGGAGAACGCCTGATGGAACTCTTATTTCTGGCCATCCTTTTTCTGACGATGATGTTTGCCCTTGGCTCTGGTTTTCCCGTGGCCTTTGCCCTGCCGGGGTCTGCCATTATCACTATTGTTCTGGCTGGTGTGGTTGGAACATTTATTGATGGCGATAGCGGTGCGTATTTTGTTCGTGATGGGCCGGTGGAATGGCTGACCGCAGGGGTTACGAATTTCCGCGGTATTTATTGGGAGGTTGAACGCGACACGCTGATCGCGATCCCATTATTTATTTTTATGGGCATTATGCTTCAACGCTCAAAGGTTGCTGAGGATTTGTTGGTTACCATGGCGCAACTGTTTGGGCCAGTGCCGGGTGGCCTTGGGATTTCTGTGGTGTTTGTTGGCGCGCTTCTGGCGGCGACGACAGGTATTGTTGGTGCGACTGTGGTGGCAATGGGGCTTATTTCTTTGCCAGCGATGCTGCGAAACAATTATTCAAAACCCCTCGCAACAGGGACGATTTGCGCCTCTGGCACATTGGGTCAGATTATCCCGCCATCCATTGTTTTGATTATTCTGGCGGATCAGCTTTCTAATGCCGTGGATCAAGCGTCAACACAGCGCAAGGCACTTTATAAAGAGGCGACAGGTGAGTTCAGTATGCCGTCTCATCTTGAGATCGTCTCCACCAGCGCAGGTGATATGTTCCTTGGGGCATTTCTGCCCGGACTTCTTCTGGTTGCGCTTTACATGATCTATATTTTTGTCAGTGCGGTTCTGCGTCCGGGGACGGCACCTGCGGTTCCGATGGAAGGCAAAATCTTTACCCAGAAATTTATTCTTAGGGTATTGCTGGCGCTTATCCCGCCTCTGCTGATGATTTTTGCGGTGCTAGGGTCAATTCTCTTGGGCGTAGCCACCGTTAATCAGGCCGGAGCTATCGGTGCCATTGGCGCGGCGATGATGGCCAGCTACCGTCTGGTTGAAGGAAAAAAGAATGCGTTTTATCCGGTTATCTTGATGGGGATATCGCTATTATTGCTGGTGATCCTGATCAATTCTGGCTTTAACCTCAAGATTTTGACCATTACCACAGCGATGGATTATTTTGGCCTTGTGCTGGCTCTGGTTGGTGTTGCTGGTCTGATGATATCTATTGTTTGGGCATTAATCCGGTGCTACCGCGTGGAAAGCACCTTGCATCATGTTATGCTGGAAACCGCCAAGACCACTTCTATGGTGTTCATCATCCTGCTTGGTGCGGCGATGTTGACGGCGGCGTTCCGTGCCTTTGGCGGTGAGGAAATTGTCAAACACGGGCTAGGCAGTCTGCCGGGCGGGTTCTGGACACAGTTTATCGTTGTCATGTTGGTGATTTTCCTACTGGGCTTCTTCCTCGATTTTATTGAGATTGCGGTTGTTGTGGTTCCGATTATCGCCCCTATTCTGTTGGCTGATCCATCTGCCAATGTCACCGCCGTCTGGTTGGGCGTAATGATCGGGCTGAATATTCAGACATCGTTCCTGACACCGCCATTTGGTTTTGCCTTATTCTATCTGCGCGGCGTGGCAGACGCGGCGGTGAAAACGATTGATATCTATAAAGGTGTGGTGCCATTCATTATGTTACAGTTGTTTGGTCTTGCCATTGTTGGCTATTACCCACAGCTAGTGAATTATTTGCCGACGCGCAGTTATCTGACTGGTGAGACCTCACCTCCGCCACGTAACCCACGGCTTCAATCCTGCCTCAATGAGCATCTTTTCGCCGAATATCTGGTCACAGCAAGCAGCATCCGGGCAGAGGCGGCGGCAATCGCGGCATCTGATATGAGCAAGCTGGAAGAAAAAGATCGCAAAAAACTGACAAAAGCGATTGCGAATATTCCTGTGGCGCTTGATCAGGTCGATACCATAACCGCGCTTGAAAATGATCTCACCATTCTGGCCGCTGAATATAAACCTTTCCATACCGAAGTGAGGTTGATTGAGCGTGATATCGGACGCCTTGAGGATATGGTTGAGGATATTAAAAATGAACTGCGGCAGTATCGCAACACCCCAACAGGTGACACTTTACAAGCTGAGATTGATGAGCTAACCCAAGAGATCAGCACGCTTGAAGCCACTATTCCTGCGGAATGGCCTGCCCGTTCCAAGGCCTATCAACAGCTTGATCGTGACCTGACCAAAGCACAAAGACTATACCACCGAACCTCGGAACGCGCCTATTCCGATATTGTCAGCGTGATCGAAAAGGCGCGTGAGGTTGACCCTATTCTGGCAGATCAACTGCTTCGGTTTGAGGAAGCCACACGCCATTCTATCGGGATCATGGCGCAGGATAAATTGCCTGTGGATATCGCGCGGCAAATCTCGGGATGCCTTGCGGTTCATCGTGATTTGTCACTGTCTTTCTAATCGCTTTGTCTAATCGCTTCGGCTAATCAGGTGGGGTGATCGGTTTGGATTTCATTTTGCGCTTGCCTGCCTGTTAAAAATAAGGATAGCCTCAACAAGGTCATATGAGTTGAGGTTTGCCATGTCCATTCAGCACGTTCGCGACACCAGAAAAATTGATCCCTCACACGGCGCAAGACGGCCTGATGGATCACCTGATGACAACAACAGGATTGAGATTGGGCCAACGCCACTGGCTTTTGAGGAATGGGCGGCGGCTGGGCTGACCCCGCCAAATCTGGATGCCATGCGGCTTTATCGTCTGAACCGAATTATTGCCGGGCTGGCAGAGCGTGATCTGGACGCGGTGTTGCTGTTTGATCCTTTGAATATCCGCTATGCCAGCGACACCACAAATATGCAAATCTGGAACACCCATAACCCGTTCCGCGCCTGTTTGGTGACTGCTGATGGTTATATGGTGGTTTATGATTATAAAAACTCGCCTTTCCTTTGTGATTTCAACCCTCTGGTGCGTGAGGTGAGGTCAGGCGCGTCCATGTTCTATTTCTCCAATGGGGATCGCATTGGTGACGCGGCGCAGAGCTTTGTTTCTGATCTGGATGAGATTATGACGGCGCGAGTTGGCAAAGGTCGCCGGATCGCCGTAGATAAAATCATGGTCCATGG
>Ga0181595_10005931_pt1 | contig 10637 bp, 8 predicted proteins | sample 041ome_7_FD_145604 | JGI IMG/M metagenome (GOLD analysis project Ga0181595, IMG submission 145604) | Coastal salt marsh microbial communities from the Groves Creek Marsh, Skidaway Island, Georgia - 041401AS metaG (spades assembly) | ecosystem: Environmental > Aquatic > Marine > Intertidal zone >...
AGTGTCGCCAAGCGGATAGCCGGAAACTGCCGAAGCTGGTGGCGAAACAGCCAGATGCTACTCCATACAGTACTGACGATAAGCTACTTTGACAAACAAGGACTTATAAGACTCTCATGACCTCAACCTCTCGAACCGCCCGGTGCGGACCCGCATGCCGGGTGGTGTGGCAGGGGTAGATCAGATAATATGATCTCCCCTATGCCGATTTTTATCCTCCTGGTATTATTGCGCCTGCCGGCCCGGCAGGCGATGCCATTGAGTTTACTGTTATCTGCGCTATTAGCTCTGCTGGTATGGCAGGTACCGCTATTACACTTAACGGCCGCCACCCTGGAAGGCCTGGTGATCGCTGCCACTATTCTGTGGATTATCTTCGGCGCTTTGGTGCTGTTAAAGGTCTTGCTGTTATCCGGCGCCATGGAGGTAATTAAACAAGGCTTTGCCCGGCTTTCTGCCGACAAAAGAGTCCAGCTGTTGATTATCGGTTGGCTCTTTGTTGGCTTTCTGGAGGGGGCGGCCGGTTTTGGTACCCCGGCGGCGATCGTGGCGCCCTTATTAGTGGCGCTGGGCTTTACTCCGCTCTCGGCTGTAGTGCTGGCACTGGTCGCGGATTCGGCGGCAGTGTCCTTTGGTGCTGTCGGTACTCCGGTGTTGGTGGGGTTGGCACAGGGTGTACCTGGGATCAGCGCGGCAGAGCTGCAACAAACGGCACTGCTGGCAATCAGTATTGATCTCTTTGTCGCCAGTTTTTTACCTCTGCTGATGGTACTGCTGTACAGCCGTTATTTCAGCGCTCAAGCCAACTGGCGTTATGGCTTGGCTGCGACGCCCTTTGCCTTACTCGCCGGCTTTGCCTTTACCCTACCGGCCTGGCTGGTCACCTGGTTGCTTGGTCCGGAGTTTCCCTCTGTACTGGGTGCCTTATTGGGGCTGGCGCTAACGGCAACGGCTGCAAGGCGGGGCTGGTTAGTGCCAAAGCCTGTGGCAGCTGAAAACACTCTGCCAGCTACAGAACACAAGCCTGAGATTACCGCGCAAAGCGCCCAGATCCCGCTTTGGCAAGCCTGGTTGCCCTATGCGTTGGTTGCTGCATTACTGGTGTTAACCCGGATACCGGAGCTACCTTTCAAAGCTGCGTTACAAGGACTAAATTGGCAATGGCAGCAGATTTTAGGCTCTGAGCTTAGTGTTAGCGTGGCGCCGCTATATTTACCTGGTAGCGTCTTTCTGCTGACGGCCTTGCTGGCACTTTGGCTATTTCGCTGCAAGTTTAAGGTGCTGCGTCAGGCGCTGAGCCAAAGCAGCCAGATGTTATTACCGTCCTGTATTGCGCTCGGTGCGGCGGTGCCGATGGTACGGATTTTTCTGCATTCTGAGGTTAACAGCGCCGGTTTACCGGCAATGCCGCTGGCGCTGGCTGAATTGGCGGCGGCACACCTGGCAGACTATTGGCTGGGTTTTGCCGCCATTGTTGGCGCCTTGGGGTCCTTTATTGCCGGCTCCGCCACCTTCTCTAATCTGATGTTTGGCAGTTTTCAGCAGCAGATGGCACTGCAGGCGGAACTGCCGCAGTCTCTGGTGCTGGCACTGCAAATGCTCGGTGCAAATGCCGGTAATATGATTTGTGTGGTCAATGTGGTAGCGGCGGCCAGCGTAGTGAATTTACATGGCCGCGAGGGCGAGATTATCCGCTACACCCTGTGGCCGATGCTGTTTTACTGCAGTGCGGCGGCACTGGTGGCTTACTGGTTTTTCAGCTAAGCTGAAAGAAAATAGGGTTCTTTATGAAAATTATCTTTCGTGCCAACGATATATTGGAAGCTCATATTATTGCCGGTATGTTAAACAGTCAGGGCGTTGAGACCTATGTCGGCGGTCATTATTTGCAGGGTGCGGTAGGGGATTTGGCAGCCCTGGGTTTTGCCAATGTGTTTGTCGCCGATGAGCAGGCAGAGCAAGCGGAGCAACTACTGCAGGATTATCAGCAAGCGGAACTGGTTGATTTTCCGCTTACTGATGAGGATGGTCTGGCACCGGCCGGCTAGCCGGTACCCATAGTGCTGCAGCACATTAACACTCGATAATATTTACCGCCAGACCACCGCGTGAGGTTTCTTTGTACTTGGTCTGCATATCCTTACCGGTATCCCACATGGTTTTAATCACCTTATCCAGCGATACTTTGTGATCGCCACTGCCACGCAGCGCCAGTCGTGAGGCGTTAATGGCTTTAATTGAACCCATGGCATTGCGTTCAATACAAGGCACCTGCACTAAACCGCCAACCGGATCACAGGTTAGCCCCAGGTTATGCTCCATGCCAATCTCGGCCGCGTTCTCAACATGCTGCGGGCTACCACCAAGAATTTCGGTAAGTGCCGCTGCGGCCATTGAGCAGGCTACGCCAACCTCGCCCTGACAACCGACTTCGGCGCCGGAGATAGAGGCATTTTTCTTATACAAAATACCAATAGCGGCTGCGGTTAACAGATAACGGCTGGCGATTTCCGGGCTGACCGGCTGAATAAATTTGTCGTAGTACATTAATACGGCCGGAATAATACCGGCAGCACCGTTAGTCGGCGCGGTGACCACCCGGCCGCCGGCGGCGTTTTCTTCGTTTACGGCCAGCGCGAACAGGTTAACCCAGTCCATTACCTGTAGTGGATCGGCACTTTTCTCCGCCATCAGCTTTTTATGTAAGGCGGGGGCGCGGCGTTTGACTTTTAAGCCGCCGGGTAAAATGCCCTCGGTGCGAATACCGCGCTCAATACAGGCGCGCATGGTCAGCCAGATATTATTCAGCTCACTTTCAATTTGCGCACTGCTGCGCAGCACTCTTTCGTTTTCATGCATCAAACCCGAAATCGACAGACCATGCTCTTTACAGAGCGCCAATAACTCTGCGCCGGACTCAAATGGGTAGGGTGGTGGGTTAGCGGCGGCAAACTGACTGGCCGCTTCTTTTTCTTTGGCAAAATCTTCGGCTTTCACGATAAAACCGCCACCAATGGAGAAGTAGACTTCGCTTAGCAGTACGTTTTTCTCGCTGTCATAAGCAATCAGTTCCATGCCATTGGAATGCTCTTTCAGCGTTTTCCGGCGGTGGAACACAATGGCGCCATCACGCGGGAAATTCACCGCGTGCTGCTGCGCCAATTGTAACTTTTGGCTGTCATGCACCTGGCGCAGAATACCTTCTACCGCATCCGGATCGATGCTTTCCGGCAAGTAGCCGGACAAGCCCAGGATCACCGCTTTGCCGGTGCCGTGACCAATACCGGTTTGGCCCAGCGAGCCGAATAACTCCACTTTTACGCTATCACAACAGCTTAACAGTTGCTGTTGTTGCAACTGCTCCGTAAATTTCTTTGCCGCACGCATCGGGCCCACCGTATGGGAGCTGGAGGGGCCAATACCAATACTAAACATATCAAATGCACTGATTATCATAATTATTATACTTTTCTATTGTTCGCTGCTCTGCCAAGCGCTGAAAGCTTCGCTTGGCAAAGACAGTGTAGGGTTAACACCATTCTTAATGGCGCCATTGTAGCGGATAGTCAGCATAACTGTAAGCGCTGCACAGGTCTGTTCAGTAGCAGTGGTAGCGGGCTTAACGGCCAGAAATGGCGGCGCAGGCGTAACGCTTTGTATACAGTTTGCGTTACGAGACGTGCGTGACCAGCTGTTGAATAATGGCCGCCGTGGCACCCCAAATCAGTTTATCCTGATAGGGCATAAAATGGATCTGCCGTGACTTACCGCGCAGTGGCACCGCCAGTTGTAGTCGGTGTTGCGGCGGCAGAAAAAAACTTAATGGTACTTCAAATACTTCACTGACCTCCGCGCTGGACAGCTGGTAATTCTGACCGGCGTGCATTAATCCCAGGTAGGGCTGAATTTGAAAACCGGTCAGCGTATTGTGCGCGCGTAAAGCGCCGAGCAAGCGGATATGCGCCGCGCTAATGCCAATTTCTTCTGCGGTTTCGCGCAGCGCTGCATCAGCAGCGCTCTCGCCGGGTTCCAGCATGCCGCCCGGAAAGCTGATTTGCCCGGGATGATGCGCCAAGGTGAGGGCACGGCGGGTAAACAAGATGTTCAACTTATCAGCAGAATAGACCAGTGGCACCAGTACCGCGCTTTGCCTGAGGCCCGTTGCAGGCTGCGGGCTCTGCTGTGGCAGCGGTCTGAGGATAAATCGACTGACAAGTTGCTGTAGCTGCATCGGCGCTCCGCTGTCTAATCTGGCTGCATGGCGCTTAACACCGGCAGGATTTTCGCCACCTTATCCAGCGTTTCCTGATACTCGCTGTCCACCTTTGAATCCGCTACCAGACCACCGCCGGCCCAGCAATGAATTTGTCCCTGTTCACAAATCAGAGTACGGATCGCGATATTGGTATCCATCTGACCGGTGCTACTGATATAGCCAATAGCACCGCAATAGACACTGCGCCGGTGTGGCTCTAACTGTTCAATTAACTGCATGGCGCTGATTTTCGGGGCGCCGGTAATAGAGCCACCCGGAAAGGCTGCCCGCAGCAAATCACAGGCGGTATTCGGTGGCGCCAGAGTGCCGGTAACAGTACTAACCAGATGATGCACGGCCGGAAAGCTTTCAATGGCAAACAAGGCCGGTACCTCAACCGAACCCGGCTGACATACTTTACCCAGATCGTTGCGCAGCAAATCGACAATCATCACATTTTCGGCGCGATCTTTAGTGGAGCTGCGCAGGGTATCGGCTTCGATCTGGTCGGTTTGGGCACAAAGACCGCGTGGTCGGGTGCCTTTAATCGGTTTGGTCTCAATCTGGCCGTCTTTTAGCAGTAAAAATCGCTCCGGCGAGATACTGAGCACTGCCGCTGCCGGAAGCCGGATAAATGCCGAAAACGGCGCCGCATTTTTCTGGCGCAGTTGCAGGTAGGCCAACCATTCGTCGCCCTGATAAGCTGCACTAAAACGTTGCGCCAGATTAATCTGGTAACAGTTACCGCTTTTTAGCTCTTCCTGCACCCGGGCAAATTTCTGCTGATATTCTTGCGGTGTCATATTGGCTTGCCAGTCGCTTTGCAGGCTAAAGCCCTGTTGCCGAGGTGGCTCCGGGTGTAATTTTTGCTGCAGCTGATGCCAGTGGCGCTCGGCATCTTGCCGGTAATCGGTGTACCAAAGCTGCTTCTGCTGCTGATCATAAATCAGCGCCCAGTGGTATAAACCCAGGGCCATATCGGGTAGTGCTAAATCGGCGCTGGCCTCTGTCGGTAAGCGCTCCAGATAACGGCCCAAATCATAGCTAAAATAGCCCAGGGCACCGCCAACGAAAGGTAAATCACTGTGGCGCTGCTCGGGGAAGTAACGCTTTAGCGCACAGTCTAATACCTTAAAGGGATCAGCTGTGTAATGATGGCTGCCGTGCTCATCGGTCAGAATAGTGGCACCGGCCTGACAATGCAGGGTCGCTACCGGTTCAGCTACCATAATTTGATAACGGCTGTTCGGGTGACTGGCGTCTGCCGAGTCAAGCAACATCGACCAGGGCTGGCTGGCAAAATGAGCAAACAACTCCAGCAGAGAAAATTCAGGTTCAGATTTGGCGTCGTATATCAGATACTGCTGCATGATTTGGACTAGCCGCTGTTAGGGATGCACGTTATCATACCAGCACCTACACTAATAGTTAAATGTCTCGCCGCTTGGGCGACAGAGGAAGGGCAAGCATGACGGTTATTCGCCAACAAGATTTTATTGAAAGCATCGAAGATGCGCTGCAGTACATCTCCTATTATCACCCGCTGGATTTTATTCAGGCACTGGAAGTGGCTTATCACAAAGAGCAAAACCAGGCCGCGAAAGATGCCATTGCACAAATTCTGATTAACTCGCGGATGTCAGCAGAGGGCCATCGTCCAATCTGTCAGGATACCGGTATTGTTACCTGCTTCGTTAAGATTGGCATGGATGTGAAATGGGATAAAACGGATCTGACGGTGCAGCAAATGGTGGATGAAGGCACCCGCCGTGCTTATATGAACCCAGATAACCCGCTGCGGGCCTCTATTGTTGCCGATCCGGCCGGCTTACGCAAAAACACCAAGGATAATACACCAGCGGTAGTGCATATTGATCTGGTGCCTGGCCATCATGTTGAGGTGATGATTGCCGCTAAAGGCGGTGGCTCAGAAAATAAAACCAAGATGGCGATGCTGAACCCGTCAGATTCTATTGTCGATTGGGTGCTGGAAACCCTACCAAAAATGGGTGCTGGCTGGTGTCCGCCTGGGATGCTCGGCATCGGTATTGGCGGTACGGCGGAAAAAGCCGCGGTGCTGGCGAAAGAATCGCTGATGGAGCCGGTGGATATTCAGGAGCTGCTGGCCAGAGGGCCGCAAAACGCGGAAGAAAAACTGCGGTTAGAGTTATATGAAAAAGTTAACAAACTGGGTATTGGCGCCCAGGGTCTGGGTGGCTTAACCACGGTGGTCGATGTCAAAATCAAATCGGTACCCACCCATGCCGCCTCGTTGCCGGTGGTCATGATCCCGAACTGTGCCGCCACCCGCCATGTGCATTTCCATTTAGATGGTTCTGGCCCGGCCGATATTACACCACCAAAACTGGAAGACTGGCCGCAGGTGACCTGGGAGCTGGGTAGCAATGTGCGCCGGGTCAATCTGGATACCGTAACACCAGAGGATGTACAAAGCTGGCAAGCCGGTGAAACTGTGCTGTTAAGCGGTAAGATGTTAACCGGCCGTGATGCGGCGCACAAACGCATTGCTGATATGCTGAATAAAGGCGAAGGTTTACCGCAGGGCGTGGATCTGAAAAATAAATTTATTTACTACGTTGGCCCGGTTGATGCCGTACGTGATGAAGTAGTGGGTCCAGCCGGTCCGACAACCGCGACGCGGATGGATAAATTTACCGAGATGATGTTATCGCAAACTGGTCTGCTGGGTATGATTGGTAAATCTGAGCGCGGTGATAAGACGGTCGAAAGCATTAAACAGCATAAAGCCGTTTATCTGATGGCGGTGGGCGGTGCGGCTTATCTGGTGTCGAAAGCGATTAAGAAAGCCCGGGTCGTGGCCTTTGCGGACCTGGGTATGGAAGCGATCTATGAGTTTGAGGTCGAAGATATGCCGGTAACCGTAGCGGTGGATAGCAACGGTAATAACGTGCATAAGCAGGGCCCGGCAATCTGGAAAGCCAATATCGCTGAGCTGGATGCCAAACTGAAAGCCTGATTCTAACAAGGCCGCAGCGATGACTGCGGCTTTTTACTAACTGGGGGAACCATGAAACATTTGAGTTTAGTGGCGTTAGCACTCTTTAGTGCCGGCGTGCTGGCCAAGGGACCACTGACGGTCGAACATCTGAATCAACATAACAAAATCGGTAATCTGGCCTTGTCGCCGGATGGCCGCGCGCTGGTTTACAGTCAGACAAACGGCGGCTTTGCGCCGGCTGATACCAGCCATGATTTATATTTAATGACCTTGGGTGATGAGCGTCAGGTGCGGCGGTTAACCGAGAACAGTAGCCGCGAAAGCGCGGTGCAGTGGCATCCGGATGGCAAGAGTATTTTCTTTTTAGCCAACCGCACTGGCAGCACCCAGCTGTGGCAACTGGCACTGGACGGGGGCGAAGCCCGGCAGGTGACCCGGCTACCTTTACCAATTAACGGCTTTAAACTGGCTAGCGATGGCAAAACCCTGGCGCTGAGTTTAACGGTGAAACCCGGTTGTCAGACGCTGCAATGTACGCTGGATGCTAAAGCCAAAGAAGCTGAGCGCAAAGATACGGCGCTGGCCTATGACCAGTTGATGGTACGGCACTGGGATCACTGGCTGGATCAGTATCGTGAACATCTGCACGTAGCGGTGCTGGGTGATGCCCCTGTTACCGATGCGAAAAACCTGATGGCTGATTGGAATACCAATATCGCTGGTATCAGTGAAGTGGCCTTTACGCCGGATAATCAACAGCTGGTATTCAGTGCCAAGATCCCGGCGAACGATCAAGCCTGGCACACTAACTTCGATTTGTTTCAGGTATCGATTAATGGTGGTGAGAAGGTCAATCTGACGGCCGATAATCCGGCCTGGGATGCCAAGCCGAAGTTCTCGAATGATGGCCGTTTTCTGGCCTATCTGGCGATGAAAAAGCCGGGTGCTGAGGCCGATCGCTTTGGCCTGATGTTGCTGGATCTGATTACCGGCGAGAAAAAAGAAGTGGCGCCAAACTGGGACCGTTCGATCTCTGATTTCTACTTTGGGCTGGATAACCGCACTATCTATGCCACCACCCAGGATGTTGGTCAGTACAGTATCTATGCCATTAACACCAGCTTTGGCGATCAGATTAAGTTATACGGCGATGGCTATGCCGGAAACCTGCAGGTTGGCGCCGATAAACTGGTGTTTACCAATCACCGGCTGAATATGCCGGCCGAGATTTTCCAGACTAATGCGGATGGCTCGCAGCCGCAGCAATTAACTCAGGTAAATGCTAAGTGGGCCGAAGGCATTCAGTTTGGCGACTTTGAGCAATTCAGCTTTAAAGGCGCTGAAGATGCCACCGTTTATGGTTATCTGGTAAAACCCTGGAACTTTGAGCCAAACAAAAAATACCCGATGGCGTTTTTAGTGCATGGCGGCCCGCAGGGGAGCTTTGGCAATATGTTTAACGAGCGTTGGAATGCCCAGCTGTATGCTGCCAAAGGCTATGCCGTGGTGATGGTCGATTTCCATGGCTCTACCGGCTATGGTCAGGCCTTTACCGACTCGATTAGCCGTGACTGGGGTGGCAAGCCGCTGGTTGATTTACAAAAAGGCTTTGCGCATGTGGTGCAAGCTTATCCGTGGATTGACGGCAACCGTGCCTGTGCGCTCGGCGCCTCTTATGGCGGCTTTATGATGAACTGGATTGCTGGTAACTGGCCGGATGGCTTTAAGTGTCTGGTCAATCATGCCGGTTTATATGATATGCCAAGCTTCTACGGCAGCACCGAAGAGCTTTGGTTCCCGGAGTTTGACTTAGGTGGCCCGGCCTGGAATCCGGAGTCAGACTATCAGAAATTTAACCCGGCGGCGCATGCCGATAAATGGCAAACGCCGATGCTGGTGATCCATGGGCTGAAAGACTATCGGGTACCTTATGCGCAAGGCTTAGGCGCCTTTACCAACTTGCAGCGCAAGGGTATTGACTCGCGCCTGGTCATTTTCCCGGATGAGAATCACTGGATCCTGAAGCCGGATAACCGGGTGCGCTGGTATAACGAAGTGTTCCAGTGGCTGGACAAATATACCCGTTAAGTAGCGACTAAAAGCAGCAAACCCCGCTCTGCGTTAGCGGGGTTTTTAATACTCCGCAAAGGGCTTTTCATTGCGTGACAACTGACGTTTCGGCGCCGCAACGCCGAAGCGTAACCTGAGTCGCTCAGTAAAGCCCTCGCGCTCCAGCTGATATAACATCGCGGTTAATTCCGGGATTAACGCCTGGTGGCTTTGATGTAACAGATGATAATCCGGCAGGCTTTGTAAGCGTTGTTCAGCAATCGGAAAACCGGTGCTGGCGTCTAACTGATAGGCTGCGAAGACCACGCCATCAACCTTACCGGTTAAAAACAAATTCTTCGTGGCCTCCAAACTGCCAGTACTGATCACCTGACGCGACGCCGGTAAGGTCCGCAAAATATCTTCCACCACCATGGCACCGCGGACATAGGCCAGACTTTGCACTTGCTGTAACTGACAGCCGGCGCAGCGCTGCTGATTGACATATAAAAAGACATCGGTATCAAACAGCACATAGGGCACCGGCAGCAGCGCCGGATAGCGTTCCGTTACTCGGAGAACCCGCGCCAGCTCGCCAGCCAGCTCACCTTTATTTGATTCAAGCAGGCTACGACCAAAAGGAACCTCGATAAACTCTACCCTGATACCTAAGCGATGATACGCTTCACTCAGCAGCGCCTGACTATACAACGAGGCTGGGGACCCCAGCGCTTGTCTGAATTGCAAAGGGGATTCCTGCCAGCGTTGGGGTTGCGGGTAAGTGGTGACACTGAGTAAGGAGAGTAATACCAACAGCCATTTCATCCTGAATTCTAGTATCCTTTTTGGGGCGCAGCCAGGCGCGCCGTTAAATGAATAAGTCTGTCGTCGGCAGGCCGGTTCCGGGTTGTTTATCCGCGACCACCACGCAGCAGGCGATGCCAGTCTGCCAACGCCAGCAATAACAGCCGCACATTTTCCTGGATTTTGCCGTCAATCAAATCACCGTCATGATCAAAGGCACCACTAAAAGCGTTAGCGAACACCTCAGGCTTATTTAATGGGTGTAAGTCCAGATACACGCAGACTTGCCGCAGGTGATATTGGGCCCGCGAGCTACCCATACCGCCGGCGGCCCCCATGATGGCAACGGCTTTACCGCGTAGCAGATGATTATCCGGCTCTCTGGATGCCCAATCCAAGGCATTTTTTAAGGCGGGTGCTAAGGAGTAATTAACCTCAACTCGGGATAAGAAAATTTGAACTAACGGCCCTCCACGTGATCGGATCTTTCGACCAAGAGAAACCCAATCACACGGAGAGCCTATGAACAAATTAGTGGAAGTGTTTTGC
>Ga0181595_10005934_pt1 | contig 10634 bp, 11 predicted proteins | sample 041ome_7_FD_145604 | JGI IMG/M metagenome (GOLD analysis project Ga0181595, IMG submission 145604) | Coastal salt marsh microbial communities from the Groves Creek Marsh, Skidaway Island, Georgia - 041401AS metaG (spades assembly) | ecosystem: Environmental > Aquatic > Marine > Intertidal zone...
TGCCGTTCGGCTAACACTTCCCCTTGCCGGGTGTGTAGAGGACTTTCACCTCCGAGTCATCTACTAACCACCACAGTCAGCAGATAGCGCCGGTCAAGGCGCTGCGCGCCATGCCCGGCGCACGGAAGAAACGCACTGCCAGGCGGCAGTGCGTCTTAGCCATGATTAGGCTTCAGCGATGATCACAACCTTGATAGTTGCAATCACTTCTGCGTGTAACTGCAGGTCGATTTCGAACTCGCCAGTTTCACGTAAAGTGCCGTTTGGTAACTTCACTTCCGCTTTAGAAACCGCTACGCCGGCTTCAGTGATCGCATCAGCGATATCACGGGTACCAACAGAACCGAACAGTTTACCCTCGTCACCCGCTTTAGAAGCGATGGTCACCTGGGCCAGTTCAGCAATCTTAGCAGCACGGTCGTTAGCTACCGCTAAGTCAGCAGCCAGTTTGGCTTCTAATTCAGCACGACGGGCTTCGAATTTCTCGATGTTAGCCTTAGTAGCCGGAACCGCTTTACCCTGTGGGAATAAGAAGTTACGGGCGTAACCAGACTTAACAGTTACATTGTCACCTAAACCACCCAGGTTTGCGACTTTGTCTAACAGAATAATTTGCATTGCCTATACCCCTCTGTATTAGCTGTGTGAGTCGCTGTATGGTAACAGAGCCAGGTAACGGGCGCGTTTGATGGCGCGGGCTAACTGACGCTGATATTTAGCGCTGGTGCCAGTAATACGGCTTGGTACGATCTTGCCACTTTCTGTAACATAGTTTTTCAGAACGGCGGTGTCTTTGTAATCAATCTCTACAGTGCCTTCTGCAGAAAAACGGCAGAATTTACGGCGACGGAAAAAACGTGACATTTGTCTGTCTCCTAACTTAATTGTTCAATCTGTTGCGCATGCAGGACCAGTTTTGCCTGACCACTGCGGCTTTGGTGCCGGTTTAAAAAACCACTCACCCGAACCATGCTGCCCAACGTCAGATGCTGAGCGTGTTGTTGTAACACTGTGCCACTTAATACCACCTGCATCCGGACATAAGCCTGGCGGTTTAAGCCAGCTTCCTGTTGCATGCTGCGATGTTCCAGGGTTAACACAGTGTGCGGGATCCCCGCCGGACTCTCGCTGCGCTCAGGGTGCCGGCAAAGGGCGCCGCTTAGCACAAGGATATTGTCCATTTACAACTTACTCGTCGTTTGCTACTTGCTCTTCAGTTTCACGAGGAGCACGCTCACGACGCTCTTCACGTACCTTAGCCATTGGTGATGGCTCAACGATGGCACCGTTAGTGCGCATAATCAGGTTACGTAATACCGCATCGTTGTAGCGGAAGTTAGTTTCCAGCTCATCGATCACGCTTTGTGGTGCTTCCACGTTCATCAGCACATAGTGTGCTTTGTGCAGTTTTTGAATTGGGTAAGCCAGTTGACGACGACCCCAATCTTCTAAACGGTGGATAGAACCGCCCGCTTCTTTGATCGCGCCAGTGTAACGCTCGATCATACCAGGCACTTGTTCACTCTGATCCGGGTGAACCATAAAAACGATTTCGTAATGACGCATTGTAGCTCCTTACGGTTAGTAAGCCTCGGAAGAACTCGGCCGGGTTCTTATAAAGGCAAGGAACGTTGAGTGTATGGCCGAAGGTCGCGTATTTTAAGGACTCAGCCGTGAAATAACAAGTGAAAGCGGCAGATTGCACAAAAAAAGTTCAGGCCAGCAAGCTGGCCTGAACATCAAATACGCCTGATGAACGATTTTATCGTGCTACAGCCTGGCAACGAGCGCCGTTAAGCCGCACACTCTTGCCTGAACCCGGATGCTGTAAAATACAGCTGTCTCCTGCCTTAACCAGTACAAAGCGATAAGACGGTAATTGATGACGACCGTCCAAGGGGCGACCTTGGCTATCGAGCGGCATTCGCTGCTCAATAAACAGCTCCGGACTCTGTTGCAGCACATCATCGGCTAAGGTCACAGTGTTACCACCAACAATACTGGTAATAAAAGCGTTCAGTTGCTGGCGGACTTCAGCACCACCAGCCACTAACACAGCCGGCTCTGCCGCGGCACCACTTTGACAGCCGGTCAGTAACAGCATACTGCTCAAGGTCAAGATGGTTAACGATTTCACGGATTCCCCTCCGCCGGCTGCAATTCAGTCATCAGCTTATTATTAAACAGAATGTCCTGATAACGAGGGTCTAACAAACGCATTTTACCTACAGCTTCATCATCCATCCTGGCATGATTTTCAGACATCTGTAAGCTACCAAACCCAGCACTGCCTGCTTCAACCATCGGGCAGCGATCATTCTGAGCATAGTAAACTGCCGCGCCAAGTAAACGTTCGGTAGGATCGCCCAGCTGTTTGCTGAAGTCATCCGCCAGTGGACAGCCTTTCACATCAGCCTGGAACATCGGGTTGGTTTTTGGAATAAAGCCGTCGGCATATTCACCAAAACCTTTAGCATTTACGCCGGTAAACTGGATGGTGAAATACGTTGTACCGCAGTTATCGGTCGGATAGAAGCCGTAGGGCTTACCGCAGGTTTGATCGCCAATCAGGATCACTTCCACATCAATCCCGCGTAAACCATTGATAAAGGCTTCACTGGCTGAGCAGGTATTACCGGTACTTAAGATAAAGACCCGGCTTAGATTTAATGACGGCAAATCAGTGTCAGTCAGGCGCCCAGCTTCATAATCAATCACTTTAGAGTAAAACGGCACCGGAGCTAATGTCTGCCCGGTAACCGGATTAGTATTCGGATGTTTGTCATTAAAGATTGTGCGTTCAAAGAAGCTATCCTGAATAATATTCGGACCCGTTACCATATAACCGAGCTGAGATGCCAAGGTTAGCAAACCACCGCCGTTATAGCGTAAATCAATCACCAACTCGTCAATATTGGCATCCGCGAACTGGTTTACTGCGCTAATCAATTGCTGCTGTGCCAGCGCAATATGACTGTTAAATTGCACGTACCCCACCTTACCGGCAAAGGTATCTAACACTCTGACATTCTGCACCGGCGACGCAGCCACATTAGCCGATGTCATGCTGACCGCTTTGCGTACACCAGCAGCCGATTCAAACACAAAGTCAAAGCTCTGGCCGGTAGCTGACGGGAAAAGTGCGCGATTAAGCAGGTCAACACCGGCTTGGGTATTATCATTAACAAAGTCAACGCCATTAACACTCAGCAACTTATCACCCCGTAACAACCCGGCATTGGCTGCCGGTGAGTTTGGCTCGGTGTAAGCAATCGTCAGTTCACGTGGTGGGGTGTTAAGACCAAAAGACCAACGAATACCATAGCCAGCTGATACGCCGGCTTGCGTTTGTTGCTGGTATTCAGCGGTGTTCTCAGTAAAGTGGAAGTTATCTTTCGGCGTGCCTGAGTCGGTCAGCTGTTCTGTTTTAAGCAGATTAAAATACTGAGCCACACTGTAGGGTGCCGGATCACGATCAACCACTTCGCGATACCAAAGATAAGTATTATTAGTCCAGGAACGTAGCCACATTTTTTCGTGCATGGCCGTACCGGCACGATCCGGATAGGGGCGATTACTATTAAAAGGGTCAGTACCGGTACGCGGCGTTTGACAGAAGTTCTTTAAGGTACTTTCGGCCGGGAACTGGCCTGCAACCCAGGTTGGAGCGGTAGGCGTGGTATTGCCAGAACCGCCACCACTACCACCGGTAGCGCCACCGGAACCACCACCGCCACACGCCGCCAGCGTTATCACCGATAGTGACAACAATGACATTGTTAATGATTTTTTACTAATCATATGCAACCTCCACTATTTATTTCAGGGCTTCCAGCTAAAAATTTACCCGAAATTAACATGAAAGTTTCGGTGGTGCAAGCACCCACAGTCAGAGGGTGGCGAGCCAGTTAAACTTGCTGTCGTTGCCGTACCGCTTCAAATAAGCAAATGCCAGCAGCAACCGAAACGTTCAAACTCGACACCGAGCCAAACATCGGGATTTTCACCAGGGCATCACAGGTTTCACGGGTCAGACGCCGTAAGCCCTCGCCTTCGGCGCCTAATACCAGCGCTAAAGGCCCTTTTAAATCGGCCTGATAAACCAGGGTTTCAGTTTCACCGGCAGTACCTACTACCCAAACCCCTGCTTCCTGTAATTGGCGTAAGGTGCGCGCCAGATTCGTTACCGTGATAAAGGGCACCGATTCGGCGGCACCGCAGGCGACCTTACGCACTACTGATGTTAATTTTACTGAGCGATCTTTTGGTGCGATCACCGCATGCACCCCGGCCGCATCCGCGCTACGTAAAATGGCACCCAGGTTATGCGGGTCAGTCACACCGTCAAGCACCAATAACAAGGGTTTACTCTGGGTTTCAATAATCGCCGCCAGATCAGCTTCGTTACCACTACTGCTTAACCGTGCTTTGGCCACAATACCCTGATGCTGACCGCCGACCATCTCATCTAATGTTTTACGATTACAAAATTGCACCGAAATGCCATTTTGCCGCGCTTGCTGCAACAATGGCTGCATCCGTTTGTCGTCGCGGTCTTTTAACGCGAAAATTTCCAGCACATCCTGTGGCGCGCGTTTTAATAAGGCTTCGACCGCGTGCAGGCCAAATACCAGATCATTACTCATAGCTTACCTGTAGTGAATTATAGAGCGCCGTTTTAACGGCGACTCTTGGATTTCTTTGCTTTGGGCACAGCAGGCTTTTTACCTGCCGGGGCTTTGGCTGCTTTGGTGGTTTTGCCTGCTTTGGTTGCTTTGCCCGCCTTGGCCGGCGCAGTTTTGCCAGCTTGCCGCGCCAGTTTTTCTTCAAAAGCGGCATTTTTACTGGCTTTAATCTGCCGGCCAGAAACCTGGGTGCGAGCTTCGCCCACCAGTACCAGATCAATTTTCCGCGCTTCCAGATTCACCGCCACCACTTTCACGGTCACCGCATCGCCCATCCGGTAACTGACACCTGAGTGCTCACCGGTCAGAATTTGCCGTTCGGTATCAAAGCGGTAATAGTCATTCTGCAGCGAGGTGACATGCACCAAACCTTCAATATACAAGTCACTCAGTCTGACAAAGAGCCCGAAATTGGTGACGGTTGACACCACCCCAGGAAACTCTGAGCCCAGGTGATCCTGCATATATTCACATTTCAGCCAGTCGGCGACTTCACGGGTCGCATCATCGGCCCGCCGCTCCGTCATCGAGCACTGCTCACCGAGTGGCGCCATATCTTTTTCAATATAGGCTTTCGGACCGGTAACCTGCTGGCCTTGTTTCGCCAGAATGGCTTTAATGGCCCGGTGCAGCACCAGATCAGGATAGCGGCGAATTGGCGAGGTAAAGTGGGCATAGGCTTCCAGCGCCAAACCAAAGTGTCCCTGGTTATCACCCTGATATACCGCTTGTTTCATTGAGCGCAACATCGTGGTTTCAATCAGTTCGCGGTCGGGACGATCGGATAAACGCGCCAGCACCTCAGTCAGCTCCAACGGTGTCGGCTCATCTGACAGATTGGCTTCAATACCCAGCTCAGCTAAAAAGCGTTTAAAGTTAGCAAAGCGATCGCCATCCGGGCGCTCGTGTACGCGGAATAAGGCATGAGCTTCATGCTTCTCAATAAAGCGTGCCGCCGCCACGTTGGCCATAATCATACATTCTTCAATGATCTTATGCGCTTCGTTGCGATGCACCGGCACAATCTGCTCAATCTTGCGGTGGCTGTTAAAGATAAAACGGGTTTCCACGGTTTCAAATTCAATGGCACCACGCTGTGCCCGTACTTTCGCCAGTTTTTTATACAGGCTGTACAGGGTTTCCAGGTTGGTTAGCTGGGCGGCATATTCCTGCCGTAGCTTAGGATCGCCCTGTAAAATGGCATGCACCTTGTTATAGGTAAAGCGCGCCGCTGAATGCATCACCGCTTCATAAAACTGATAGCTTTCCAGCTTGCCGTGCGCACTGATATGCATTTCAGCGACAAAGCATAAGCGGTCAACGTGCGGATTTAATGAGCACAGGCCATTCGACAAGGCTTCGGGCAACATAGGAACCACATGGTCCGGAAAGTACACCGAGTTCCCGCGCTCCAGCGCACTGTGATCCAGAGGTGTGCCAAATTGCACATAAGCGCTGACATCAGCAATAGCGACCCACAGCTTCCAGCCGCCGTTCTCTTTGGCTTCGGCATAGACCGCATCGTCAAAGTCACGGGCATCTTCACCGTCGATAGTCACCAAAGGTAACTGCGTCAAATCAACCCGCCCCTGTTTAGCCGCAGCTGGTACCTCTTCGCCAAATTTCGCGACTTGCTGAATCACCGCATCGGAAAAGACGTGTGGGATCTGATGATTTCGGATCGCCACTTCGATTTCCATCCCGGGCGCCATATGCTCGCCCAGTACTTCGACCACCCGCCCCATAGCGTTAACCCGCTTCGATGGCCGCTGCGTAATTTCTACTAATACCACCTGACCATGGCGGGCCGCACCCTGCTCACCCTCAGGCACAATAATATCCTGGCAGATCCGCGCATCATCGGGCACCACAACGCAAAGCGCATGGTCTTTATAATAACGGCCGACAATGGCTTCGCTGCGCGGCTCTAATACCCGCACCACCCGCGCTTCGATCTTATCTTTGCTTTTCACGCTGGCAGCGGTCGCCAGCACCTTATCGCCTGGTAACAAGCGCTGCATTTCATGGAACGGCAGATACCAGTCTGGCCCGCCTTGTTCTAATTTTAAAAAGCCAAAGCCATCACGATGACCCATCACCGTGCCTTTGACTAAATCCATGTGATCGACTAACCCATAGCGCTTACTTTTGGTAAACAGCAGCTGGCCATCGCGCTCCATAGCACGTAAGCGCTTTTTCAGCGCAAAGATCGCCTCATCGTCATTCAGACCAAGTTCGCTTACCAGTTCTTCAAAGTAGGCCGGCTGTTGCCGTTTTTCGATGTGCTCGAGAATAAACTCGCGGCTGGGGATAGGGTTGTCGTATTTTTCTTGCTCACGCGCAAGATGCGGATCATTTACCGTCATTAATTAAACTTTTGTTTCCTTTTGATACTATTCAGTGTAACACCCCGCAGAGAAAATGAGATGAATTTCATCTGACAGGGCGTTCGGCATTCGCCACTACCCGTGCTGGCATCTTGTCTGCCAGCTGTTTTTTCAGGCGGTTGATTTTAGCATGAGTTGCCTGATCTGCGGTAATGCTATGATGTAACCAGCGATAAGCTTGCTCGAAATCGTTTGGACTACCTTGCCCTGCGACCAGAATTTCCGCCAGCCGCAGCTGCGCCTTTAAATTACCCATCGCCGCCGCTTCGCGTAAATAGATAATCGCTTTCGCCAGATCCTGCTGCACAAAACGGCCGATATGATAATAGCGGCCAATTTGTTCCAGCCCCTCCGGTAATCCCTGAGATGCTGCCTGCAACATAAAATCCCAACCACGTTCCACGTCACGTGGCACGCAAACGCCATAGGCCAGCATATCGCCAAACAAAAACTGGTAAGACGGGAGCTTCATGATCTCAGCCCGGGCTTCGATATCCTGCACCAACTGACATTCATCGGCCTGAACCCGCTGTAAATGGGTATTTTGCCGAATCATTTTTAGCAGCTCGTCCTGGGTGTACAACTCAACCGGTTGCAATTCCTGGCTATGAAGCGGCAGAGCCGTGGCACACAAAATAGCGCATACAGCAATTAATCGAACAGGTTTAAGCATAGCGTCAAACAACCGTTATAAAATTCAGATAATAAAACTTAGCAAAATGTACGCCATAAAACATGGTCTGGCAATTTAAGCCAAAGCGCAAAGTCCGACCAATAAAAAACGCTGCTCATCGGCAGCGTTTTTTGGACAGCTTTGCTTTAATCAGCAAACGGATGATGTAGCACTATCGTCTGCACCCGATCCGGGCCAGTTGACACTATGTCAATTGGCACACCGGTCACTTCTTCCAACCGCTTGATATAGTTACGGGCCGCTTGTGGCAATTGCTCCAGTTGCTGAATACCAAAGGTCGTTTCGCTCCAGCCGGGCATTTCTTCGTAGACCGGTTGCACCAGCTCAAAGCCTTCTGCAGCCAGAGGCGGCGTCTGTAATACAGAGCCGTCAGGCTGACGATAGCCAATACAGATTTTCACTGTTTCCAGGCCATCCAGTACGTCCAGCTTGGTTAAACAGAAACCGGAAATACTGTTCAGCTGCACGGCACGGCGCACAGCCACGGCATCAAACCAGCCACAGCGACGTTTACGGCCAGTAGTGGCACCAAATTCGTGACCTTTTACGCCCAGGTGTTCGCCGATGGCGCAATCCAGCTCTGTTGGGAACGGGCCTGAACCGACGCGAGTCGTGTAGGCTTTAACGATACCCAACACATAATCCAGATAACGCGGGCCAAAACCACAGCCGGTTGCTACGCCACCGGCCGTTGTATTGGAGGATGTGACGTAAGGATAGGTACCGTGGTCAATATCCAGTAGCGTGCCCTGCGCACCTTCGAACATAATGCGCTGGCCGTTTTTGCGCGCCTGATCTAACAGCTCAGTGACGTCAACCACCAGCGATTTCAGTAAGTCGGCCATTGCCAGCGCATTGTCCAGCGTGGTCTGATAATCAATGGCATCCACTTTATAATATTGGGTCAGGGTAAAGTTATGCAGATCCATTACTGTTTTCAGCTTCTCAGCAAACAGTTCCGGATTAAACAAATCACCTACCCGCAAACCACGACGCGCAACTTTGTCTTCATAAGCCGGGCCAATACCGCGGCCGGTAGTACCGATTGGCTTATCGCCACGGGCTTTTTCGCGGGCAACATCAAGAGCAACGTGGAATGGCAGAATTAATGGGCAGGCTTCGCTAACCAGTAAACGGTCTTTAACCGGCACGCCGCGCTGTTCCAGCATGGTCATTTCTTTTAAGAAAGCTTCCGGTGATAACACTACGCCATTACCAATCACACATTTTACGTTATCACGCAAAATACCGGACGGGATCAGGTGCAATACCGTTTTCTCACCGTTAATCACCAATGTATGCCCGGCATTATGGCCGCCCTGATAGCGCACCACATAGCTGGCTTTATCGGTTAATAAGTCAACAATCTTACCTTTACCTTCGTCACCCCATTGGGTGCCGAGCACAACGACGTTCTTAGCCATGGTTCCCACATCACGGAAAAAATTAGGCGTGGATTTTAACAAAAGCCCGCCGAAGTTTCAGCCGTCCAGACGAAAAAAAGGCCATGATTTTTCATGGCCAATTAAACTAATTGATTTATAAGGATTTAAGGCAAGATAAATCGAACTGATCAGCGTTCTGATACAAGGCAAAACCAAACCGCAACCGATCTGCACGGTAATCTGTCTCAATAGCATGATGTTTTAGATGCGCGGCCAGTTCTGCGACCTGACTGGCACTAGCCAGCCGAAAGGTAAAAAAGTGTCCGTGTGCCGGTTCAGATAACAACAAGTTACTACGGTTTAACAGCGGGTGCTCAAGCTTATCGATTAAGGTTAAAAAATGCTGTTGCAGCTGCTGCACATACTGATGGATCCTGCCCACCGTAATACCTTGTTGTTTAAACAGCAACAAAGCGGCTTCCAAACGGTACAAAGCAGTAAAATCCATAGTCGCACCAGCAAAGCGGTAACCGTCCTCGCTATACAGCACTAAAGCCGATTTCTGTGCCGCCAGAGTACCAAATTCAGCGAACCAGCCGGTATAGAGTGGGCGCAGTTGACAACCTGTGGGCACTGCCATAAAACAGCAGCCCTCACCACCCTGCGCATATTTGTAGCTGCCCGCCAGATAAAAAATCCGCTCAGCAATTTCTGCCAGATCGGTCGGTAAAGCCATAAAACCATGGTAGCCATCAATCACCAGCATCGCTGTCGTTACCTCTGCCAGACCTTTGACAAAGGTTGGCAGATCGGCAATCGCATAGCCAGAGTTAAAAAATACCTGACTGCAAAACACCAGCTGATAATCATCGGCAGCGGCGGCTGCGGTAAATCTCTCGCTAAAAGTGGCAAAGGGCTCGGTTGGGATCTGTACCACGTCTATATTAGCTAACTCGCTTAGACGCTTAATCTGGCGTTGAAAGCTGTAAAACTCGCTGTCAGTGGTCAGTACTCTTAACGGCCGTTGCCAATCGAAGCAGCTGAGCAGTCGCATCACAAACTCGTGCGTATTAGCGGCGAACACAATTTGTTCCGGCTGTGGCAAGTTTAGGACATCAGCGATAAGCTGTTGTGTATGCGGAATTTTCTGACCAAAGATCAGCTGCCACTTATCATCCACCAAGCGCGCACTGTCATCCCAGTAGGCCAACTGCGCATCGCGGGTTACGTCCGGCCAATAGTGATGAGAATGGCAGGCAAAGTGTTGCTTGCCTTGGTTAGCGCCAAGAAAATGTTGATAAAACTGTTGATACATACCCTACCCTCTGGCTTTGTCCGAACCGGTTTTATAGCAAAAAGGCCCATACATTATATATAGTACCTTGAACTATGTATATTGTGTATTAAGGCAGAGAAATCTGCCTTTTTATTTGACAATAAAAGCCTTAGTGCTATAGTGTATTATATGTTTAATGTGTATAAA
>Ga0181595_10005943_pt1 | contig 10625 bp, 4 predicted proteins | sample 041ome_7_FD_145604 | JGI IMG/M metagenome (GOLD analysis project Ga0181595, IMG submission 145604) | Coastal salt marsh microbial communities from the Groves Creek Marsh, Skidaway Island, Georgia - 041401AS metaG (spades assembly) | ecosystem: Environmental > Aquatic > Marine > Intertidal zone >...
GCGGCGGTCAGGGCGGCGGTCACGGCGGCGGTCGCGGCGGCGACGGCGGCACCGGCGGCGGCACCGGCGGCACCGGCGGTGGCGGCGACGGCGGCTACCCCGCTGGCGGCGACGCCAACAACCCTTGCGAGGGCTTCTGTCAAGCGAAAACCGACGCGGACTCGTGCGACGCCGCGATCGCCTGCGAATGGGGCGACGCGGACTCGACGTGCGTCCCGCACCCCATGTCGTACGCCATGGGCTTCGACGCGTGCCCGAAAACATTTGGCGAGTTACAGACGTTCGTCAAGACTACCAACAACACTCAGCAGATCAACCTGTGCGAAGTCGAGTGTTCGATCATCGACGACCAAAGTACGTGCGAGGCAAACGCTGGTTGTGAGTTCGACAAAGGTAACCCTAACGGCGGCGATGAAGAAGGCCCGCACTGTCGTCCGAGGTTCAACATACCGGAAGTCAACACCGGCTGCGAAGACGCCTTGGCTCGCGTGGACGGCGGCGACGGCGGCGACGGCGGCGACGGCGGCGACGGCACCACCGGCGGCGATCACCCCGTCGGCGGCGACGGCACCACCGGCGGCGATCACCCCGTCGGCGGCGACGGCACCACCGGCGGCGATCACCCCGTCGGCGGCGACGGCACCACCGGCGGCGGTTACCCCGTCGGCGGCGACGGCACCACCGGCCACGACGGCGGCGATGGCGGCGACGGCGACGACGGCGGCGGTGACGCCACCAACCCTTGCGTGGAGGTTTGTCAAGAGGGCACCGATGCGGACTCGTGCACTAGCATGATTGCCTGCGAATGGAACGAAGAGCTCCCGAACGGAGCACTTTGCGTCCCGCACCCTGAGTCGGACGCCATGGGCTTCGACGTGTGCCCGAGAACATTTGGCGACTTGCAGACGTTCGTCAAGGAAAACAACAAGCAGGTCGACCTGTGCGGAGTCGAGTGTTCGATCATCGACGACCAAAGTACGTGCGAGGCAAACGCTGGTTGTGAGTTCAACGAAGGTAACCCTGATGACGACGATGGAGAAAGCCCGCACTGTCATCCGAAGCCCAACCTACCGGAAGTCAACACCGGCTGCGAAGACGCCCTGGCTCACGTGGACGGCGGCGACGGCGGCGACGGCGGCGACGGCGGCGACGGCACCACCGGCGGCGATCACCCCGTCGGCGGCGACGGCGCCACCGGCGGCGATCACCCCGTCGGCGGCGACGGCGCCACCGGCGGCGGTTACCCCGTCGGCGGCGACGGCCCCGCCGGCGTTCCAACCTTGGGCCGAGCCCTCTACGCCGCCTCGAACTCCCACGCGTCGCTCATCGGCCCATCCGTCGCTCTCACCGGTTTCCTCGCCTTGGCGTTCGTCGCTTACAGGCGACACCGTCACGCGTCGCCCGAGGCCGCGCGTCTCCGACGCGGCGCGCGCGGCGCCTACGGCGCCGTCTGAGCGAAAATTTTGTCAACCCCGACCGTCGCGCTCGATCCTCGATCGCGCGATGATCACCGATAATCACCAATAATCAATCACCGCCGCGCGTCCTCGGTGCTCCGCGCGTGTATTTTCATTTTAATCAGCTGAATCCACACGGACCTTTTGTCGTTCAACACCCAAAACGTTCGCGATGGCGCGCGTCACACCGCGACCGCGCGCGACGGCGGCCATGAGCGAGCGCGCGGCGCTGCTCGGACGCGACGGCGATCGTCCGTCGTCGTCCCGCGCGACGCGCGACCGCGCGCGCGCGCGCGACGACGCGTACGACGTCGAGCGCGCGCGCGGCGAGATCGACGCCGACGACGGCGCGCGCGACGCCGGCGACGACGCGCGCGGCGGGAAGACGACTCGAGCGAGCGACGGCGCGGGAAGGGATGCGCGGCGACGCGGACGCGCGGCGTGCGTCGCGCTCGGCGCGATGGTGGCGGTGCTCGGGGCGCGCGCGCGAGGGACGGCGACGGGGGACGCGCGCGCGCGCGAGAGCGCGGCGCTGGGATTGACGCCGGTCGAGCGCGAGGCGTTCACGCGCGTTCCGGATAACGCGGGCGTCGCGTTGAACGGATGGTTGCACCTCGAGGATTGGTTCTTCGCGAACGGTGAGAGCACGTTGGTGGATTCGCCGCTCGGGAGCGCGCAGGGAAGGGTGTTGCCGCCGTTTTTCAATTCAGCCGAGGAGCTCGGTTTTTCGTGGTCGAGCGAGGGGGAGTTGGTGGCGAAACTCGCGAAGAAGTATGGGAATTTGAAGACTGTGAAGATTATGAACGCGTATCGATCGAGTTGGATGACGAACGCGGACGTGGAGAAGATCGCGCGAGTGGGATACAAGACGCTGCGACTACCTGTGAATTGGGCGGCGTTCATGGGCACGGAGAAAAGCCCGACGCGAGTGGTCGAAGACCCAAAGTATAGCGATCGAGCGCAGGTGACTGTCGATCAGATGACGTTGACGAACGTTCTTCGAATCTTGCACAAGAAGACTGGGGCGCGAGTGGTAGTCGACATGCACAACATGCCCGGTGGCAGCTCGGAGGGCACGTACAACGGCGTGTCTCCGCACCCACCGGCGTTTTGGGACGACGCAAAACTTCAAGACGTGGGTGTGAACGCGATTCACAGTATGTTCAAGTGGTACAACCACCTCACTGAGGATGATAAGGATTTTGTCGATGGCTTCACGCTTTTGAACGAACCCGCGCACTTGATGCCGGCGAAACGCGACGCGATGCTGGCATGGATGGAGAAGGCCATCTTTGCGTATCGTCAGCTCGTGGCGCGACCCCGCGAGATGTCGGGCAAGCGCGTGCCAAAGCTGTACGTCAATTTGATGGAAACGAGTGGGCTAGCAGTACAAGAGTACGGGAAACTCATGAGAAAGTGGTTCGATCGCGAAGAGCTTAGAACGTGGGCGGTATTAGACACACACTTCTATCTCGCTTGGGGAGTGAATGGATGCAAGTCTGGGTGCGCTTGGAGTTGCTCGGACTCGTCGCAACACATCACTGAAACCGTTCGATCTGCCATGGCCGGGCACATCGCGAAGGTGAAGCGCACGGCGGAGGACATCGGAGTGCACCAATTTAGTGTGGGCGAGTGGTCGCTCGCGACGCATCACGACAGCGCCATGGGCTGCGACGAAGATAGAGTGAAACATGCTGTGTACAGGGGTCAAATGCGAGCTTTTGAGGTCGCAAACATGCCAAACTTTTTCTGGGGTTGGAAAATGCAACGCGCTGGGAAGCATCAAGATTTCTGGAGCATGGAACACTTCCAAGCGTCCCTCGGCGCGTTTCACGACGACTCTGAGGTGAGTGGTGGTAACGTCACGACAAACGCTGGTCGAACCACACCGGCAGAACAGGCGCAAGCGTTGCCACGTCCGACGGCAGCGAGGCTTGGTGCATCGCAGGAAGACGCATCAGAGGAGTACTCAGATCCCATGACGCTGGCTGACGCGATGAAGGCAGCTACTTCAACGGACGTGTTACCTACGCCCGTGGCGCCGGCCTCATCTTCCCCAGTTCCAACCACCAGCCCGAACGCAGCGGAACAGCAGTCGCTGACTGGCATTGAGACGAACGCAACCGAGGTCAATAGTTCTAGCACATTGGGATTCGAAGGCCACGCGGCGCCCTGGGAGAAGGCGTCGAGAGGTTTACCGCCCGTCGATTTCACGCAAGAAAACCAGAACGGCGGACCGAATCGCGAGCAGAAGCATCACAAGAGCGACATTTCGGACGAGTTCGAAGAAGTCGAGCCGAGGCACAGCAGTCACAAGGAACAACCGCAAGCTGACCGCGAGCAGAAACATCACACGGTGCGGCAGCAACCGATTGCTGCGCAGCCGACTACGTACCAGCAACCGCAGCAGACGGCCACGTATCAGCAGCCAGCGCAGCCGACTACGTACCAGCAACCGCAGCAGACGGCCACGTATCAGCAGCCAGCGCAGCCGACTACGTACCAGCAACCGCAGCAGACGGCCACGTATCAGCAGCCAGCGCAGCCGACTACGTACCAGCAACCGCAGCAGACGGCCACGTATCAGCAGCCAGCGCAGCCGACTACGTACCAGCAACCGCAGCAGACGGCCACGTATCAGCAGCCAGCGCAGCCGGTACCCATGTCGGGATCGTCACAAAGTCGTCCAGCGCTTGCGCCGGCGCGCCAAGTGGTGCCATCTCGCTTTGCTCCGGCTGTGCAAGCCCCGGTCACTTCTTCGACAACTTCGGACAAGCCAATTGTGTACGCGAAAGATAGACACGATGGTTCATTTTGGGGCACCTCGTATGGATTAGACGCGCTCAAGCCTCCAGAAATTCATCAAAACTCGCTCATGATTGACGACGAGCAAAACGTGGACGAGACAGAATATTACGAAGAACCGCGCGAAGCTGTCGCTGCTCGCACTGGCGCCAAGTTGCCGACATACGCTGATGACGCGGCTGATCATTTGTATCAACACCGCTCGACGTACTCCATGCACGACGCCAAACATATGAAGCACAAGATTTCGTACGATCTCTTCTCCTCGAGCGCCTCCAAGGCGAGCGACTCGTACGACGATGACGACGACGACGTCGACGAGGACACGCGCGATGCACACGGACATGGACGAAAGAAGCATGATGAAAGCGTCGACTTCGAGGCTCTCGCGGAATCACAGAGTTTTGTCCCTAAAGAATCTTCCAAGCACAATAAGAATCCGTGGGACGACTCAGTTGAGCGCGCGCCGAAGAAGAAGAGCTCTCATCGCAGTAGTTCCGCGGACTTTGACGAAGACGACGACGAGGGTGACGAAAACCTTTCGACGCACGCTCAGCACGGTTCCTCGAAACACTCTCACAAGTCCAAAAAGCACGCATCAAAGTCGGACGCGTACTCCGCCGACGCTCTCGAAGAATCCTTCGCCGAGGACGACGTCGACCACGACCACGAGCACGAAGACGACGACGAGGGTATTCCAGCCTGGATCCAATGGGACGCCGCCACGGCCGCGTAAAGCGCGCAACATTCCTGTAATAGTTTTACACAACCAATCGTAGCTTCCCGCCCTCCCGTCGTTCCGCGCGTCGTTGAAAATCTCTCTGGATAACGAGAGATCGCCATCGCCGCCGGAGCCGCGCCCGCACACATCGCCTCGTCCGCGGATCCATCGCTGCCTCGCGCACACCGACGCGATGTCCACCGTGCGCGCCTCGACGCTCGCCGACGTCGCCGACGCCCGCGCGCGCGACGTCGTTCGCCGCGCGCGCGCCCAAAAACCGCTCGCGGCGTCCCGACGCCCTCGCGCGGTGCGCCGCGCGCCGTGCGCGCGCGCGTCGAGCGGTGACGTCGATCCGCTCATGCTGCGCGCGATCCGAGGCGAAGACGTCGAGCGACCGCCGATCTGGATGATGCGACAGGCGGGGAGATACATGAAGGTGTATCAAGACTTGTGCAAAAAGCACACGACGTTTCGAGAGCGAAGCGAGACGGTGGATCTCGCGGTAGAGATCTCGCTGCAGCCGTACGAGGCGTTTAAACCCGATGGGGTGATTTTGTTCAGCGATATTCTCACGCCGTTGCAAGGGATGAACATTCCGTTCGACATCGTAAAGGGAACGGGGCCGATCATCTTCAACCCGGTGCGCGAGATGGACGATATCAAGAGCATCACGCCGTTGGAGCCGGAGAAGAGCGTGCCGTTCGTCGGGGAGTCGTTGAAGGTGTTGAGAAATGAAATTGGGAACGAGGCGACGCTGCTCGGGTTTTGTGGAGCGCCGTTTACGTTGGCGTCTTACATCGTCGAGGGCGGGACGAGCTCGCACTACAAGGTGATTAAGAAAATGGCGTTCGATTCGCCAGCGGTGTACGAGGCGCTCATGAATAAGCTCACGGACGCCGTGATCGAGTACACGCGGTACCAAGCGGACTCTGGGGCGCAAGTGGTGCAAATTTTCGACTCGTGGGCAAGCGAGTTTTCGCCCGCGGATTTCGAAGTGTACTGCCTGCCGTACCTCCAACGCATCGTCGCCGAGTGCAAGCAAACCCACCCACACGTGCCGCTCATCCTTTACAGCTCTGGAAGTGCCGGTTTCTTGGAGCGCTTAGCGACGACGAACGCGGATGTTATCAGCTTAGACGGGACGATTGACATGGCGGACGCGCGCGCTCGACTCGGTATGGATCAGGCGGTGCAAGGGAACATGGATCCGCTCCACCTCTTTGCGTCGCAAGATTTCATCACGAAAAAGGTGCACGAAACGATCGCCAAGGCTGGAAACAAGAAGCACGTCATGAATCTCGGTCACGGGGTCATGGTCGGCACCCCAGAGGAAAACGTTGGACACTTCTTCAAGACCGTTCGAGACTTCCGGTATTAAGCGCCGAGCGGTTTTAAGCGGCGCGCTCTCGCAAAGGCAACTGCGCAAAGGCGCGCTTTAGTTTGGAAATTGATTTAATTTGAAACTTTCTCATCTCATTCACAACCTTTTTCGACTACACACCTACTATTTTTTGGCGAGTGTCAAAAATCTAATACCCGGTGGCTTCGATCAACTGTTGCAAATCGCCGAGTTGCGCATTCGCCGCAGCCTTGGCCGCGGCAAACTTGGAGTTAGCCTCCTTCTTCTGCGCCCAGTACTCAGACGCCGCAGTTTGGCGCTTCGCCTCGAGCTCCTTCACGATCGCACCATGCTTCCACCCGATTTGTTCGCAGAAGTCGCCGAGCACGCAGAAACGGTGCCCCTCACCGAGGCGCAACACCTTGAGCGCTTCCGGAACGACCGCGCGCTTAACCTTGTCGTACGGCGCCGGGATGCCTTCGTACGCCTTGAAGCGTTCGAAAGCAGCCGCACCACGCACAGTCTTGTGCGGAAGCATACCGCGAACCGTCTTCCAGAAGATTCGAGACGGCGACGTGTAGTGGTACGGACCCTTCTTCGGGTTCGTGTTCATCCTCTTGTTCTTGTAGCGGTCGTGCGCCATGCGACGACGAACCATACCACCGGACATGCAGATACCCTCGGTGCGAACCACAACCTATTCGTTACGCAAACCATCGCGCGTGCTTTCGTCAGTCTTCGCGTTCGTCGTTCGCGCGTCTCGCGCGTCAAAGCCCTAATCCGCCACCACCGATGCGACCGACATCCCGTCGTCCCGCGCCTCATCTGCGTCTTGTCGACGTCCAACGCGCGCGCGAATCATCGCATGAATACCACCATATCCATCGCTCGCCATCGCGTCGCGCTCCGTCGCCTCCACGGTGCGCGCGCGCGACGCGATGATCGCGCGCCCAACGCGAACGCGCGCGCGTCGCCGAAATCGATACGCACCACGTGCTGGCCTTGCAACAACTGCTTGGAGACGATCGAGGCCAATCGCCCGAAAAGGTGTCCCTTGGCGTCGATGACGATAACCTGCGGGTGCGTCGCGCGCGCGTCGGCGTCAGTCTTCGCGCGTCGGCGTCGTGGTCGATCGCGAAACCCTACGCGATGCGGGGCGTCGCGTCGATGTCGCGCGCGTCGCGCGCGTCGATCGAGTCGATCGCGAACGCGCGCGATGTCGATGAAGACGCGCGCTTCGACGCGCTCGGCGCGCGCCGTACCTTGTCCATGGCGAGCGTTCGAGGGCGTCGCGTAAAGACGGATCTCGCCGCGGGCGTCGGAAGGTCTTTGGCACTTTTGACCATGTTATTATACGAGTCTCGGTGCGCAATGTGTCTGTTTTTATGGTATGAAAGATGTGTGATTGTATTTAACACACGGACTTTGTCCGTGGTCACCGCTGCGCGGCGGAGACTTGCCTGTGAAGCTGCACTAGGAACTCGCCGTAGGACGACGCGCCGGGCACGTTGGCCGCGCCTCGATCTTCGATGAGGTAAGGGAATAATTGCGTCTCACTCGGATGGCCTTGGATGACGACGGTGAGGGCGAGATGACGCGCGCGGGACGCCTCGGCGCGTATGTCGTCGACGACGGCGCGCGCGCGACGCGAGACGTCGGTGTCCAGATGAGGGAGGTTGCAGTCCACATCCGCGCTCGGAGGACCGCTAGGGCCGAACAAAGCGGCGACGAACTGTGGGTCGAGCATCTTTCCGAGCCATAAAAGCAGGCGACGACCGTCGTCGACGAGGTAGGCGCCGCGAGCGTCGATGCGCTCGCCCGCGAGGACGGTGCGCGGCGGCAAAATCACTCTGCCGTATTCGTCCTTCGTACCCGCTTCCTCGGGCATCGTGTGCAAGGCGTGCATCGTGGGATACAGCAGCTTTAAGATTTCTTCCGTCGAGGCAGACATGAAGTCGTACACAGCGGCGATCCGCGCGTCGACGGGGACGTCTCGCGGGCCGCCTCGCATCGCCGTGCTCTTGCTCGCGGCGAAGATCCACAACGGAAGTAACTTCATGCTCTCGGGGAAGATGAGCCTATTGAACGCTCTCGACGCTTGCGTGTTGAGCAACTTGAACTCACGCAACGTGGCGACAACCTTGGTCATCACCGCCTCGCGCGCATCTTGCAATCGCACCGTGAGCGTGCGCTCGGCGCCCAAACGCGCCATGAACGCGCCCATGGCGCCGCAGTCCACGGCGCGGTACATCTCTGCTATGTCTGTCACCACCGGAACCGCCATCGTGTGCACTCGGATTCTGCGTTCTCCTTCTGCGGAGGTGTACAGTAGCGCACACTGCAAGTACGAAATGTTCGTGCTCGGAACCACTTCGTCGTGCGCGATGTGCACGCCGTACGCCTTGTCGCCATCCGTCGCCGGGAGCGCGAGCAAGTCCATCGATCGAATGAAGAAGTGCCCGTTGAAGGCGCAGATTCTAAATCCTCGACTGCATCGCACCCGACACACGGCTTCCCACGCGGTGAAGCGCGTGAGATTATTTTTCAGCTCCTTTGCGTACTTTACCCCATCCTTGTCCGGCGTAAAACCGGGGTAATGTCGCAACTCGCCTCCGGTGAACTTGCACAACACCGCCATGGAGGCCAAATCAGAGAACGGCGCCGCGATGGTGTACAAATCGATACAAATCTGATGTCGTGAGCACTCTGCCGAGGTCTTCTTGAAGAAACCATCGACCGGGCCGCGAAGCAGGTGTTCCTTCGTGCTATCCGTGCTCGCTCGCGTGTCGTCGCGGTTGATCATGCGTCCCGCGCCGAGCGTGGGCAGGCAGGATTGGAACACGAGAAGCTTACCACCGATGTGAGACATAGCTAAGAACGCGGCTTGAATCGCCGGGCCCATGGCACTTTCCATGTTTTGCGTCTGCGCGTACGTATCGCACACCATGTCTAAAAATGCATCAATCACCGCGCGCGACTCGGCGAGATTCACCAGCAAGTCGTCTGGCATCGGACAAAACGGGTCGTCGAGCTCGGCGACTACCATCATTTGCGGCTGAGACTGATTCGCCTTCAGGCTATAAAAGTGTAACGTCGAATCGTACGTCAAGAATCCGACCCGCGTGCGCTCGCTCTTCTTCGACATGACGTCGAGGGAGTCCCGAATCACCTCCACCGTTTGTTTCAAAAAGCCGCTATTCACCGCCGTGTGCGACACGTCCAAGGCGAAGAAGTAGGACGGCGGCATCGGCGGTCGCACCATGTACTCTTGGCTCGCTAAAAATTCAACCGTTCCACTGTTCAACTCAGGGCGCTCGGCGATGTCTCGACGCACCCCGTTCGCGTCGAGCGTGCAAAAGTAATCCACCGGCACTTCGTTGGGCAGCGCGCACACGTTGCACCTAAATCGCCGCCCGCCGTCTGTGAATTGCACGAAAGGGTTTATGTAAGTTCGACATCTGCGGCATCGCACGATACCCGAGCTCCCGAAATGCGCCGTCTTCACCGTCGTCTCATCTCCAGGTCTGAGCGGCTGGACGATGCATCCCAGCGGCATGGCGAACCTCGTCTTCAAGCTCGGGCTCGACGGCAGCGCCCCGCACGTCAGACGCATGTACTTGGGATCGCACGAAAGCTCCAAGTTCGGACGCGCTTCGTCGTCGCCCGGTCGAGGAAACGTCGCGGGATCCATTCCAGCCTCCCCACCGGGACCACCGCCCGGACCGAGGTTCAGAGACGCGAAATCCTCCACAAAGTTCATCGCCGGCGCGCCGTAACCGCCCGCCTGCGGGTACCCTCCCATCGCGGGCATCCCCGGACCTGGCACCGGCGGCGGCGCCATCGCCCCCATCGGCGGTTGCGGTGCCATCCCCATCGGCGACTGCGGCGGATACTGCGGCGGATACTGCGGTGGATACTGCGGTGGATACTGCGGCGACTGCGGCGGCGCGCCGATCGGCGGCGCGCCAATCGGCGGCGCGCTCGCCGTCGACGGCACCATCCCCTGTCCGTACGCCATCGCCGCCATCCCTCCCATCGCCGGCGGCGCGTGCATCCCTCCCATCGCGCGTCCCATCGTCACCGGCGGCGCGATCCCGGTCCCCGGCGCCCCCGGCGTCGGCGCGCTCGCGCTCGCGAATCCGCCGCCTCCGTCGAATCCGCCGCTCGATCCCATCGCCGGCGCGCCCCGTCCCGCGCCCGCGCGCGCGTCCGCCGCGACCGCGCCCGGCGCGACGTGCGTCTGACCGCCCGCGCGCGTTTGCCCGTTCGGTTCGCCCGCGCGCGCCGCGCGCGCGTCCGGCCC
>Ga0181595_10005954_pt1 | contig 10614 bp, 10 predicted proteins | sample 041ome_7_FD_145604 | JGI IMG/M metagenome (GOLD analysis project Ga0181595, IMG submission 145604) | Coastal salt marsh microbial communities from the Groves Creek Marsh, Skidaway Island, Georgia - 041401AS metaG (spades assembly) | ecosystem: Environmental > Aquatic > Marine > Intertidal zone...
AATTGAAGACATTGTCTTACTCCATGTTGGTTGATTACTAAAAATGAACTCGCTTCGATGGAACAAAGAATAACTGTTCCACACGATTAGAGATAACGAATTAAATCTATAAACCTAATCTGTTTTTGTGATTGCAAAACTGAAATGCTTATCTATTTTTCCACTTTAATCTACAATGCCTGTATGACAATAAGAAAAACATCAGGTTCTGAGCTGTAGACCTTCTTTGCAGATAAAGAACACAAAAGTGCAAAGAATGACTATGCTGAATAAGCTGATACCTAAATGGGGGCATAAATTGAAACTTCAAGCAGCTAAAGCCCTGACCCTGAGTGTTTTTTTGATGCTACCCTCTGCTGTTATAGCTAAAAATCCGCCGGTATACCGTTATCAGCAAGCCAATGGAGTTATCGCATTTTCCGACCGGGCTCCGAAAAACAGGCCTTATCAGCTGCTTCGTTTGGATTGTTTCGCCTGTGGTGCGCAAAGCTCGGTGAACTGGCACAACACTCCTTTGTTTTTGCAGAACTATCAGCAGGAAATAGCCAGTGCAGCAAAGCAACATCAGCTGGATCCAGCCTTATTAAGAGCTGTGATCCATGCTGAATCAGCTTTTAATGCCAAAGCATTATCCAAAAGTGGCGCTGCAGGCTTAATGCAACTGATGCCTGAGACTGCCACTGACCTTGGTGTCACCAATGTTTGGCACCAGCAACAAAATATTCAAGGCGGTGCTTCCTATCTTTCTTCTTTGCTCAAACGTTACAAAGGCAACATCAAGCTGGCCATGGCGGCGTACAATGCCGGGTCTGGTGCTGTGGATAAACATCAGGGCATTCCGCCATATAGAGAAACTCAACGCTATGTAGAAAGAGTTGTACTGCTCTGGTCACGATATCAAAAAGCCACATAAGACGACTGAAACATTTAAAAGCAAAGAGTAACAATTTATAAGTATATGTTTTTAAATAGCTTTTAATGCTTCCATTCTTTTGCAATTCTAAAACAGCAGGGGCAAACTAATAGTAGTTTTAAGGATGTTTTTTTAAGGATTTGTGATGAAACAATTAATAGCTGCTTGTATGCCCGTGTTTTTGCTCAGTGCCTGTGTGATCCACGTAGGCCAGAGTGCTGCGGCTGAAGATCTAAAACACCAAAAACGTCAGTTGCAACTAAATGCCGCAGGTTTAACGGAATTAAAAGCTGAAACTGAAGCAGGCGATTTGAAAATCATGGGGGTCCAGGGCCTCAGTCAAATCGAAGTGACTGCGGATTTGTATGCCAGCGAAGACAGACCCTTTACTTTATCTCTGGAAAAACAAGGCTCTGCGGCTGTACTTAAAGCTGTAGGAGGCCCTTGTATTGGCATCTGTACTGGCTCTTCAGCTTATGCTGATCTGGTGGTTCGGGTTCCGGCAGAACTGGCTTTGACTCTGGAAGAGGGGTCAGGTGATATTGATATTCAGGGCTTGAACGCAGATCTGATGATTGATGACGGCTCAGGAAATTTAACAGTGCAAGGTGGCCGTCATCTGGTGCTGGAGGATGGTTCTGGCAATGTGAGTCTGACCCAGCTAAGTGGCAATCTGAAGGTTGAAGATGGCTCTGGTGATCTGTTCATCCGGCAAGTGTCTGGTACTGTGCAGGTCGAAGACGGCTCCGGTGATATAGACATCCAGCAAGTCACAGGGATGGTGAGTGTCAGCGATGGTTCAGGCGATATCCATGTGCAGCAAAGCGGTGGTTTTACCTTGCTGGATGATGGCTCGGGTGAACTGAAAATTGATCAAATCAATGGTGCTGTTAATCTGAATAAAGATTAAACACAGAGTATCAGGGCAGAGCCTGGCTCTGCCCCTTTTCCGTTCGTAACTGCCGCAATTGTTTATCATGCAAAGCTTTCAGGCTGAACCAGCCGATCAATGCGCCAATCAAAGCCCAGGCCATATCAGACTGCGTATCCCAGACATACCCCTGAGTCCCTAAAAATGCGGCTGCATCTTCGCCTGACAACAGAGCCACCCACCACTCTATCAATTCATAAAAAGCACTGAAGGCTAAACAAAAACAGACGCTGAAAAAACATTGCCAGCTTTGACCAAAAATTAAAGCTCTGCGCAAAATAATTTCACGACAAATAATCACAGGGATAAAACCCTGCGCAAAATGCCCGACTTTGTCATAGTTATTGCGCTCACCGCCTGTCCAGTCCCGGATCCAGTCAAACAGCGGCACTTCTGCATAAGTGTAATGCCCGCCCACCATTAAAATAATTCAGTGCAGCAGAATCAAGCTGTACAACAAAGATGTTAGAGGAAAACGGTTTTTGGTCAGAGCCAGTACAACCAGACCAATCAAGGCAGGTAACACTTCCAGAAACCAGGTAAATTGGTCTTTAGGTTCAATACCAGACCATATCAATACAGCAAAAAATACAACTAACCACGCGCTTTGTTTCATCCTGCTTTCACCTTTCCCAATTCGTTAGCACCATATAACCAAGTGAGCTTAAAATGCGCAAGGCCAGACGCCCCCCAGCAGCTCTGCAATGACCTTCTATCCCCTGAAATCGCCGCTTATCACTTTTTCGAAAACAATCACTAATAGTGCAAGCACAATGCTCTCCGGATTCAAACGGACAAAGAGATGATGGACAACAACAAACAAAGCGTTACCGGATTTTTACTCAGTTTTATTTGTCTGAGCTTAATTCTGGCGGCAGGCCCCTATTTAACCCTAAAAACAGCTCCTGCCCTGGGCTCTTTATTAAGACTAATACCCTGAACCTATATGTAGTCCCCGACCAGATGTACCTATCAGAGCTCAGACTTACTGACTGATTCACTGCTGCTGACGATACCATTCGCCCAGAATCAGGCTGGCAGCCACGCTCACGTTTAACGATTCCACCTTACCTGTACCCGGGATTTGCAGCGCTATATCAGCGGATTTAGCTACAGACTGAGATACACCAAACATTTCCTCACCAAACACAATAACAACTTTGGCAGGCAATTGGCTGCTGTATAGCGAGACGCCTCCGTGGCTTGATGTGGTCACCAGGGTATAACCCGCTTGTTTACATAGCTGCAATGCCAAAGGCAGGTTGTCACAACTTAACCCCTCGACAAACTCTACCCCACCTTCAGCAGTACGCGCTGCGGCACCCTGCGCCAGCAATTCAGGGTCTTTCATTACAATGCCGCTAATACCAAAGTGAGCGCAGCTGCGGGCTATAGCGCCTAAATTATGCGGATTACCAACACCATCTAAGGCCAGCAGACAATCCTGTTTTTTACGACCGTTTTGAGTTAAATAAGTTGCCAGTGACATCACGGCTTTACGTTTAACCAACATTACCACACCACCGTGGTGCTGACTGCCAGCAACTTTTTCAAGCTCAGCTTCAGACACCACATGGTAGGCTTTTTTATTGGCCGCCAGATATTTCATCAGATCGGCAAACTTAGGCGCCATTGGCTCACTTAAATACAAACGCACTAAAGCTTGCGGGCGCTGTACAAAGGCGACACGACAGGCATTTTCACCATAAATTTTGGCTTCTTCCTGCCGGTTTTGTTTTAACACTTTGGCAGACACAGCTTTAGGCGCTGTGGTTTTTGCTTCAGATGTTTTGGCCGATGCTGGTTTTGCCTTAGTCCAGGGTTTTTGTAGCTCTGAACCAGGCTGATTTTTTTTATGCTGTGGTGCTGGGGTTTTGCGATTCAAGGGAGATCCTGTAGCTGCGGTGTCGCGAATGGAGAAGATTTTACCACCGCCACAGTCAGGATCCCAAGCAACTTCTGGCTCACTGAATACTTGCCTTTCTGCTCTGGCACAGTATGCTTGCGCTTTTAGTGCGCTATCGGCGCGAAAATAGTTTTAAAAGAGTGAACTTATGCTGAGTTATCGTCATAGTTATCATGCAGGCAATCATGCCGATGTGATTAAACATCTGGTGCAGATTTGTATCCTGAATTACCTAAAACGCAAAGATAAGCCGTTTTGCTATCACGATACTCATGCCGGAGCAGGTTTATACAGCCTGCACAGCGAACAAGCGCAAAAAACGGCTGAATACCAAACAGGCATAGGCAAACTCTGGAACTATCAGGGCAGCAATGCAGATATCCGGGCTTATGTGGATACCATCAGACTGGTGAACGACAGCGACGACTTGGCTTTTTATCCGGGTTCGCCAAAAATTGCCGATTTGCTCTGTCGCGCTACAGACACCATTCAGGCCACCGAATTACACCCAAGCGATCATCCTATACTGGCCAGTCAGTTTCAGCGTCGTCGTCATAGCCGTATTGAAAAAATGGATGCCTGGGCCGGCCTTCGCGCTATGTTACCGCCTTTGTCCAAACGCGGCTTAGTGCTGATTGATCCGCCTTATGAGTTAAAAACTGAGTATCAGGATTTGATCAAAGGTTTACAGCAAGCTTACCAGCGTTTCCCGCAAGGCACCTACGCTATCTGGTATCCGGTGATAGAGCGTCAGGCGGTCGAAAGCTTTATTGATGCTCTTGTCGATACACAAATCCGTAATCAGTTACGGATAGAATATTGTCCACTGCCAGACGCCGAAGGTTTTGGTATGACAGGTAGCGGCATGCTGGTGATTAACCCGCCTTTTACCCTGAAACAGGATATAGAGAATTGCTTAAAACAGCTGTCGCCGTTGCTTTCCCAAAGCCCGCTTGCGCATTGGCAAGTCACTCAACTTGTGGATGAATAAGGAAATACTTTATGCGTAATCTGGTTTTAGCTCTGGCTTTGTTTTGTAGCCCTGTGTTTGCTTTTGGTGAATTAGGCCACCAGATGGTTTGTTCTATGGCTTATCAGCTATTAAGTCCTGTCAGCCAGCAAAAAGTACAGCAACTGATGCAGTTACACGAACAAAAAGATTTTACCCAGGCCTGTTCCTGGCCGGATCAGATCCGCTCATTGCCAGAATATCAGCACACCAAAGTCTGGCATTACGTCAATATTCAGCGCTCTGACAGTAAATTGACCATGCAACACTGTCCTGCTGAAGGTTGTGTCTTGTCCGCCATTGAACAGCAACGAAAAAAACTGATGCCTTTTGCACCTTCCAAAACCCAGTTAGAGGCTTTGTTGTTTGTTGGACACTTTATAGCTGATTTACATCAGCCTTTGCATGCGGGTTATGCCGATGATTTAGGTGGTAATAGAACAGCGGTGTATTTCGAAGGTGAACCATCGAATTTACATGGGGTGTGGGATAGCCGTATTCTCGAAGCCGCCTCTTATCAGGATGTTACCAGACAGCAGACGTTGTATCAGGCACTAAAGACGAAACAACAAGAATGGCAAAGCGTCAACGTACTGGATTGGGCCAACGAGTCCGTGATGCTGGTAAAACTGATTTATCAGGGCTATAAGCCAGGCATGCTTATCGACGAAAACTACCAGCAACAGCACCTTCCACAGTTGGAGCAACGTCTGCAACAAGCTGCTGTGCGTCTGGCTTTAGTGCTGGAGCACAGCTTTAATCACGCCTCTAACGCTGGTTAAATTGATCCAGTATAAAAGTTTTGAACTTGCTTAGCTTTAACTGGCTGAGCAAGTTTGCCAAATGTTCCTGATGAGCTAAATCATCAGGTTCTGCCAGAAAGGCTTTGTAGTACATTTGCGCCGCAGGGCGCAATTCGCCTTCTTTTTCGTGCCGTAACCCCATTTGCGCATAAATTTGCCCAGGTTCCGCTTCGGCATAAATCAAATGAAAAGCCTGCTGATATACACAGGCTGCATAGACTTTATGCATGCTGTGCGGCAGCAAATGTAACGCTTTATTCGCCAGGTACATCAAATCAAATGCCGCATTCTTCTTACCAAGATCAGCCATCAGAGTAGCTCCATGACATTGACTGGCCACAGACATCTGTATGGACGATAAATGTTGTTTTTGTTTCTCTAAGAACGCAATAGCGGCCTCTTTACCATCAGCCAGAGCCAACAGGCTGGCCTGTAACCAGATAATTTCAACCGCATACTGACTGGCTTCTTTGTCTGCGATCAGCTGGCGAAAAGACTGCTGCAACATAGTTTGTAATTGCGCACTCTGCCGCTGTTCCGTTGTCTGAGCCATTAAAAACAAGCACAGCTTGCACAAAGTCACAGTCAGAGCACAAAACTGATGACCGCTCGCAGCAAGACGTCTTTTACGTTCAATTAATTCTATCGCCTGCTCAGCCTTGCCTGACACCATCATCACCAACTGCACTAACTGAGTGATCTGGGTCGACATGCCAGCGGCCGGAAACTTTGAAGCTATCTCAAAAGCGGCTGCATGGTCTTCGTTTTCCAGGGCCAGATAAATTTGCCAGACTTCTTTTCGTTCCTGATAAGGCTGCAGCTCATCACTGCCACTGGCTAAAAAGCTGTAACAAGACTCCAGATCTCCCTGCTCGTAATCCAATAAGAACTGTAACCATAAAGCCCAGCTTTGCTGTTTAGCACAGGCGGTTTTAATCAATGCAGAAGCAGCGTCACAGACCCCAAGCTCTAATAACATCTCTGCTTTGAGCTTCAGCACAGCTACCGGAGTATCTGCCCCCGCCTTGTGCTGCAGCTCGCCTATTAATTTAAAGGCGTCAACATAACGGCGTTTATGCACAAGTGGCAGAATTTGATCCATAAAAGGTTTTAAGCGGACATGCAATTTCAGCTGCTGATCCATATGAAATTTATTGCAAGGTCGGTCGAGAAAATCAACCTGATGAAAAGGATAATCAACCGCATATTTCTGCCGGTCTGATGCGGTTGCCAACACGACCAGACGGCACAAAGGACTGACGATATGTTTTTGCAGTAGCAACTCAATCAGATCGGCGCCAGCTAAGGCAGGCTCTGCATCATAATCCAGAAAGATCACATCATAAGGCGCTGTGCCCTCGCCGCTTAATAGCGTTTGAGCTGTGCGACTAAGTTCCAGCTTTTTGATACCCAAGCCGATCAGGCTTTGCTTTAACTGATGACCTGACGCAGGATCAGACTCAATCACTAAAACATTGAGTTCAAATAACTTACTAAAATCAAATCGGGTAAGACTCAAACCTTTGCCTCGTTTTTCTCAGATCCGGCAATCTGATCACTGACACCTCTTTAGTGTAGGCGCAAGATCGCAGGCCGCAAACGAAAAGTTCCGAAAAAATGATATAAAATCCGAGGCTTGGCTTACTTTTCAGCTTAACTTAGTCCTGTCCACGCCAGCGGGCATGACATACAGTTTCATACTTCTCTTTGCTCAACAAAATGCGGGCGAGCACTAACTCAGCAACACCATTGATCTCTGACAAACCAATATGAGCCTCCACATGCAGTTCCGGGTCTATGCCCATAGCTATCATATCCACCCAATCCTCAGTGGCTGGCACTAGATCTACATAAGCAGACGCAACTGCATGTTGTTGATACAAGGCATAATCTGCAGCAGACAAGTTCTCCTCTGCTAACTCTTCAAAAATTGCAAAAGCGTGATCGCACAATTCATCCAAAGTCCAGAGTTCAAGTTCTGAGCCAGACATTCGTTTCTCCACAGGGATTAATTAAAGGCTGCAGTATACCAACACAGTTCTTTGTCTGCCCAGCCAAAGGCCTGTGAAGATAGAATATTTACTGGTATCCCGAGCTGCAGCTCGGTAGCATAACGCCACTTTTTAATCCGCACCCTGGCCGGCATAATGAAACAACGTTTAGGTTTAATAAGTCTATTAGTCGCTGACTACGATGAAGCAATCGAGTTTTACACTCAAAAACTTGGTTTTGATTTAGTGCAAGACAGCCCGCAAGGGGATAAGAGATGGGTGGTAGTGCGGCCTAAAGGCGCGACTGAAACCGCACTGTTACTCGCTAAAGCCAGTAACGAACAGCAAAAACAACAGATTGGCAATCAATGTGGCGGCCGGGTATTTCTGTTTTTAAATACCGACGATTTCTGGCGCGATCACTCAAGAATGCAACAACAAGGCGTGAAGTTCCTCGAAACACCTCGCGAAGAAGCTTATGGTACTGTGGCTGTTTTTGAGGACTTATACGGTACCCGCTGGGATTTGCTACAACTAAATTAAACCGGAGACGCCTGTATGTATCGTTGCCCACTTTGCCAGCAGCCCCTGACGCAACAGCACAATAGCTTTATCTGTGCATCTAACCATAGCTTTGACGTAGCCAAAGAAGGGTATTTACACCTATTACCAGTACAACAAAAAAATTCCAAAGTGCCGGGCGATTCCGCACTGATGATGCAAAGCCGCCGGGACTTTTTAAACGCTGGGTACTACCAACCATTATCTGATGCAGTAAATCATATGTTTTCGGAAGTACTACCAGCACAGGCAAGCTTATTGGACTTAGGTTGTGGCGAAGGTTATTACAGCAATAGATTAATGCAGGCTTTGGCGAATAAAGAACTTAGATTATATGGTCTGGACATCGCTAAAACTGCCATCAAAAAAGCTGCTAAAAGCTACCCGGCGATCAAGTTTTGTGTCGCCAGTGCCTGGCATTTGCCTTTTGCCGACCAAAGCTTTGATGCGGCTTTAAAACTTTGTGCACCTTGTGAGCCTGACGAACTGGCACGGGTATTAAAAACGGATGGCCTGTTACTTACTGTCACTCCGGCTCCCCAGCATTTGATCGAAATTAAACAGCAGGTATACAGTTCAGTGCGCTTGCACAGCGATCAGATTGAAGCCATTACCGGCTTTGAACATCAACAGCGTCACGAACTTAAATTACAACTGACACATTTACCTGCTGATATGGTGTTAAACCTGCTGGAAATGACACCTTTAGCCTGGAAGTTTAAACCAGAGCAAAAACAGCTATTTGCTGCAAGCTCACCCCAGATCAGTCTGAACTTTTATTTAGACTTATATAGGAAAAATAGCTGAGTCTGAGCAGGCAAAAACCTCTTGGGGTCTTAAATCGATGACAGAGCAATTGAGAATACCTTGCTTGTGATGGATCTCTACTGATCTTACTGACACTCAACAGTCGCTTTATCAATTAAACCGATAGAGGCTATTGAGTTAAAACGTTATCTTTCACCCGCCGCCATCTTTAAGCTAAGCACAAGTCAAAGCAAGATGGATACAGTGATGCTCAAAGAAACGACTACTTCTGCTGCTCCAGCTTGTGCTCAACCATGAACCAGTTGAGAAGCTGGTACAACCTGGTACTGAACCAATACTGAAAGCTGTGGTCCATGTTGTTAGCAGCAGTATGTACGCCATCACGAGATGATGAGTTTTCAGGCCAGCAACAGATTTGTAGTGTGAGGAGTTCTAGCGCAAGCGGTTTTGTTATCTCCCTGAACCGCTATTTTTCGCCCGGCTTTCCAGCCGGGCTTTTTTTTACTTCATGACAAAACATCACGATCAATTCTGGATAGTGGTCACTTTATTCCATAAGTTCTGATTTTTACTGTAAGATAAATACTCATCAGGAAACCAGCACTTGGGAATTAACTCCATGTTTTTGCGTTCTTCAAAATTAGAGACCAACTTGCTCAGTATTTCCAGCAACCGCTCTTCGCTCATTTTCTCCAGCTTCTTCCGGGCTACTGGAAAATACAGATTGTTTTCCACACTAACCACCACATTAGTCCCGGTATTACTAAAGGTCATACTGCGGGTGACCACTCTGCAGATCGGCATATCCAAAGCTGGCGGATACAATGACACCACCAACGCATATTCATATCTGTCCAGGTCACGTTTATCGGAGTCTTTTGGAATATAGGTCACCCCATAACCTTGCGGAAACAAACCGGTAATTTTAAGCAGCGCATCCACAGCAGCTTTATGATAATAACCACGTTCCACACCACTTTGTAACACCAGAGCCGCTTTAGGCAATGATTCATAGCTGTGATTTAATTTGGTCGACAACACAACTGATGTATAAATTTGTGGAATTTTCAGCAGATTCCCAACACCGCCTTCGGGTTTAATCGCATTTTTAAGCAAGGTGTAAACAAAATTCAGTTTGTCTTGCTCGTTCTGATTAAACAGCTCCCGCTCTTCTTTGGAATTACCGACGTAACGGTCGCAGGCCAACCCTTTTGTCACATAACTTAAGGTTTCCTGGTAATTAATTTTTAATAGCGCAACCCGACTTTCATCATCAAGCACCCGAAACTCATCCAGATCGCCTTCAGGCCCCCTTAAAATAGCCAACGCGTCCGGATGATAAGTGCCGATATCCTGCAAAATAGCAGCCATTAATAAAGGCAACTGCACATCATCACGAAAAGGAGAATAGTCTGCCTGATAGGCAGCCTCTGAGTTATCCAGAATTTCTTTGGAGGCACGCACTTTCGCCTGCACATAGTTATTGTTCAGTTCGTCGTCCAGCAGCAAACGGTCCAGTAGTCGCAAGCTTAAAACGCCTTTGTATAAGTGCTTAAACTTTTGATTCACCGACGCCACATATTTGCCATTGCTGGGAGCAAGCAGCTGAATAGTCCCCAAAAACTTAGAAGACATTTGTACTGTTTCGTCAAAGCTTTCGCCTTCAGTCAGTTGCAACACTTGTAAACATAAGGCCTTCAAGGCTCTGTAGCGCTCTAAACGACTATCATCC